>Cebus_capucinus_imitator_PRJNA485217_SSR105__coassemble_708_pt1 | contig 11712 bp, 10 predicted proteins | sample Cebus_capucinus_imitator_PRJNA485217_SSR105__metabat2_low_PE_013 | metagenome-assembled genome bin Cebus_capucinus_imitator_PRJNA485217_SSR105 | reverse complement strand
ATCTAGCGCATTATCGCACATTGAAAATTTCAAGTTATTATTTGACCGTTCCTAATCGTAGAGGCGCTTCACCTCGCTCGGGCGCTCGACGTCGAGCATCGAAGGCGCGCCAGTGTCAAGTTGGGCAATGTCGGCGCGGTCAAGGTCGTCCAGCGCGAAGTCCCAGACGTTGGCATTTTCCTTCATGCGTTCGGCGTGCACCGTCTTCGGGATGACGGAAAGCCCGCGCTCGAGGTTCCAGCGGAGCATCACCTGCGCGGTCGTGCGGCCGTGCTTTTCGGCAATGCGGGAGAGCACGGGATCCGTGAAGGTGCCTTTGAGTCCTTCGGCAAAGGGCGCCCAGGCCTGAGGGACCACGCCGAGCGAGCGGATTTCCTCGAGCTCTGCGGTGCGCTGATAGTGCGGATGGCACTCGATCTGGTCGACCATCGGGCGGATGCGGCTTGTGAAGCACAAGTCCATCAGCCGCGCGGCGCCGAAGTTGCAGACGCCGATCGCGCGCACGCGGCCGGCCTCATAGAGCGCTTCCAACGCCCGCCAGGCGCCGTGGTAGTCGCCGAGCGGCATGTGGACGAGATAGAGGTCGATCCTGTCGAGCCCGAGCCGGTCGATCGAACGTTCGAACGCCTCGCGGGTCTTCACTTCGCCCATTTCTTCAATGAAGGCTTTGGTCGTTATGAAGAGCTCCTCTCGGCGGACAAGTCCGGTTTCAACAGCGCGCTTCACCGCGCGGCCCACCGACCGTTCGTTCCCGTAGGAGCTCGCCGTGTCGATCAGCCGGTAGCCGGCGGCAATGGCCTCAGTCACGACGCGCTCGCATTCGGGGCCTTCTGGAATCTGAAAGACGCCGAAGCCAAGTCGAGGCATCTCAACGCCGTTCGAGAGCTTAAGGGTCCGTTCCATGACGCTATCCTCCAATCAATGCATGGGAGGTTTGAGCATAGGCGCCGCTTGCGGGAGGCGGAGCGGGGAACCGGGCGAACAGCATTTTCGGGCAGTTCTTTGGGTCGAAGCGTCAATCGAAGGCGGCGGATGAGTCCTTCATGAGGGCCTCGGGGACCGGCGTCGGCCAGGGTCCTCGAGCCCTCGGAAGCGGCTTGGGCGCCAGTCCTCAGATCGATTGCGCCGCTTGCCTCACGCGGTCCGCGGCTTGATTGACGTCGAAGACTTCTTTGAAGCGCACGGGGCGCGAGCGGAGTTCGGACAAGGACTTCGGAGGCTCAACGCCCGTCGTTTCGGCAAGCGCGTCCATGTATTCGAAGGCGGCGGCTTCGGGCGTCGTGCTTTTGAGCTTCAAGGGTCCGTAGATCGCTTCAAAGACGTCGCGGCAGAACTTGAAGGGCGAGGCGGTCGAGAGCACCACCATCGGCACATTGCCCGACGCCTCGCGTTGGGCCGCCTTCCAGGCGACGGCCGTATGCGGGTCGATCAAGCGGCCCGTCGTCTCCCAGGCTTCACGCACGGCCTCGGCCGTGCCCGCATCGTCCACCCAGCCGCAGCCGTAGACCGAGCGGAATTGGTCCAAGAGCGCCTGGTCGATCCGGTAGATCCCGTCCTTCTTGAGGGCGGCCATGCGGGCGGCCGTGCGTTCGCAGTCCATGCCGTCCATGTAGTAGAGCGCGCGCTCGAGGTTGCTCGAAATCAGGATGTCCATCGAGGGCGAAGACGTGAGGACCAACTCGCGGCGGCGGTCGTAGACGCCCGTTTCAAGGAAGTCGGAGAGGACGTGATTGGCGTTGCTCGCGACGATCAGGCGCCGCACCGGGAGCCCCAAGGCCTTCGCAAACCAGCCGGCGAGCACGTCGCCGAAGTTGCCGGTGGGCACCGTGAAGTCGATGGGGTCGCCCTGCTTCAAGGCGCCCGATTCCACGAGCTGACGATAAGCGTCGAAGTAGTAGACCACCTGGGGCGCCAAGCGCCCGATGTTGATCGAGTTGGCGCTCGTGAGCGTAATGCCCTGAGCGGCAAGTTCGGCCTTCAAGGGCGAGGCGAAGAGCGCCTTCACTGCGTTTTGCGCGTCGTCGAAGTTCCCGCGCAGCGCCGCGACCTCGACGTTCGCGCCCGTCTGGGTCGCCATCTGGAGGCGCTGCACGGCGCTGACGCCGCCGTCGGGGTAGAAGACCGAAATGCCGATCCCGGGGACGTCGGCGAACCCTTCGAGCGCGGCCTTGCCCGTGTCGCCGCTCGTGGCGGTGGCGATCACGAGCCGCCGGCCCGTGCCTTCAAGCGCGCGGCTCATGAGCTGCGGCAGCATCTGAAGCGCGACGTCCTTGAAGGCGGCCGTGGGGCCGTGGTAGAGCTCGAGAAGGTGCATCCCGCCGATTTTCGTCACCGGCGTCACCGCCGGGTCCGAGAACGTGCCGCCGTAGGCCGCGTCGACCGCGCCCGCGATTTCGGCTTCCGTGAAGTCTGGGAGAAGCGTGCCGAGCACCTGCCGCGCGGCGCCCAAGTAGCCCCCCTTGAGGGAGGCCGGGTCGATCGAGAGGCGGGCGAGATCGTCCGTGACGAAGAGGCCGCCGTCGGCGGCAAGGCCTTGAAGAACTGCTTCGCGGCTCGTGAGGGATTGTTCGCGGCTGCGGGTGCTGTGGTAGAGCATGGTCTGGATCGACTCCTCGTCTAGAGAAAAGCTTGAATCTTCTGAGGCTGCTTCAGGGTTTGGAGCAGGGCGGGGCGCTGCTGGGAGCTGCCCCGGGCATCAATTTCGATTCATCCTACAGAAGGCCTCTTGTCAACTTCCGCGAAAAGCGGGCAATTCATCACCCATCCGCGCGAGTTTCAAAAATAGTTTGACGATTCTCCGTATTCGCGCAGATCGCCTAAGGCGTTTTACCGGTCTGGGGCCGCCCTGTACACGTCCATCCCTCGGTTAGGATAAATCCCAAGACGGACGGAGCACGCGGAGAGCGCCCTGTGAATCGGAGCTTTCCCCTAAGCATCAGGAACCCCTGAATGCCCCCAACGGGAGCGTCGGATTCCAGATGGGCGAATCGCAAAGCCGCTTGCGCAAAGACCGCAGGCGAGCTCGAGTCCCCGTCTTCAAAAACGAAAACCCCTTCACGGCAGATCCCGCGACGCCGCGGGAATGGAGGAAGCGATGCTCAAAATCGGACTTCTCGGCTTCGGCACGGTAGGCCGCGCGTTGGCTGAACTCATCGCCGAACGCGGCGACTTGGGGCTTGCGGCTTCCTCGGGCCCCGGGCTCGACATGGAGCTCCGCCACATCCTCCGCCGTTCGGGAAAGGCCGCCGGGCCGCTCATGACCGAGTCGTTCGACGAGATCGTCAATGACCCGGAGGTCGACTGCGTGGTCGACGCCCTTTCCGGCATCGAACCCTCCCACGAGTACATGCGGCAAGCGCTCCTTGCGGGCAAATCCGTCGTCACCGCCAACAAGGCCGCGCTCGCCGCCCACTATGCCGAGCTCACCGGCCTCGCCCGCGAAAAAGGCGCGGCGCTGCTCTTTGAAGCGAGCTGCGGTGGCGGCATGCCCTGGGTCGAAAATCTCAAGAAGGCCGCCCGCGTCGACCGCATTCAGTCGATGCAGGGGATCCTCAACGGCACGGGGAACTTCATCCTCGACCACATGGACCGCTTCGGAATGGAGTTCGACGCGGCGCTCAAGGAAGCGCAGGCCCTGGGCTACGCCGAAGCCGACCCCACCGCCGACGTCGGGGGCTTCGACATCGCCAACAAGGCCGTGATCTCGGCTTCGGTTGCGTGCGGCATGCCCTTTGAAGCCGAGTTCCCAGTGGTGGGGCTTCAGGGCGTCTCGAAGGAGTTCCTTGATCATCTGAAGGCCGAAGGGCGGACGCTGCGCCACATGATGCTTTTCCGCCGCTCGCACGACCGCATTGCCTTGGGCGTGGCGCCTGTCGTGATTCCCTCCGATTCGCTCGAAGCCCAAGTGCGCTCGAACTTCAACTGCGCGACGCTCGTGGGCGACGTGGTCGGGCGCCTCACGTTCTTCGGCCAAGGCGCGGGCGGCCGTCCTACGGCCGACGCCGTGCTCCAGGACCTCTCGAGCATCGCCTCGGGCCGCGTGGAGCCTCTGCCGCAGCTTCCTGCCTCGGAGCTCCTCAACGACGCCTCGCTTCTTACCGGCACCGTCTGGACGCTTGCGGAGAAGCGCGCCGGCATGACGCTCGAAGACGCCGTCCGCCTCGCACAAGAAACCAACGAATTCCTCGCGTTCGAGCCCGAAGACTGACCCGACAGTCGGTCGAGCGCTGCGCAGCGAAAAAAACGAAGCAACCCTCTCAAACTCTTCAAATCGAACCCACCCATGCTCAAGATCACGAAATTCGGCGGCAGCAGCTGCGCCTCTGCAGAACAGTTCCGCAAAGTGAAGGCCATCATCGAGGCCGATCCCGCCCGACGCTTCGTCGTCATCTCCGCGGCCGGCCGCAAGCACGCCAAGGACAACAAGCTCACGGACCTGCTCTACCTCTGCCGCGCCCACATCGAGTACCACGTGGACTGCCAGCCGGTCTTCGAGCTCATCAAGGGGCGTCTGCTTGAAATCAAGAACGAGCTCGGGCTCGATACGCCGATTGAAGCCGAACTCGACCAATTCCGCGAAGCGCTCCCCGAACTCACGATCGACGACATCGCGAGCCGCGGCGAATACTTCACCTCGCGCCTGATGGCGGACTTCCTCGGCTTCCCCTTCGTCGACGCGAAGGACGTGATCGCGATGGAATTCGACGGCACCTTCAACTTCGAGAAGACCACCGAGAACCTGAAGGCGGTCCTGAAGGACAACGACCGCTTCGTGATGCCGGGCTTCTACGGCACGACCCCGGACGGCCGCATCAAGGTGATGACCCGCGGGGGCTCGGACATCTCGGGCTCGATCCTCGCCCGCTGCTTGAAGGCCGACCTCTATGAGAACTGGACGGACGTCTCGGGCTTCCTGATGGCCGACCCGCGCATCGTGAAGGACCCGCGCAACATCGAGAAGATCACCTATGCGGAGCTGCGCGAGCTCTCCTACATGGGCGCGAGCGTGCTTCACGAAGACGCGATCTTCCCGATCCGCGAGTACAACATTCCGATCCACGTCCTCAACACGAACCGCCCGCAGGATCAGGGCACGCTCGTGCTCGACAAGATCTCCGACCGCGACGCGGGCCCGCTCGTCACCGGCATTGCCGGCAAGAAGGGGTTCCTCTCGATCGAAATCGTGAAGCGCAACATGTCGAACATGGTGGGCATCGTCTCGGGGGCTCTCGGCGTGCTCGAGAAGTACGGCGTCTCGATCGAGCATCTGCCGAGCGGCATCGACAGCTTCAACGTGGTGGTGAGCAAGAAGGACGTCGAGCACAACCTCTACGAAATCCTCACGGACATCAAGAACGCGATTGCGCCCGACTCGATCCGCGTCACCGAGCCGCTCGCTCTGATTGCGGTCGTCGGCCGCAACATGAACGCCCGCGTGGGTTCGTCGGCAAAGCTCTTCACCGCCTTGGCCGCCGCCGGCGTCAACATCCGCATGATCTCGCAGGGCTCGAGCGAAATCGACATCATCGTGGGCGTCGCAAACCAGGACTTCGCCAAGGCCGTTGAAGCCCTCTACAACACGTTCACGTACTAAAGAGCGCCCAAGAAACCAACAGAGAGCGCCCGGCAGGCAAATCCTTCGGACTCCGAACCAGGCGCTCTGGAAAGACTATTCAAATTGAGGAAGACAATCATGACCGAACAAAAGCTTCTCAAGGTCGGCATTCTCGGCGCGACGGGCGCCGTGGGCGAACAGATGATGATCGTGCTCGCCGAGCGCAATTTCCCCGTCGGCGAACTGCGCCTCTTCGGGAGCAGCCGCAGCGCCGGCAAGATCCTTTCCTTCAAGGGCGCCGACTACACGGTTGAGGAAGCCAAGCTCGAGCGCATGACGGACTTGGACCTTCTCTTAGGCGCTGCGGACAACGACGTCGCCAAGCAGTTCCTGCCGGCTGCGGCCGCTGCGGGCGTGCACGTGGTGGACAACTCGAGCGCCTTCCGCCTCGACCCGGAAGTACCGCTCGTCATTCCGGAAGTGAACCCGGAAGACGTCAAGTGGAGCAAGGGCCTCATCGCCAACCCGAACTGCGCGACCATCATCGGCCTCACGGCCGTGGCGGCGCTGCACCGCAAGGCCAAGATCAAGCGCCTGATCGCCTCGACCTACCAGGCGGTGTCGGGCGCGGGCAAGGGCGGCATCGACGAGCTCGAAGCGGAAGTGAATGCACCCGCCGGCACGCCCGCGCCCTGCAAGGTCTTCCCGTATCCGATCGCCTACAACCTCATTCCGCAGATCGGCGGTTTCAACGACATGCTCTACACGAGCGAAGAAATGAAGATGCAGAACGAAGGCCGCAAGATGCTCCATGACGACGAGCTTCTCGTCGCCTGCACGTGCGTGCGCGTACCGATCATCCGCTCGCACTCCGAAGCCCTCACGATCGAGTTCGAGAACGAGATCTCGCCCGAAGAAGCCCGCGAGATCCTCAAGACCGCTCCGGGCGTGAAGCTCTGGGACGAGCCGGAAGCCAAGCACTATCCGATGCCGCTCCTCACGAGCGACCAGGATCTGGTGTACGTGGGCCGCATCCGCCGCGACCTCTCGGCGCCTAAGGAATCGTTCAACCGGTCGCTGACGCTCTTTTGCTGCGCGGACCAGATCCGCAAGGGCGCGGCCACGAACGCCGTGCAGATCGCGGAGCTGGTGTTCGGGCTTGCCTGAGGCCGCACGCATTGAGGAGCTTTTGGCGGGTTTCATGCCGACAGCATGACGCCCGGAAAATCCAAAACGCAGTGGGAGGCGCCGTGATGAACGGCGGCCTCCCGCTTTCGTTGGAGAAAGATAATCTATTAGTTCCTAGGTCATTTCGAGGCTTGAGCAAGACGGAAGAGCGCTGACAAAAGGGAGTCTTCACGATTCTCCGATCGGGTTGAGGTGCGCAGCCCTCCGAGGCTGATTTCAAACTGCGTTTTTTAACCTGCCCCAGGACGCTGATGGCTAATGACTTCTCGGAACGCTGCACCCCCGCAGTCGTCTGTCGAGTAGACGGCAGATGCGGCTTGGAGTCGCTCAGGAGCTTCTCCGCATCGTCCTGAAGGAAGGCGGCGACTGCGTCGTCTTGATCTCAAAGCCACGCAAGATCTGCGAGCTCAGCCGTGAGCGCCCTGGCTTGCGGTTGGAGACTCGCCGTCGAAAGCAATTCGACGGCCGCGAGTCCATTGGCGTTGACGAAACCACGCGGAACCAAGGCTCAAGGTCTTTTGCACGGAATGCGCAGCGTCGCGGCAAGTCCTCCTTTGGGTCGATTGGCAAGCGTCAGTTCCGCATTGTTGAGCAATGCCATGTTTCGAGCGATGGCAAGCCCAAGTCCGAGGCCGCCTGAATTGGCGTTGCGCGAAGGATCGACTCGAGTATAGGGTTCGAACACGGCCTCGAGCATTTCCTCGGGAATGCCTGGTCCGTTGTCGGAAATCGTCACCAGCGCGGCGCCGCGATCGGCAGTGAGCGTCACGGATGCAGCCGTGCCGTAGGAAAGTGCATTGGAGAGGAGATTTTCAATGCAGCGGCGCAGGCATACGGGCCTTGCATCGACGATGATTGGGGCGTCGTCTGCGCATGCAGTCATGACGACCGGACGGCCGATGTCGATCAGATCGTCGACGATGCTCGTCATGAATGAATTTAGCTCCAAGCGCACCGGCTTTTCCTCCGTGTTGAGGCTTCTCGCGAACTCAAGCCCTTGCGTGATGATGCCGTTCATGCCGCTCACGGTATTGGCGAGCTGCTCGCGCAGCGCTTCGGGCTGCACGCGGTTGAGCCGCAGAGTGATCTTCGTAAGCGGCGTGCGCAGATCATGCGCCAGGGCGCCGATCATGCGGTTGCGCTCGGCAAGGTTGCCTTGGATGCGAGCTCGCATGCGGTTGAATGCACGGGCTAGAATCCGCAGTTCTTCGACCCCGTTCTCCTCAACCGGGGCTGCGTTTTCTGGATGCAGCCCGAAGGACGAAACCACCTCGCTCAGCTCGCGCATGGGTTTGATGACGCGGCTCAGCATAAGAGCGGTGACAAAAAGCAGCAGAAGTCCGGCCGCAAAGATGCCGATGCGCTGCGACCAGACCACGGCGCGATCGTCCGTGCTGTAGGGGATGCTGATCTGAAGCCAGGTGCCGTCTGAGAGCGTACAGGCGATTTCAAGCGCCGGAAGATAAAGAGGGAATAGAAGGCTTTCCTCATACCCGGGAGAGTGCGCTCGGATCTCGGGCTCTGCGACGTCCGAGAGGCGATAAATATCGCGCAGACGATTGACCTGGCGCAGCAGCCGCCCGGAGGGGGCGCTCCACCGGGGCGGTTCGGACGGAAGCGTGATTTTCTCCCGAACGCCTTCGGCTCGGCCGAGTTTCTGCAGCTTTTCAACGGCCTTGAGCCGTTCTGCAGGCGCAATCGCGTCAAAAAGCGCTCGGTAGGAGGCAAGCTGCTCGGCGCGGTTTTTTTCCGCCTGCTCGACGTAGAGCCACTGTACGGAGCAGACGACTGCGAAGTTGGAGATCTCAAGCAGAACAAAGCCGAACGTAATCAGCCATAAAATCTGCCCGAAGAGTGAAGAGGGCTTCACTTTGTGAAGAAGCTTTCTGAGACTAGTCATGAGCTCGGCCCTTGAGAAGGCGCCTTCAGGCGCTCTCGCGCGCTGCGGTCTCGGCAAACATGTAGCCGTCGCCGCGCATGGTTTGAATGAGCTTGGGGCTGCGGGCGTTGTCGTGAAGCTTTGCGCGCAGACGGCTGATCTGAACGTCGATGCTGCGGTCGAAGCTGTCCGGGCGGCTATCGAGATGATTCATGAGCGCTTCGCGGCTCAGCACGCGCTGCGGATTGTTGAGAAAGACGGTGAGCAGCTTGAATTCAAGCGAACTCAGAGTCACCACAACGTCGTTTTCGTCGATGAGCGCGTGCGAATCAGTGTTGAGCCGCCACTTGCCAAAGCGAAGGATTTGCGTGCCGTCCATCGCCTGCGTTTTTTCAGAAAGCACGCTGCGCGTGGCGGCCGTGCGGCGCAGCAGCGCGCGGATGCGGGCAACGAGCTCGCGCATTTCAAAAGGCTTGGCAAGGTAGTCGTCTGCGCCGATTTCAAGCCCCACCACTCGGTCGGTGAGTTCGCCGAGGGCGCTCACAAAGATGAGCGGCGTCAGTTCCGTGGCCGAACCCTGCGCCTTAAGCTTGCGGCAAAGCCGAAGACCGTCTTCGCCAGGCAGCATGATGTCGAGCAAAATTAAGTCGGGAACGCGCTTTTGAAGATTGGAAAAAAGCTCGCTGCCGTTGTTGACTGCGACGGCGTCAAAGCCAATGGCGGAGAGGTTCTCCTTGAGCAGCGAAGAAATCTCCTCATCGTCTTCAACAATCAGGATGTGCGGTGCGGCTTCGGTCATGCGCTCTCCTTTTTTTGCGTGTTCCGCTGCTTTCATCATACCCAAGGAGCGCGGACATGCCGCGCATTCCCTAGGTTCGATCCGGAATCTCAGCGCACCAGCGTGATGGTGACTGAATTGCTGCCGCGCGGCAGGCGATCGAGGCTGCCGCGGATTCTACCGAGCGTCTGCATGCTGAACCGCTCGCCGTTTTGCTTGTACATGATCACGAAGCTGCGCCGCGGCGGCCAGTAGATGATCTCTCCTACTTCATAGCCTCGATAGACTTCCTCCTGAGCCGGCAGTGGCTTCGAGAAGTGGTAGCAGAGCTCGCGTCCGTAAAGATCGTCGAGCGTGAAGGAAACCGGCAGACGGGAAACGAGTTCGCGCGTTGAAGCGTTGTCTTCAAGGTCGGCGGTGAAGGTTTGCGTGCCGATCTTCAATTCGATTTTGTACATTTTTTCTTTCTCACTAGCAGAAGCAATTGCGTTGAGAGTGCCCGCGGCTATCAGGCCGGCAATCAGTTGGCGTCTTTTCATGGTGCTCTCCTCATGCATTGGTTGAATATGGTTCGGGCCCAGCGGGCGGCCGCTTCCGGCGTGCCGGCGTTGCCCGTCTCGAAGCGCCGCCCCTCGAGAACTTTGTCGCTGGCAAGAAGCTCGCGGATGTTTCGCGCACTTCGGTCAACGTCAACTGCCAGGGACGTGCAGAACGGAACGACGATCTTGGCTTTGAGCTCCTGCCGGTACACCAGAAGAAAGCTGCGGATCACCATTGGTTCCTGAAACCACCAGATCGGGTAGCCGAGAAAAACCACTTGAGCGCGGTTCTTCGGGCATAGTTGTGGGTCAGGCCCGACCAGTCAGGTAGAGCAGTTGGTCGGCTAAAGGGGAGCAACACAGTAGGATCGCATCCTTCAAGTTCTCAAGGTTGCGGAAACCGTAAGCACGTCGCAGCAGCACCTTAATCTTGTTGTTGGTGCCTTCCACGCGAGCATTGCTAAGACCTAGCTGGAGAGCGTTCGTGAGGTTCTCCTTGTGGCGCGCCAACTTCTCCGCCAACCCCACGAACTCTTCAATACCACTTGCGGCCGCCTTGTCGATCCACAGCTGTATATTCACATTGAGCTTGAACTTCAGAATCCGCCGCATCATCTCCTTGCACTCATAGGCTTCCTTGAGAACGGCGTCAGCTTTGCAGATAGCCTCCAGGCACTTCTGCTGGTTCCTTGTAAGGTCCTCAGGTCTCTTGCACAACGCATAGAGCCCCCTCTTGAGGTTCTCCAACAGGCTTTCTTTACTCTTCATGTCTTCCTCGACCTGCTTCAGGGAAGCCTCGAGTTCGTCGGACATCGTTCCATTTTTTCTTGCAGAATCAATAGTCTTACTGAGCTCATCCCGTGAATCCTTAAGCGTGCGGATCTCACGTCCCACCTGGCGGAGGATTCTCTTGCGGACATTGTTCAGCTGATCGTTGATCCACTGTGCCACGTGGAAAGGATCCACGCAGCGCTTGGCATGTGGAAGCTTCTCAGCAATGCAGGCGTCAATCCATCGCGCACCATCGCCCGATACCATCTCGATGCTTGCTCGCTGCTCTTCCGAAAGCTCGCTGAGGAACTCATCGAAAACAGCCTTGCCAAAGCCTTCCTTGACCCAGACGACGGTGTTGGTGTCATGGTTGATGACTACAGTGACGTAGTTCTGCCCCTTGGTATAGCTGGTTTCGTCAACGCCAATGCGCACGAGGCCGTCGAATCTCTTCCGGTGGTCTGTCTCCAGCCGCAGGCCGACGCGTTCTCGGCAGCGATTAACGGTGCCCCAGTCGATGCCAAAGTACTTGGCGGTAGCGGAGTTGCTTGTCATGGTGGCCATGAGAGCGATCTCGTATTCAAAGCTGCTGGTGAATCGGGTGCTGGTACCAGAAGCCCAGGGCACACCGGCCGTAACTTCGCCATGCTTTGGGCAGGTTACCCGATAGGTCGCAAACTCAATGTACACGCGCAAATGTCCAAAACTAAGGGCGCGCCACCGGCGAATCATGCCGCGCCCCTTGTCGTATCGAGGGCACTTTGCATGGCAATGAGGGCAGCGGTTTTGGGCGTACTTGTCGGGACGAAGGCTGATGACGAGGCTGTCGGCACCGAATTCGTCCTCTTCTACCTCTACCGCATCCACGACGGTGTGGTTGACTTGAAGGGCACGCTTGACTAAACTTTTGATCGAGGCCATTTGGTTCTGTTTGGTTGTGTTTTCTCAAATTCGCACTATACAGGATCCAAGTGGCCTTTTACTTTTTCAGCGTATGGTCAAA
>Cebus_capucinus_imitator_PRJNA485217_SSR105__coassemble_683_pt1 | contig 12115 bp, 10 predicted proteins | sample Cebus_capucinus_imitator_PRJNA485217_SSR105__metabat2_low_PE_013 | metagenome-assembled genome bin Cebus_capucinus_imitator_PRJNA485217_SSR105 | reverse complement strand
CACGTCCGGTGGTGTGGGAGGGGATGAGGTGCAAACCTCATCCTCTACCCGATTATTAGGCCAATTAGGCGGCCTTGGGCGTCAGAAGCTCGTGCACGGCCATGAGCATGGCGGCGATGCCGAGGTAGGGACCGGCCTTGTCGCCCATGTTGTAGATCGCCTCAACGAAGTTGGGGACGAACTTGGCGGTGTGGTCGGTGTAGAACTCGAGGCCCTTGGGCGCGTTGGCGCGCATCGAGATGACGGCGAGGTAGGCGAGCATCAGGCCGAGATGGTCTTCGGGAACGACCGGGCCGCTCTTAAGTTCGAGCCCCGCTTCGGCGTAGATCTTCCGGCACTCGAGATCGCACCCCTGGCAGAGGAGGTGCTGCGGACTCGTCCATACGCTCTCACAGAGGGGGATGGTCTTGTCGCCCGAACCGAGGAAGAGCCGCGTGTAGGCCTGGGAGATTTCGATGTCCTTCGGGGGCACGATCACGCCGATGCGCTCGCGCGTTTCGGCAGAGATCCCCTGTTCGTCGAGGAGCGAGTCGCCGGCGTCGACCAACGCATCGGCGGCACCGGGCATCTCGGGCTGCAGAAAGAGCAGGGAGAGCGCGTCGAGAACAGGGTAGAGGCGGATGTAGGCCGCTTCGTTTTCAGCGGGAAAGCTTCGGAGGGTCATGGGAGAAATCAAGCGCGGATTGGGCGCGGCAGGTTGGATGCAGAACTTTAAATGATAAGCGCGGAAAGCCTTGGCGGCGCTTACGCCGAGCGGTCTGTGCGGACGATTCGCTAGTTTGAGAAGGTTGGGGAAGCCTTGCCGTAGGCGAACGTCGTTTGAATTCCAGCGCCGTTTGAAGAAGGCATGCGTCTTTGCGGCGTATCCGGGCGGCCTCTTGGATGGCGGGCCAAAAGAGCGTTTGGAGCTCTTCTTCCGTATGGCCGAGGTGCGTCCGGCGCGATTGTTGAGCTCTGAAAAGATGCCCGTGATGAGCATGAAGCGCACGCGGGCGTCGTTCGTCCATAAACGCGCCCAAACGCCCCTTGCGATTAAGGCGTGTCTTATCTTTCTTACTGCTGCAGGGATTTCAGCGACAAAAGGAAAGGCCCAATGACTGATCTTCATCAATCATTGGGCCTATATTTGGTGGAGGCGGCGGGAGTTGAACCCGCGTCCAGAAACCTTTTTCCGTCGGTTCTACATGCGTATCCGGATGATTTAAGTCTTAGCAGCGGCTTTGCCGACCGGCGGGCCAACCGCTACCCAGCCCCCTTGATTTCGGGACCGCGTCGGAGACAGCCGCGAGCCCTAGGCTTTGTAATTTGATGCTGCTGCCGGTTGCCCGGCCTGACCCAAAGTCAAATCAGTGCAGCATCCCGCGGGATTAGGCCGCGAGAGCGAAACGCTTGTTGTTGGCGTTTATTTGTTTGCAGCGGATTTACGAGGAGATCTGCACCTCGGCATGCCCCGTACGGCGTCCGCGTCCCTGTCGAAACCAAGGCGCCCCCGAGTCGAGAATGGATTATATAGAGCTCGGGCGGCAAAGAATGCCGCTCAACACAATTTGAAGCATCAAATTGAGAGCGCCCAGTCGGCGAGCGCCTTGGGCGAATGGACATGAACGGCGAAGAGTCCGGGCTCCGGCACGGCCGTTTGGCATCCCCAGCTCACCCATGCAGTAGGAACCCCTATTGGCTTGCAGGCGATGCCGTCGGAGGTGCTGTCGCCCGCGTAGAGCGCGCCCGAAGCGGGCGTCTCGGCGAGCTTGAGCGCATAGATGAGGGAGTCGGGCTTGGGCTTGAGCGCCGTGCCTTCAGGCCCGAGCCCCACGACTGCCGACATGTAGGGAGTGAGCTTGAAGTGGTCGCAGACGATTTCCGCAAGGTGCTGAGGCTTATTCGTCACGACGCCCATGCGCATGCCTGCGGCGGCGAGTCGGTCGAGCATCTCGAAGATGCCGGGGAAGACGAAGGAGGCTTTGGTGGCGCGTGCGGCGTAGCGCTCGAGAAATTCGAGCCGCATAGGTTCGAAATCGGGGTGGGTGCGGTCCATGTCGAAGGCCGCCTTGAGGAGCGCCGGGCCGCCGTGGCCCGAGGGGCCGCGGAGCACTTCGAGCGGCAGCTCTGGTCGGCCGCGGGCGACCAGCATTTCGTTCATGGCGCCCGCAAGATCGGGGGCGGAGTCGACGAGCGTGCCGTCGAGGTCGAAGAGAAAGAGGCGAGAGGTCATGCGGGATCCGTATAAAGGAAAACCCCCATCCTTTTGGGGTGGGGGTTTGTTGCTGTCAGGCTACGGCTTCAACAGAGGCCGTGCGGAGAAGCATTAGTTGGCCGGGCGGGTGCCGACCACTTCAACCACGGCGCGGCGGTTGGGCTGCAGGCACTGCACGAGTTCCTTGAACGTCTTGACCTGGCCGGCCTTGGAGGGATCCGGGCAGTTCACGACCGGGTCAGCTTCGCCCTTGCCTTCGCTCTTGATGAGGGAGGCGTCAACGCCCTTTTGAACGAGGTAGGCCTTCACAGCGTCGGCACGGCGCTGCGACAGCTTGAGGTTGTAGGCATCGGCGCCGAGGCGGTCGGCGTAGCCGGTCGAGAGGATGACTTCGAGGTCAACGCCGGCGACGCGGGAGACGAGGTCGTCGAGAACCGCACGGCCTTCGTCCTTAAGCGTGGCGGAGTCGAAGTTGAAGAGCATGTCGGCGGAGAACGTCACCTTTTCAGCGGCCTTCTGAACAACAGCGGGAGCTTCGACGGCAGTGCAGGCCTGCTTGTCGAGGATGTCGGCGTCGCAGGCGCAGCCAGCGCCGTCAACACCCATGGCCTCGGCAAGAGCCGGGGTCCAGAAGCCAGTGCGCCAGCAGAGGTTCGTGCTGTTCTTCACGATCTGGCCGGAGGTGGAGTGGACGTAGGGATTGACGACGTCGGCAGCGGAAGCGCCGGTGGCGGCAAGCAGAAGAGCGGCAGCGATGCCGCAGAGCTTCGAGGACTTCATATGAGTTTCCTTTGAAGATGGGACGAGTTCAGCTGCCTGTCCTGCTTGAAATGAGTAGACGGCAACGAGGGTTCATCCGAATAGAGTGCAATGCCGGCAGATTGCTGCAGGAGCAAATTGCCGGCTATTACAGGGCCATTATAGAAAGATGGCCGCAATCTGCGGCCCCGGGGGGCCGCAGGAAATCAAGCTCTTTAGGGTTTGCGCGAGCTTTCAGCCGAGCTTCTGCTGCCACTTGGCGGCACAGGCCTCGGCGGCCGCAATCGCGCCGGTTTCGGGATAGCTCGCGCGGGCCGTCTTCTCCATCACGAGGCGGCCGTCGACCCAGGTGTGGGTGATGCATTCTCGCCCGGCCGAGTAGAGGATCTGCGCGGCGGGATCGGCCACGGGGAGGGACTCCGGCGTGCCGAGGTCGATCGCGAAGAGGTCGGCGGCCTTGCCGGCTTCGAGAGAGCCGATGTCGGCGTCCCAGCGGAGCGCTCGGGCGCCGCCCAGCGTGGCGGCTTCGAGCATGTCGAAGACGGGGGCCGCCGTCGGATCCTGCGCCACGGCCTTGGCGAGCATGGCGGCCAAGCGCGTTTCGCCCAACATGTCGAGCTTGTCGTTGCTCGCGGCCCCGTCCGTGCCGATGCCGAGATTGACGCCCGCCTTGAGGAATTTCGCGATGGGAGCAAAGCCCGAAGCCAGCTTCAGGTTGGAGCAGGGGCAGTGGCAGGCGGTGGCGCGGGCGGCGGCCATCTTGGCGATGTCGGCGTCGTTCGCGTAGACGCTGTGGACGGCGATGAGGCGCTCGTTCAGGAGCCCGAGGCGCTCGAGGCGCTCGATCGGGCGCTCGTTGTGGTCGCGCAGGCTGTCGGCCACCTCGACGGCGGTTTCATTCACGTGCATGTGGATCGGCACGCCGTACTTGTCGGAAATTTCCGCGCAGCGCTTCAGGGCCGCGTCGTTGACGGTGTAGGGCGCGTGCGGCGCGATCGTCGCGTGCACGAAGGCGTCGCCTTCCACTTCGCGGATGAGCGCTTCGGACTGCGAGAGATATTCCTCATCGTTCTTCGCCCAAGCCGAGGGGAAGCCGATCACGATCCCCGAAACCGCGCAGCGCAGACCGGCGCGGCGCAGGCCGGCGGCCGCGGACTTCGGGAAGAAGTAGTGGTCCGAAGTCGTGGTGATGCCGCCTGCGGCCATTTCAAGACCGGCGAGCCAGGAACCTTCCTCAACGAACTCGGGGCTCATGAGCTTGCCTTCGGCCGGCCAGATCTTGGTCGTAAGCCAGTCCATGAGGGGAAGGTCGGCGCCCAATCCGCGCACGAGGTTCATGGCGGCGTGCGAGTGAAGATTCACGAAGCCCGGCAGCAGCGCGCTCGTCGGGAGCTTGAAGACGCGGTCGGCCTCGTAGGCCTTTTCGGCAGCCTCGATCGGCAGGATGTCCGCGATGCGGCCGTTCTTCACGGCGAGGGCGGAATTTTCGAGAACGACGCCCTTGGGGGCGATCGGAATGATCCAGCGGGCTTCAATGAGAGTGTCGATGCGTTCCATGGCTTGGGGTGTTCCAGTCCGGTCGTGGGTGAGAATGCCGGCTCGGCCCCCTCTTGGGACGCGCCGGATCGACCTGATAAAATAAACCGTTTCGGATCGGACCGCACATCCTCGGGACGGCAGCCGGAGCGCCGGGAGGCGTTTTCCAAGGGCTCAACGGACCTGTATGAGGAGAAGTTTTCAAGCGCGGTCGATGAACACTATGACTCAGGGTGCCGTTGATGGACGAAGAGAAGAAGACTCAGGGCGAGGAGCCCCAGGGCAAGACTGAAGCGCAGGATGCGACTGAAGGGGCGGCGGCTGCCGAAGCCCCGGATGCCTCTCCGGCGGAGGAATCCTCGGCCGACGGCGGCCTTGAGGAAGCGGAAGCCGAATCGGGCGACGACCGCCACGGCGCCAACGGCGACTCGATCGCGCAGGAGCTTCTGCCCATCTCGATCGAAACCGAGATGCGCCAGTCGTACCTCGACTACGCCATGAGCGTGATCGTGGGTCGGGCGCTCCCCGACGTGCGCGACGGCCTGAAGCCCGTGCACCGCCGCGTGCTCTACGCGATGAAGGAGATCGGCAACGTCTGGAGCTCGCCCACGAAGAAGGCCGCCCGCGTGGTGGGCGAAGTGCTCGGCAAGTTCCATCCGCACGGCGACAGCGCCGCGTATCAGACGATCGTGCGCATGGCGCAGGACTTCTCGATGCGCTACCCGCTCATCTACGGCCAGGGCAACTTCGGCTCGATCGACGGCGACAGCGCCGCGGCCATGCGATACACCGAAGTGAAGCTCATGAAGATCGCCGAGGAGATTCTCGCGGACCTTCATGAGGACACGGTCGACTTCGTGCCGAACTTTGACAACTCCGAAATGGAGCCGGTCGTCCTGCCGACGCGCCTGCCCGAACTCCTCGTGAACGGGGCGTCGGGCATTGCGGTCGGCATGGCGACGAACATTCCGCCCCACAATCTGCGCGAGACGATCGACGCCTGCGTGCATGCGCTCGAGCACCCCGACTGCACGGTGAATGACCTCATTCCCCTCATCGGCGCGCCCGACTTCCCCACCGGCGGCATCATCTACGGGCTCTCTGGCGTTCATGAGGGCTACCGCACCGGCCGCGGCCGCGTGTTGATCCGCGCGCGCACCCATCTCGAAAGCTTCGGGCGCGACGACTCGCGCACGCGCATCGTGGTGGACGAAATCCCCTACATGGTCAACAAGCGCGTGCTCTACGAACGCATGCACGAGCTCTGGCGCGACAAGAAGCTCGAAGGCATTTCGGAAATGCGCGATGAGTCGACCCGGCAAGTGCGCATCGTGATCGACTTGAAGCAGGGCGCGATGCCCGAGGTCGTTCTCAACAACCTCTTCAAGAACACGCAGATGCAGGAGAGCTTTGGCATCAACATGGTCGCCCTGGTCGACGGCCAGCCGATGCTCCTCAATCTGAAGCAGATGATCGTGCACTTCCTTGAGCACCGCCGCGAAGTAGTGACGCGCCGCACGATCTTCCGCCTGAAGAAGAGCCGTGCCGCGGGGCACCTCCTTGCCGGTCAGGCCATCGCGCTTGCCAACATCGACGAATTCATCCGTCTGATCCGCGCCGCGAAGACCGTGGAAGAGGCGCAGGAGTCGCTCATGGGCCGCGGCTGGTCCTTGGGCTTTGCCGCCGAAATCACCGAGCGCGCGGCGAGCTACGGCAATGACGCAAATCCCGAAGGGCTCGATCCGCGCCGCGGCCTGCAGCCCGACGGCCTCTACTACCTCACGAAGGTGCAGGTCGACAACATCCTTGCGATGAACCTGCGCCGCTTGACTGGGCTCGAGCGCGACAAGATCCTCGCCGACTACTCGGCGACGATGGAGCGCATCTTCGACTTGATCGACATTCTGAGGAAACCCGAACGCGTCTCGGCGATCATCAAGGAGGAGCTTCTTGCCTGCCGCGAAGCCTACGGCGACGAGCGCCGCTCCTCAATTGATCTCTCGGAAACCACGAACTTCAATAAGCGCGACCTGCTGCCGCGCCGCGACATGGTGGTGTCGCTCACGCGCGAAGGCTTCGTGAAGAGCCAGGAGCTCGCCGACTACAACGCGCAGTCGCGCGGCGGCAAGGGCCGAAACCTTCAGGCCACTACGAAGGACGACGTGATCGAGGCGTTTTTCCTCGCGAACACCCACGACATCATTCTCTGCTTCTCGACTACGGGGAAGGTCTACGCGATTGACGTGTTCGATCTCCCCGAAGGGAAGGCCAACTCGCGCGGCCGTCCGATCGTCAATCTGCTGCCGCTTGAAGAAGGCGAAAAGATCAACTTCATCCTGCCAATCAAGGAATTTTCTGAAGGCCAGTACGTCTTCTTTGCAACCGATCGCGGGACCGTGCGCCGCACGGCGCTCTCGGCCTTCGCGAGCGCCCGCCGCGGCATCAAGGCGACGAACTTCGCCGACGAGAAGCTCGTGGGCGTCACGATCACCTCGGGCGACGAGGATGTGTTCCTCATGGCCGACAACGGCCGCTGCTCGCACTTCAAGGAAAACTCCATCCGCGTCACGAGCCGCGCGGCGCACGGCGTGCGCGGCATGCGCGTTTCGGAGGACGAGTCCGTGATGGCGCTCGTCACGACGAGCGACATGGATCAGCACGTTCTCATCGCCACTGAGAACGGCTTCGGCAAGCGCACGCCGCTCAGCGACTTCGTGCTGCACCGCCGCGGCGGCATGGGCATGCTCGCCCTGCGCATGACGGAAAAGAGCGGCAGGCTTGTTGCCGCCGTTGCGGTGAAGCCCGAAGACGACATCATGCTGCTCTCGACGGGCGGCAAGGTCGTGCGCACCCGCGCGGACGAAGTGCCCGAGCACGGCCGCTACTCGCAGGGCAACATCCTGATCCGCATGCCCGACGACGCGCTCGCCGCCGTCCGCCGCGTTGAGCGAACGGGCGAAGAGAACGAGGATGAAATCGAGCACCTCAATGTCGAGGCCAACCCCGACGATACGGAAGACGTGCCGGAGATGGAGGAGGACGACATCGAGCTCGAAGATGATGCCGACGATGTCGAGGAAGAGTCCGACGAAGGCGAAGACGGAAAGTAATCCCTAAAAGAACGTCAATATGAGGCCCGGTCCGCGAGTGCGTTCGAGCACCTCACGGGCCGGGTTTTTCACAAACCGAGAATCCGCCATGACCCGTCCCTACAACTTTGCGCCCGGCCCCTCGATGCTCCCGATGAGCGTGCTCGAGACGATCCAGTCGGAGCTTCTCGACTACCGCGGCTGCGGCTGGTCGATTCTCGAAGCCGGCCACAGAAGCCCCGAGGTGACGGACCTGCTTGCCGAACTGCGCGGCCGCATTCGGTCGCTCCTTAGCATTCCGGATGACTACGATGTGCTCTTTTGCCCCGGGGGCGGACGCATGCAGTTCGCCATGGTGCCCATGAATCTCCTGGGCGCCGGGACGCTCTCGACCTACATCATCACGGGCGCCTGGAGCAAGGCGGCCGCCAAGGAGGCGCTCCGCTTCGGGCGCGTGCAGTCGGCCTTCTCGGGCTCGGGCAATCGGGCGCCTGCCGACGAAGAGATCGAAGTGGTGCCGGAGACGAGCTACTGCGCCTACTGCGACAACGAGACGATTCACGGGGTGGAGTTCCCCCGCACGCCGAACATCCCCGAAGCCGACGTGGTGCCGCTCGTCGCGGACATGACGAGCAACTTCATGACGCGCCCGATCGAGGCGAAGAAGTTCGGGCTCTTCTACGCTTCGGCGCAGAAGAACTTGGGCGTCTCGGGGCTCGGCATCGTGGTGCTGCGGCGCGATCTTCTGGGACTTGCCGGCACGGAGGTGCCAACGCTCCTCAACTACAGCGTCTACAGCCGCACCGACAGCGTTCCCAATACGCCCCCAATCTTTCAGCTCTACGTCGCCAACCTCATGACCAAATGGGTTGAGGCCGAGGGCGGCGTCGCTGCGATGGACGAGCGCGCCCGAGTGCGCGCGAAGATCATCTACGGTGCCGTCGACGAAATGGCCGACACCTACGTTTCGCACGTGGAGCGCGAGTCGAGAAGCCGCGTGAATGCCGTCTTTCGGCTGAAAAGCGAATCGCTCACGGCATCCTTCATCAGCGAGGCCGCCGCGGAAGGTCTCGTCAATCTCGCCGGCCACCGCGCCGTGGGCGGCATCCGCGTCTCGATGTACAACGCCATGCCGATTGAGGGCGCGAAGAAGCTCGCGGACTTCATGAAGGCTTTTGCACTGCGCCACGGGCCGACCACCGTCGCCGTCCGCTGAACCCCAACACAAAGGAAGAAGTCATGACAGTACCCGTCATCACGATCGACGGCCCGGCCGCAAGCGGCAAGGGCACTATTGCTCAGCGTGCGGCCGAAGCGCTCGGCTGGCACTACCTCGACAGCGGTGCGCTCTATCGCCTTGCCGCGCTCGCCGCCATTCGGGCGGCGGCCCCCTTCGACGATCCGGCGGCCCTCACGGCGGCGGCCGAGTCGCTTGCTCCCGAATTCAAGGGCGGGCGCATCTGGCTGAAGGGCGAAGACGTGAGCGACGCGATCCGCGCTGAAGAAGTGGGGCTCGCCGCCTCGAAGGTAGCGGCCGTGCCGGGCGTTAGAAAGGCGCTCTTCGACCTGCAGCGGCGCGCTGCGGCCGAGCCCGGGCTCGTTGCCGACGGCCGCGACATGGGAACGGTGATCTTCCCCGAGGCGCCCCTCAAGATCTTCATGACGGCCTCTGCGCGCGTGCGCGCCGAGCGCCGCGCCAAGCAGCTCGAAGCCAAGGGCGAAAAAGCCGACCTCGCGGCCCTCACAGCCGACCTCGAGGAGCGCGACCGCCGCGACCGCGAGCGCGCCGTGGCGCCCTTGAAGCCCGCGGCCGATGCGCGCCTTCTCGACACCTCCGAAATGGGAATCGAAGAGGTCGTCAAAAAAGTGCTCGATTGGTGGGCCGAGCAGAACTAAGTTGCTGTAGCATATCGGTTTCTTCGCCGGTTGCAAACCGGTGAATTTTCATCAACTCCGCCCTCGGACGGCGACTTTGCCAGCCCCCGGGCGTGCTTTATATCCATTCCAGTAATGTCCAACGAAATCAACAAGCCCGAATCCTTCGCTGAGCTCTTCGAGCAGAGCCTTGCCAGCCAGGAAATGCGTCAGGGTGAAGTCATCACCGCTGAAGTCGTCCGCGTCGACTACAACTTCGTCGTCGTGAACGCCGGCCTCAAGAGCGAAGCCTACGTGCCCGTCGAAGAGTTCAAGGATGACAACGGCGAAGTGACCGTCCAGCCGGGCGACTTCGTCTCCGTCGCCATCGAGTCCGTCGAAAACGGCTACGGCGACACGATCCTCTCGCGCGACAAGGCCAAGCGCCTCGCCGCCTGGATGAACCTCGAACAGGCCCTCGAATCGGGCGAGCTCGTCACCGGCACGGTTACGGGCAAGGTCAAGGGCGGCCTCACCGTCATGACCAACGGCATCCGCGCCTTCCTGCCGGGTTCGCTCGTCGACACCCGTCCGGTCAAGGACACGACGCCGTACGAAGGCAAGACCTTCGAATTCAAGGTCATCAAGCTTGACCGCAAGCGCAACAACGTTGTCGTCTCCCGCCGCGCCGTCGTCGAAGCCAACATGGGCGAAGAACGCGCCAAGCTCCTCGAGACGCTCCAGGAAGGCGCCATCGTCAAGGGCATCGTCAAGAACATCACCGACTACGGTGCGTTCGTTGATCTGGGCGGCATCGACGGCCTGCTCCACATCACCGACCTCGCCTGGCGCCGCGTCCGCCACCCGAGCGAAGTCGTTCAGGTCGGCCAGGAAATCACGGCCAAGGTCCTCAAGTTCGACAAGGAAAAGTGCCGCGTCTCCCTCGGCCTCAAGCAGCTCGGCGAAGATCCGTGGATCGGCATCGCCCGCCGCTACCCGAAGGGCACCCGCCTCTTCGGCAAGGTCACGAACATCACCGACTACGGCTCCTTCGTTGAAGTCGAAGCCGGCATCGAAGGCCTCGTGCACGTCTCCGAAATGGATTGGACGAATAAGAACGTCGATCCGCGCAAGGTCGTGCAGCTCGGCGAAGAAGTCGAAGTCATGGTTCTCGACATCGACGAAGATCGCCGCCGCATCAGCCTCGGCATGAAGCAGTGCAAGGCCAATCCGTGGGAAGAATTCTCCCAGTCCCACAAGAAGGGCGACAAGGTCTCCGGCCAGATCAAGTCGATCACCGACTTCGGCGTGTTCATCGGCCTGCCCGGCGGCATTGACGGCCTCGTTCACCTCTCCGACCTCTCCTGGAACGAATCGGGTGAAGACGCTGTCCGCAACTACAAGAAGGGCGACGAAGTCGAAGCCGTTGTTCTCGCGATCGACACCGAACGCGAACGCATCAGCCTCGGCATCAAGCAGCTCGGCGGCGACCCGTTCGGCACGTTCGCTTCGACCCACGAAAAGGGCGCGATCGTCAAGGGTACCGTCAAGACCGTTGACGCCAAGGGCGCCGTGATCGACCTCGGCAACGACGTCGAAGGCTACCTCCGCGCTTCCGAAATCGCCGCTGACCGCGTTGAAGACGCCACGACCGCCCTCAAGGAAGGCCAGGAAGTCGAAGCCGCCGTCATCAGCCTCGATCGCAAGAACCGCAGCATCCAGCTCTCCATCAAGGCCAAGGATGCCGCCGAAGCCCGTGACGCACTTGATCGCCTCAACGCCGACGCTGGCTCCGCCTCCGGTACGACGAACCTCGGCGCTCTGCTCAAGGCCAAGCTCGAACAGAAGTAATTAGCTTCAGAGGAGGCAACCATGGGTAATTCCATGACGAAGTCCGAACTCTTGGCTGAGCTCTACGGACGTCTTCCGACGTTCCGCGAACGCGACTGCATGGAAGCGGCGGGTGTGATCATCGATACGATGAGCCAGACCCTCGTGGAAGGTGGCCGCATCGAGATTCGTGGTTTCGGCTCCTTCGGTTTGAAGTATCGACCCGAACGAGTTGGCCGCAATCCTCAGGATGGTTCGGCTGTTGCTGTAAAGGCCCGCTACACCGTCTACTTCAAGGCCGGCAAGGACTTGAGGGAGCGCGTGAACGCGAGCCGCGACTCGAAGCTCTGAGGCTTCTGCCTGAGATTCAGAGCTCCTCGAAAGGGGAGCTCTGAAGAGGCAAAAAGAAAACCGCTTTCTCCTTCGGGAGGAGGCGGTTTTTGCATATGGAGGTTGGACTACTATAGATGTAAGCGTCCTATCGGTTCCTGGAGTCATTTTCCACGAAAGACACAGAGTATAGGGACAACGCTGCCCCTACAATTCCGTGACGTGCGTTTCGGCGCTGCCGCCGTCCACGAGGTCTCGCTTGCCGAACCACTCCTCCATCGCCGTCGCATCGGAGTCGGGGACGCCCTTTCTGCGAAAATAGGCGCCATACTCTTCGCTACCCACGCCGAACAGCTTGCGTGCGCACATGGCTTCATGCGCACGCTTCACCGTCGAGCCCTTGGGCATGGGCGGGCGTTGCGTTTTGGGCATCTTGTGTGCCTTGACGGGAGCACTAACTTGCGCTTGCGCAGGGCGGATATATTTGAGAGGCATTCTCATTTGTCCTGAGCAACCAAATGTC
>Cebus_capucinus_imitator_PRJNA485217_SSR105__coassemble_680_pt1 | contig 12175 bp, 6 predicted proteins | sample Cebus_capucinus_imitator_PRJNA485217_SSR105__metabat2_low_PE_013 | metagenome-assembled genome bin Cebus_capucinus_imitator_PRJNA485217_SSR105 | reverse complement strand
GGACCGGAAGACGCGTCGGGACCGGAAGACGCGTCGAGTCCGGCGTCCGAGGCCTGACCGTGCCTCATTCTCTTTCTCCGCTGCGGTTAGGCCTTGCGAACGTCAACGAGGATGTTGTGCTGGGCGTTGCCCTTGGCGTAGGGGCTCGGACGATGGTTCGTGAGCGTGTTGATGCAGCCGCCGACGTCGACGACCTTGCCGTTGATGACTTCGGGCTTGTACCAGGCGCCCTGCGGGATCGTCACGACGCCGGGCATCAGGCGCGGCGTGACGCGCGCGGGCAGACGCACCGTGCCGCGGTCGTTGAAGATGTAGACCATGTCGCCGTCGGCAATGCCGCGGTCCTCGGCGTCCATCGTGTTCATGAAGACGACGTCGGGGTGCTGGTAGCGCAGCTTCGGGAGATTGTGGAAGGTCGAGTGGATGCGCCCGTGCCCGTGGAAGCCGAAGCACTGGAGCGGGTACTTCTTCACCATTTCCTTGTCGGCCGGCGTGTCCCAGGACTGCCAGTAGACGGGAATCGGGGAGATCACGTCGCCTTCGGGCAGGATCCAGTCCTTCGTCTCTTCGGCGAGGCGTTCGGAATAGATCTCGATCTTGCCCGTCGGCGTCTTCAACTTGTTGGCCTCGGGGTCCTTGCGGAAGGCTTCAAGCGCGATCGGGTCCTTGCGGCGGTTCCAGATCTTGGCAACGCCCATCTTCCAGAAGTCGTCGAAGGCGGGGAGTTCGGGCGCCTTGGCACGCGTCTGCTCATAGCACCACTTCACCCACTCCATCTGGGTGCGGCCTTCGGTGTAGGCGTCTTCAAGCCCGAGCTCGGCCGCGATCAGGCGGCAGATCTCCCACGAGGGCTTTACGTCCTCGGGCGGGTTGACGGCCTGCTGAATCGCGATCATCGCGGCCACGTCGCCGTGCGAGCCGCCCTGGCAGGCGAGGTCGTTGGTTTCCGGGCCGAAGGTGTCGGGGAGCAGAATGTCGGCGTAGCGCGCGGACGGCGTCATCATGTTGTCGCAGACGACCAAGAACTCGAGCTTCTTCGTGTCGCGCAGCACCTTGTCCGTCCAGTTGCAGTCGCCGTGCTGGTTGATCATCGCGTTGCCGCCCGAATTCACGATCATCTTGATGTCGCTCTTGAGCTGCTCGACGCCGCGGACACCATCCGTGCGGCGGCTCATCTCGTGCCCGCGCAGAATCGCGTCCGTCCACATGTAGACCGGAATGACGGCCTTGACCGGGTTCTTGCCGGTCGGGAGATAGACGGCCGGGAAGGGCGTATTGCCTTCATGCTCACCGGTATTGGTGCCCGGGAGACCGATCTGGCCGAGGAGAATCGGGATCATGGCGATGGCGCGCGACGCGTCTTCGCCGTTCGCTTGGCGCTGCGGGCCCCAACCCTGCGAGACGAACAAGGGCTTCGTCTGCGCCATTTCGCGGGCGAGCTCCTTGATGGTCGCAGCGGGGATGCCCGTGATGGACGCGGCCCATTCCGGGGTCTTCGGCGTCTTGTCGGCGCCGTGGCCGAGGATGTAGGACTTGTAGTCGGAGTTCTTCGGCGCAGACTTCGGGAGCGTCTTTTCGTCGAACCCCACGCAGTACTTGTCGAGGAAGGCCTGGTCGATCCAGCCGTGCGTGATGAATTCGTAGGCGAGCGCGCTCACGAGCGCGGCGTCGGTGCCCACGCGGATCGGGATCCACTGGTCGGCGCGGGTCGTGCACGTGTCGGTGAAGGCCGGGTCGATCACGATCGTGCGGGGCTTCTTCACGTTCATTGCGGCGTCGATCTGGAAGCCCTTGCCGCCGCCCGACGGACGCGTCACGGACGGATTGTTGCCGAAGAGGACGTAGAGGCTCGCGTTGGCGATTTCGCTCGGCAGCGACGCCGGACGGCCGCCGTAGGTGAGCGGGAAGGCGGCTTCGAGCTGAGCGTTCGAATAGGAGCCGTAGTACTTGAGGTAGCCGCCCATCAAGTTCATGAGGCGCTGCCAGGCGCGGCGCGAGCTCACGAACGACTGCTGGCCCGAGCAGTACTGCCAGTAGATCGCGTCGTTGCCGTAGGCGCCCTTGATGCGCTTCCACTCGGAGGCGATGGTCTTCACCGCTTCTTCCCAGGTGATGCGCTCGAACTTGCCTTCGCCGCGTTCGCCCACGCGCTTCATCGGGTAGAGGATGCGGTCGGGCGAGTAGATGCGTTCGCGCATGGAGCGGCCGCGCTGACAGGCGCGCAGCTGGCGCGGACCGCGCGGGTTCATCGTATCTTCCTGATTGTCCGTCTCAATGCGGATCACGCGGTTGTTCTTCGAAAAAACGCGCAGGGCGCAGCGCTGGCCGCAGTTGATGACGCAGGCCGACCACGTGCAGTATTCGCGGTCTTCAACCGCCTGAGCGACGGCCTTCGTAAGGGGCGCGAGCGCGAAGCCCGCGGCGCCGACGGCTGCAAAGAGCTTGCGGCGAGTCATGCTCAAAAAGTCCATGGATCTTCTCCAACAGGGTCTTTCTTCTATGTCCAATCGACGCAGCAGCTTGGTTCTTTTGGTGGGGGCGCCGATCAGACTTTTGGTGGACCCCATTCTAGAAAACCCTAGGCCTTAGGACTAAACGGAAATGAGACTGTCAATACGCCTAAACGGACAGAATGGAGTCTGTGATGGATTGGATCGGCAGGATCGGTGCCGCCTTTATCGTCAACGCTCGCCACAGGCATCTGACGCAGAAGGACTTGTTTTCGCGGCGGGGTTCGTTTCCTGAGGCTCCCATATGAAAAACGGTCGCCAGTTCCAGTGCCCGGACCGAGGGGAGAAGATGAAAACGGTGAAAAGGACAATCAGGACGGTAAGCGGCGTCGTGGAGGCATAGGCCGAAAGGAGAAGCGACGAGCCTAATGGACGAAATGGCCGAGGTGCGGGCTCGAAGAGAAAGCGCAAGGCCCGGAGCTTGCGCCGCCGAGCCTTGGAGTGATGCTTCGTCTTGAAGGCGAAGAACGTCGTGCGATTTTTCTCTGAGCGCCTTGGTTTAGGAGGACATTCACGATCCGCATGCAAAGGTCTCCCGCCAGACGCCCGGCGTGCACTCGAAGACCTTCGCAAAGGACGTGATGAAGGCCGACGTCGTGGCGTAGCCCGCCGCGTCCGCCGCCGCTTCGACTGAGGCGCCTTCGTTCAAGGCTTCGAGCGCGGCGAGGAGCTTGAAGTTGAGCCGCCACTTGCCGAAGGTGAGGCCGGTTTCGCGCACCACAAGCCTCGCGAGCGTTTTGCCGCTCATCTCAAACTCTGCGCCCCATTGGTCGATCGTCTGTTCGTCGCCGGGGTCCGCGATGATCCGCTGCGCGATCCGCCTCAGGGTGGGCTGCGTCGGAATCTGCGCGAAGCCTTCGGGCACTCGCGGTGCGGCGGCAAGCTCCTGGATGAAGACGCTAGCGATGCGGCGCGCGGAGATCCCGGCGTCCGTCGTCTTATGCACCCGTGCGAAGTGCTTGAGCATCTCTTCGAGCATCGGGTTGAGAAAGTACCGCACGGGTTGATCGGGGAGAAACTCGCGGCAGACTTCGGGCCCGATGTGAAGCGAAATCATCTGCATGTCCTTCACGAGCACCGAATTGTGAAGCGTCCCCGGCGGCACGTACACCGCAGTGTGCCGCGGCACCGGGATGCGGCGGAATTCGAAATCCATTTCAAACCGACCCGCCGTCGCGGCCATGCCGATGAGCCCATTCGGGTGCCGATGCATAGGAAGCGATCCCGGACCTTCGGGCTTGCCGGAAAGATACGTGGCAAAGGCGTAGGGCGCCGTGTCGTTGATGTTGACCGTGGGCGGAAATTCGACGCGGTAGGAGCTCGGCATGCGGAATCGGCCTCGTGAGGGTTCCTTGGGGGATATTCCATGGGATAACCCTTAGATAGTAGCGCATTCTCGGCCGCGGAAGCCCGTTTTCGGCACGCAATTTGAGGGTCATTCAATCTCGTCGGACGCAGGGTTCTCTGGTGAACTTAATTAAATGGGGCTCGATGAAAACGAATAGGTGTTCACGAGAGCGTGCTTTATCAAGCTTCATGAGATGCAAACGGTCGAACGCCTTGGCATTTACCCGAGGTTTTAGGGGTTTATGCAACGCTTGAAGCCGTCATTCGCTGTCGAATCGGCATCTAAGCGATTATGCTTAGAGGTGCGCGGGGGCGCATTTTGACGAGCCGTCCGTCGGGAGGAAACTTCCTGCGGAAGACTCGGAAAACATGCGGCGCCGGCTGCACGGCTCGAAAATTCATGCTCTCCGGACGACCAGGTCGAGAGGGCGCCCGCCCGAGGGAAATCGGGACGGCCGCACAACCTGAAAAGGAAAAGACAAAATGGTTTGGCTACATTTCTTACTTCTCTTCGCGTGCATCATCTACGCCGCTAAGCTTGGCGGCATCGGCGTCGGCATGGCCGGCGGCCTCGGCATGGTGATTGCCGTCTTCATCTTCGGTCTGCCTCCGGGACCGATGCCCCTCGACGTGATCTTCATCATCATGAGCGTGCTCTTCGCCTGCTCGGTGATGCACGTTGCGGGCGGCATGGACTACATGATCCGCGTCTCCTCGCGAATCCTGCGCAGCAACCCGAAGTACATCAACATCCTCGCTCCGCTCATCTCCTTCCTCCTCACGATCTTCTCGGGCACGGGCTTCACCACGATGTCCATCCTGAACGTGATCCAGGAAGTCGCCAAGCAGAACGGTGTTCGTCCGTCCCAGCCGCTTACGTCGGCCGTGGTCGCCTCCCAGATCGCCATTTCCGCTTCCCCGATCTCGGCCGCTACGGCTGCGATGTGGGTCGTGGTTGAAACGATGGGCGTTTCGTTCGGTCAGGCGCTGATGGTGATCCTTCCCGCCGGCCTCTTCGGCGCGATCGTCGCCACCGCGATCTCGTCCTTCCAGGGCGTCGACCTCGCCAAGGACCCGATCTACCAGGAACGCCTCTCCAAGGGCCTCGTCGCCATGACCTCGCCCGCGGACCTTGAAAAGCCCCTTCCGAAGGGCGCCAAGCTCTCCGTGATGATCTTCCTTCTCTCCGTGCTCTTCATCGTTCTGATGCTGCTCTTCAAGAAGGAAATCGGCCACACGCTCGGTTCGCGCGACATCATCGTCATCACGATGCTCTTCGACGGCCTCCTGATGTACTGGTTCTGCGGCGTTGACCTCCCGAAGATCAAGGACTCGAGCATTTTCCGCGGCGGCTATGAATCCCTCATCGTGATTCTCGGCATCTGCTGGCTCGCCTCGACCGTGATCGACGTCTACATTCCGGCGATTAAGGAACAGGCTACGGTTCTGCTTTCGCAGTACCCGGGTCTTCTCGCGCTCGCGTTCTTCTGCGTGTCCGCGCTCCTCTTCTCGCAGGGCGCTACCTCCGCGCTGCTCGTTCCGGTGGCCGCGAGCCTCGGCTGCGATCCTCAGACGATTCTCGCCTGCTTCGTCGCCGTCTCGGGCATCTTCGTGACGAACGTCTATCCGACCTCGGCCTTCGCGGTTTCCTGCGACGACACGGGTTCGTTCATGGGCAAGTGGAGCGGCTCCTACGTGATCAACCACCCGTTCTTCCTGCCGGGCTGCGTTGGTCTCGTCGCCGCTATCCCGTTCGGCTTCCTGATGACGAAGCTCGTCTTCTAATCGGTTGGAGCCGGATAGGACACTTACAATCAACTGCACTCAAGGGGCGCCTCTTCGGAGGTCGCCCCTTTTTTTAAGCACGTCCCTGGAACTTAGAAGACTGCCGGGCGATCCACGTCATTTCTGGGACTGACCGCCGCCCAAGCGCCTGAGCCGCAGAATGTGCGAAAGAAAAAACGTGCCGACCGCTTCTCAGCAGCCGGCGCGCTTCAAGCTTCACTTCAGGCCGCCCTTAAACAAGCGGCCTTCAGTGTTTGGATCAGCGCTTCACGATCCGCGGCTGAACGTGAGCCGTCACCGGGGGCAGTTCCCCTTCGTACTTGCGGATGCGTACGAGCGACGTGTTCGCGACGTTGCCGCAGGCGAGCTTCGAGGACGGAATGTCGATTGCGAGCGTGTTGTCGCAGCCGTGCCCGTCAAGCGTCCCTTCAACGCCCGGGTCCTTGGGCGAATACCAGGCGCCGTGGTGGATCACCACCGTGTCGGGGCGAACGCGGTCGGTGACGAGAACGCCCGCCAAGACCGTGCCGCGGCGGCTCTGGACTTCGGCGACGTCGCCCGCGGCGAGGCCGAGCTTCTTCGCGGCCGCCGGGTGGATCCACATCGGTTCGCGGTCCTCGATGTTGGCAAAGAGGTTCGAAGCTGTGCTGTCCAACTGCGAGTGCAGACGATAGCGGCTCTTCGAGGTGAGAAGCGCAAACGGATATTCCTGAGCGAGCTTGCCGCCCAGCCATTCGTCCGGCTCCATCCAGGTCGGGTGCGCCGGGCAGTCGTCGTAGTGGTAGGACTCGATCTTCTTCGAGAAGATCTCGATCTTCCCGGATTCCGTAGCGAGCGGGTTGACGATCGGGTTCTTGCGGAAGTCGCCGAGGTAGTTGAATCGGCGGGCGTCTTCAGAGACTGGGAACATCACGTAGCCCGCCTTCCAGAACTCTTCGAACGAGGGCATCTCGAGGCCGGCTTCCTTAGCTTCGCCGGCCGCCTGTTCGTAGAAGCGCTTCACCCAGCCCATCTCGTCGAGGCCCTCCGTAAACTCCTTCTCGAGGCCAAGCTTTGCGGCCAGATGCGAGTAGATCCAGTAGTCCGAATGCGACTCATACTGCGGCTCGATCGCCTGGTGCATGGCGACGAACCCGAGGTTCGAGTAGGAGCCGATCGACGTGATGTCGTTGCGCTCGAGCGCCGTGCAGGCGGGGAGCACAATGTCGGCCATGCGGGCCGACGCCGACCAGACGACGTCCGTGACAACTGTCACCTCAGGGCGCTTCCAGGCCTTGATGAGGCGGTTGGTGTCCTCCTGCTGAGCAAAGGGATTCCCGCCCGACCAGAAGACCATGCGGATGTCCGGGTAGGTGATCTTCTGACCGTTGTAGTCGATGGTCTTGCCCGGGTTCAAGAAGCAGTCGGTAAAGCGCGCAAGCGGGATTCTCGCGGCAATGCGGCCGGTGGAGTCCTTCGGGTTGGCGGAGATGCCGGGAAGCGACGGGCCGTCGGAGGTCGCTGCGCCCCCGTTCGAGTAGTGGTACGTGAAGCCGAAGCCGCCGCCGGGGAGACCGATGTGGCCGCACATCGCGGCGAGCACGACCATCAGCCAATGGACCTGTTCACCGAACTGAGCGCGTTGAATGCCCCAGCCGCCCATCAGCATCGAGCGCTTTTCGCGCATCAGGTGAGCGAGGCGGACGATATCGGCGGCCTTGACGCCGCAGATTCTCTCGGCCCATTCCGGGGTCTTGGCGACGCCGTCGGTCTTGCCGAGAACGTAGCCGATGAAGGCGTCGTAGCCTACCGTGTACTTCTTGATGAAGTCGCGGTCAACGAGGTTCTTGGTTTCAAGCTCCCAGCACATGGCGAGCATCATCGCCACGTCGGTGTTGGGCTTCGGGGCGATCCACTCGCACTTGTCGCCGAAGAATTCAGCGGTGTCCGGCTTGAGAGGATTGATGGCGATGACGGGGATGCCCTTGGCCTTCACCTTGCGAAGGCCCTCGGCATTTTCATGGATCGTGGTCGACCAGTCGATGTCATTCGTCACCGACGGATCAGCGCCCCAGAGGACGACCAGTTCGGTGCGTTCGCTCACGAGCTCCCAGCTCGTCACCTGTTCGTAGACGCCGTTTGTGCCGATGACGTAGGGGAGAATCACCTGAGCGCAGCCGGTGGAATAGTCGCCGTAGTGGCCGGTGTAGCCGCCGTTCAGGCTAAGGACGCGCTGCATCAGGTTGCGGGCGTTGCCGAGCGCCCCCGAGCTCATCCAGCCGTAGCTGCCGCCGTAGATCGATTCGGGCCCGTAGGATTCGCGCACGCGCTTGAGTTCCTTGGCAACGAACGTCAAGGCTTCATCCCAGGAGACGCGCACGAACGGGTCCTTGCCGCGGCCTTCGCCGCCGGCCTGATAGCCCTTCTCAAGGAAGGACTTGCGGACCATCGGATAGCGGATGCGCGCCGGGTTGTAGGGCTGCTGGGCGAGCCCCTGCAGCTGCATCGAAGGCGCATGGTCCTTTTCGAAGGGCTCGAGCCGCTCGATGCGGCCGCCCTTGACGTGCACTTTGTAGACGCCCCAGTGGGAGGCGTTCATCACGACGCCGTCGTTGAGAACGGATTTGCCGGTGCCGAAGGTGCGCGAGAGCGTCATGTCGGCGATCCCGGGCAGCGGGGCGCCTACTTCGACGCCGCCCTCAAGAATGCGGGCGGCGGCGGAAGCTGCGGAAGCAGCCGTCTTGGCTTCAGCGGCAGAGGCGTGAGAGGCGGGAAAGAGCGCTGCGGCGCCGGCGAGGCCGGCCGCGCGGAAGAGATTGCGGCGATTGGTCATGATTTCAGCTCGCTTGTTTGAGGTTTGAGACGGACGGGCTTTTTTATTTCTTGGCGTGTTCCTGCAGATACCGGAACATCAGTTCGTTGGCGCCCTTGCGGGTGTGGCCGGCGCGGCCGCCCTTGACGGGAAGGAGTGTGGCCCATTGGTTGGCCGTGAAGTGGTCGGCGGCGGGCGCGGCGTGGCAGGTGGAGCAGGCGTCGGCATGGCGGGCCTTGGCCTTGGTCCAGAGGGCGTTGATGTCGCTCGTCACCTTGGATTCGGGCACCCAGCCTTCGACCGATGCAGCCACCCAGTCATTGCCCTGAACGTTCTGCGATTTCGAGGCGCCCAACTTCAGAGCGCCGACCTCGTCGATCGAGGCGTTCTCGATGCGCACGCCCGGCGCCGTGAAGATCTGGCCTGGATATTCCTTCAGGGTCCAGCCGGAGATGCGGACGTGCGCCTGGCCGTCCTTGCGTTCGAGCACTTCGACGGGCGAAGCGACGGTGGCTTTGCCGAGGTAGGCGCCGTCCAAAGCCGCGTTGATCGAGGTCGATTGAGAGAGATAGTCCGTGGCCAAGCAGACAGCCGGCGCGAGGCCGAGCGCGAGCGCTGCAGCGAGAAGCGGTTTGGTCCAATGCTTCATTTGTGGTGTGGTCTCTAGAAAAGATCGGCGTCCGCGGAAATTCGCGAGACGTTTTCAATTATTCTAGTGGGGTAGTCCAATTGGGGAATAGGGAAAACCCGTTAGAACTTGATCCCGGAGACGATGAAGGTCAGGTATTACGTGGTTTCCGCCGCTGAGGTGAAAAAAGAAGCCTCCGCATTCAGAAGTGCAGAGGCCTCTCTCTCAGCAGTGGCCGCCTGTCATCAGAAGGGCGGTCGTATGGTTTGGATGGTGCTTGCGGATCAGAAGCGATAGCTCATCCCAACCGAGTACCGATAGTCTTCCTGGTAGGTCGAGCCGTTGGAGCGCTCAAGCGTGCCGTAGAAGTTGAGGTTGGCGGACGTGTTGAACTGTGCGCCGATGCCGTAGGAAATCCAAGTGCCGTCGATGTCGCAGCCGATGGTGCGCGCCAAGCCGTCGGCCCTTGCCGTGAAGTTCGAGTCGCCGAGGAACTCATGGTTGACAGACGCGTGTGCGAAGACTGTGCCAGCGCCTTCAGCGAAGTTGGCGCCCGTGCGGATGCCAATGCGGCCGACCAGAGTCTGGGAATCCTCTTGCTCGATCTTCACGCCTTCGGAGCTCGTGAAGTCGTCGCCTTTGATGAAGCCGTAGGTGAGCTCCATCTGCGGCTCGACATAAAAGGTGCTGCTCAGGGCGAAATGATGGCCGACTTCAGCCGAGAGCCCGAACGTCGTGTTGTCGTAGGATCCCTTGAGCGAACTGCCTTCGCTCATGGCCGTGATGTCGGTAGAGATCGCGCCGACGCGTCCGACTAGGTCGATGTAGCCGCCGCACGGGAAGAAGCCCGAGAGGTAGGCGGCCGCCGTGTAGCCGTCAGCCTCGGACGAGCCGTTCGAGAAAGTGCCCTTGCCGTCCGTGTAGCTCAACGCCCCGCCCACGAGCCAGGTGTCGTTCAAGCGGTAGTCTCCGCCCATCTGAATGGAGTTGGCCTTGTAGTCGATCGACACGCCGTCGCTGTAGGAGCTGTCGTAGCCGTAGATGCGCGCCCACGCTCCGACCTTGGTCGACGAGTCGCGCACGTCGCCCAAACGCTGATTGATGCGGCTGCCTTCGGTGCGCCACTGCACGAAGGTCATGGCCTTGAAGTTCTCGAGGGCGTCGAGCGCTTGGTTGAAGGCTGTTTCCGTTATGACGACCTTGCCGTCATTGCCCACCTTGGCGGTCCAGCCATCCGAGAGCTTGCCGGAAAGGCCGCGGATCGTGTGCGTGCCATTCGAGCCCTGCTTGTCCGTAACATCGATGCTGTCTTCGAGCGCTTGGGCAGCGGCTTGCACATCACCGGTGAAAGCGTCGTTCAGTTCGGACGCAAGAGCGATTTCATAGCCTTGAACGGCATTCTGCTTCACCGTGAGAGGCTTCGGATCGTTCGCGGACTTAGCGAGACGGTAGAGAACTGTGGTGGCCTTAGCACCTGAGAGCTCGTCGATCTGCATGGTGGATTCACCCTTGATCGCCATGTCGATGCTGCTCGATGCGGAGAGACTCCCGACTTTTGCCGAGGAGGATCCGTCAAGGGAGAGCACCGCATTAGAGCTCGAGAGCTTGGTGATTTCTGCGATCGACTCCCCACTGAGGGACATTGCGGAATCTTTGAGCGTCAGCGATCCGTTCGACTTCAGTTCTTTACCGCCGAAGTTCAGATTTGCATTTTTGAGGTTGACGGATGTGCCGGCATCTGCCGCCCAATTGCCGGTGACGTCAACAACAGCTGTCGCCGATCTCCCTGCGACCGTGAGATCAGCAGTCCCATCAAGATCCATGCCGCCGTCGATCGTAAGTTTGTCAGCAGTTATCTCGACTCTCGAAGTGTCCATGTAGACGGCGTTCGCGCCGCTGACATCCCAGGTTTGTTCGATCTTGATCTCCGGCGCTGCCAGCTTGATCTGCATGTTGTCAGCAGTGTTATTGGTGTTGAGTGCTTTCAAGCCATATAAAGCGCCTGAAAGCGTGATTTTTTTGGTGGCAGATATTTCAAAATCGATTGAGGATTCTTTGGATTTATTCTGGTTCAGAGATATCTCTAGCCCAGTCGACCCCTTATAAATATTAACTGTGTCGGCTTGAATAGAGCCGAACATCTTGCCTTTCCCGTGGTAAGTTCCGTTGACGTCCGATATATATATGCCGGAAGTATTGCCGCCGACATTAAAGCTGCCGACGCTCTTTACATCCAGAACAGTATAGGTTGTATCGAGATTTGTGTTTTCCGATGATGCTGCAATATGGATGCCGTATGTGCCGTTTGCATTGATATTGACATTGTCAATGTTTTCAAATCTGAGGGCAGGAAAAGCGCCACTCTGAGATTGAATCAAAAAGCCTGTCTTCTTCGAATAGGCATCGAGGGTTCCGATGTTCTTGAAGGTGATGTCGCCGCCATTCCAGTTCTGGTGCGAGATTTGATCGACCTGAAGAGGGCTCTTCTCTGTGCCGAACTGAATGTGCTCGATGTTGTCGAAAGTGAGGGTGCCGCCATTGGCAGTTATTAGAGGATTGTGGTTTCCATTTTTACCATTGTAGTCAAACTCCTTTTCAGTAAGGAAGTTGAATTCCTTCAAATTTGAAACATGGATTTGCGCATCTTTACCATCCGCTTTCAAGAATGAATCGGTTCCCGAATTTTTGTTGTTCAACGTAACAGAAAAAGCTTTATCACTAGTGTCTGAGCCGATGATGGTAATGTTTTTTTTGTCGTTTGTCGTCTCGAACCAATTCACCGTGTTTTCGGGCGCCATCAATGTCTGATCATGGTCGACGTTCATTGATTCATATGCGCAGGCAAAATCGGCTCCTGCTGTTAGAAATAGGGAACTTATGACAATCGCAAGACGAACTTTGCGCATAGTATTTCTCCTTTGATCCTGATTGGAATAATGGGAACCATAAAAAACCATATTCGCGCATCTCTGACTATAGGGGGGGGGGCTCAAAAGTCAAGCAAGCGAAAATGGTTCGGTTGAGGTTCTTCGGGCATAGTTGTGGGTCAGGCCCGACCATTGAAGTCTAGCGGCCATTTTTCCAAGGCTTCAGCTAGGATTGTATGGTTGGTGT
>Cebus_capucinus_imitator_PRJNA485217_SSR105__coassemble_674_pt1 | contig 12272 bp, 5 predicted proteins | sample Cebus_capucinus_imitator_PRJNA485217_SSR105__metabat2_low_PE_013 | metagenome-assembled genome bin Cebus_capucinus_imitator_PRJNA485217_SSR105 | reverse complement strand
GGGGAACGGGTGCTCCCGAGCGTCCGGTCATTCCGCCCATGGGGCCGCAGGGAGAGGGACGCTACGGCCGCGAGGGTGCTTCCGGGAGCTACGACGGCGCGGGGCGCTTCAGCCGCTTCAATCGCTTTTCGAACTCGGGCTGGCAGTCGCGCCGCATGCAGACGTACTTCGAGCCGCGCATCCGCGCGAAGGACGTCCGCGAACGCATGCTGCAGTGCTTCCTCGCGTACCCGTCGCTGCTCAGCACCTTCTCGCACCAGATTGAAGACGAATTCGTGACGAGCGAAAGCCCGATCTCGAAGTGCATCGTTGAGGTCTGGCGCGCTGCGGCCGACGAAGACGGCGCCGTGACGCACACGGCGGCGCTTCTCGCGAGGCTCGAAGATTCGCCCGAGTACGACCGCTACTCGAGGCTCCTCACAGAGGAGATGTCGATCGAGACGCCCGAAGAGGCTGCGAAACTCGAACTCCGCCGCGGATTTCTCGAGCTTGAGCTCGACCAGGTGAAGGCAAGGCTTCTCGCGCTTGCCCAAGGTCCTGCCGATTCGGACACGCTCGCCCAGATGAGGCCCCTTGCGCAGAGAAGCCGCGTGATTGAGGCGGCCATTGCAGAAGCCGCCGAGGAGGAAAAAGGCTGGCGCCGCAAGGCCGAAGACCTTTCCCGCATGGCGTCCTTCACCGCGGCCGAAAAGGGGCGCGCCGACATGACGTACTCCGACAACCCCAAGGTGCGCGCCATCCAGGAGCATCTCTTCGGGAAGGCCGCCATGGATGAGGTGGCGAAGAAGGCTGCCGAATCGAGGCAGCTCGGGGCGCCCGCGCAGCGTGCCGCCGCTCCTATTCCTGCGCCTTCCAGAACGCCTGCTTCCGGCGCCTTCGGCGCGCCGCCTCCGGGCACCGCGCCCTTCGGGCCTCCGCCCTCCGGCTTTGGTGGGGCGCCCATTCAGCCTCAGGCGACGACTGCATCCGCTGCAGGCGCCGCCAGTGCGGGCAACAGCGCCGCCGAACGCTCCGCGCGCATCTTCGGAGGCTTCAGTGCGCCCCCGGCACATGCTCCGGCCGCATCAACCGCGCCGGCCATTCCGGCCGCGGCGCCTCAGACCGCGCGCTCGAAGCGCGACGAGATCGCCGCCGCACTGATGGCGCAGGCCGAAAAGCGTGCGGGCCGCAAGCTCGATGCTGCGGAAGACTTCTATGACGACGGCATGACGGCGGGTTCCGGAGGTTCCTCGACGGAGCCGCCTCCGGGCATGATGGACATGCCGTCTGACGAAGCCTTTGCCAATTGGTCGGAAGGGTGGAGCGAACCGGAAGAATCGACCGAGCCCTTCATTCCGGACGGCATGCCGCCTGCTGCACGCCGTTGATGCGCTTCGCGCCCGGCTGACGGGATTAAGGATTTGGTTTAGGGAAAACCTTGATATTTCAGGCGAAATCTTCGCAATCAGCAAGCCGGTGACGTTTGCCGGGGCCTTGTTGCAATTTGAAACATTAAAAAGGCTTGCAAATCTTGCAGGTTTGAGCTTGCCTCAAACATTTGTCTGATGTTTTTTCCAACCCGTGTGGCATTATTTTGATATTGATCTCTCCGTTTTGTACTTGATCCGCCGAGAAATACGGTATTGAGAAGGGTTGTCAACCACGCTTCTCGAGCTGAATCTCCCGGAAGAATTGAGACCTGCAAAGCGGCGCTGCGAGCTGATTCTGCGGAGGAGGAGCCCTGAAGCGCCGGAGAGAAGATCTCATCGGCGCTTCAGCATTGCTCGAGCTTTGTGCTTGGGTGCGGCCGGAGCGCTCCAGCTGACGGCCGGCCGCCGTCCCGGGGTTCTTTTGACTTCTGGGCGCTGCGGTTCGGCAGGGATGCCCGGCTTTAGAGCCGCCCCCACGCGGGCGCCTCGGCGCCGAGCGCCCCTTCGGGAGAGACGCACATGGCGGTGGCTAAGAAGGCGAAGAAAGACGGGTTGGAAGTTGTTGTAGAGACTTCCGACGACGCGGAGAAGGATAAGAAGCACGCGAGGAAGAAGACGAAGGCGGCGACGCTGGAAACTTCCGGACTCACGCTTTCCATTGAATCCGTGTCCCCCGAAGAAGAGAAAGCGCCGAAGAAACCCGCCAAGCCGCGAAAGAAGACCGTGAAGGCGACGGATGCCGCAGCCGCTGCTCCTGAGGAGGCCGCCGTTGCGGCGAAGCCCGTCCGTCTGCGCAAATCCGCCAAGAAGTCCGCTCCCGCTGAGGCGGAGGAATCGGGCGCCGAAACTCCGGCGTCCGAATCTGAAGCCGAGGGTGCGGCGGAAGAGAAGAAGCCCGCCCGCAAGTGCCGCACGAAGCGCGCCGCGCCGAAGAAGGCTGCCGCCGAAGGCGCTCCTGAGAGCCTAATGGCGGAGGTCGACGCGGCAGCTGAAAAGACTGAAGCAGCTAAGTCAGTGGCTGCGCTAGAAAAGAAGCCTGCCAAGTCCGCGAAGACCCGCGCCGCAAAGGTGAAAGCTCCTGAAGCAGAAGCCGCTGAAGCGGGCGAGGCGCCCACAGAGGAGGCCGCGGCGGAAGAGAAGCCCAAGAAGGCGGCGAAGACGAAGGCTGCGAAGCCCAAGGCGAAGGCCGCGCCCAAGAAGAGCACCAAGACGAAGAGCAGCAAGAAGGCTGCCGAAGGCGACGACTTCGATTTCGACGATGATGCGGACGGCGGCGACGTCGCCGACGTGATCGACGAAGAGGGCGACGGCGACTATGAAGACATTCCGGAGCTCGATGAGGTCGACGACCTTGGAGAGGCCGAGGATGCCGATGAGGTTGATGACGTCGAAGAGACTGACAAAGCCGCCTCGATGGACGCCGCCGCAGCCGAAGCTGCTCCGAAGAAAACCCGCAAGTCCAAGAAGTCCCGCGCCGCCCGCGACAAGGCGCTGCTTGAGGCCATGAAGCACGGCTACGGCGCCGAAGAGGAGTCGACCGAAGACCGCCGCTCGAGACTCATCAAGCTCATCACGCTCGGCAAGGAACGCGGCTACGTCACCTACAGCGAGATCAACGACAACATCCCGAACACGCTGCTCGACGAAGACGCGATCGAAACGATCGTCAACGTGCTCGGCAATCTCAATATCACCGTGCACGAAGTGGCGCCCGACGAGGAGCAGCTCCTCATGCAGGGCGGCGCCGAAGGCGTCAGCGACGAAGAGGCGGAGGCCGAGGCTGAAGCCGCGCTTTCCACGGTCGACAGCGAATTCGGCCGCACGACGGACCCCGTGCGCATCTACATGCGCGAAATGGGTTCGGTCGAACTGCTTTCTCGCCAGGACGAAATCGAGATCAGCAAGCGCATCGAGGACGGCCTGAAGCACATGGTGCTCGCCATTGCGCGCTGCCCCGTGACGGTGCACGAGATTCTCGAGATGGCCGAACGCATCCGCTCGGGCGACGCCGCGATCGACGAAATCGTCGACGGCATCGTTGCTCCCGACGATCAGAAGAACGTCGTGGGCGCCGCGGAAGATGAAACCGACATGGGCGCCTCGGCCATGACCGCGGGCCAGCTCGAGGAGCTGAAGGAAAAGAGCCTCGAGGTGTTCGGGCGCGTCGAGACGCACTTCCGCGCGCTCGTCGAAGCCTTCGACGGCAAGGGCCCGCAGGCGCCCGAGCTCGAGGGCCTGAAGGACCAGATCCAGCGCGAGTTGATGGAGATCCGCTTCACCGCGAAGACCGCCGACCGCCTCTGCGAGTCGCTGCGCCGCACGATCGGCATCGTACGCGGGAGCGAACGCGCGGTGTACGACCAGTACGTGCGCCGCCTCAACCTGCCGCGCGAATGGTTCCTCGAGACCTTCATCAAGAACGCCACGCGCATCGGCTGGGTGGACGAAGTGGCTGCGGCCTATCCCGACAAGGGCGACGTGATCCGCCACATGCGCGCCTCCGTTGAAGAGGAGCAGCGCCGCCTCGCGCAGCTCGAGCGCGAATCGCACATGACGGTCGCCGAACTCCTCGACACCTACAAGCAGATGGCGACGGGCGAATCGAAGGCCCGCAACGCCAAGCGCGAGATGACGGAAGCGAACCTCCGCCTCGTGATTTCGATCGCGAAGAAGTACACGAACCGCGGCCTGCAGTTCCTCGACCTCATCCAGGAAGGCAACGTCGGCCTCATGAAGGCGGTCGACAAGTTCGAATACCGCCGCGGCTACAAGTTCTCGACCTATGCGACCTGGTGGATCCGCCAGGCCATCACGCGCAGCATCGCCGACCAGGCCCGCACGATCCGCATCCCGGTGCACATGATCGAGACGATCAACCGCATGAACCGCATCACGCGCCAGGAGCTTCAGGAAACGGGCGTCGAACCCGACAGCCGGCGGCTCGCGGAGCTCATGGAGATGCCCGAGGACAAGATCCTCAAGATCATGAAGATCGCCAAGGAGCCGATCTCCATGGAGACGCCGATCGGCGACGACGACGATTCGCACTTGGGCGACTTCCTCGAAGACACGCAGACGGTGGCGCCGGCGGAAGCCGTGCAGAACGCCTCGCTCTCTGAGACGGTCAAGCAGGTGCTCGACAGCTTGTCGCCTCGCGAAGCCAAGGTGCTCCGCATGCGCTTTGGCATTGAGATGCAGTCCGACCACACGCTCGAAGAGGTGGGCAAGCAGTTCGACGTGACGCGCGAGCGCATCCGCCAGATCGAAACGAAGGCGCTCCGAAAGCTCCGCCACCCGTCGCGCGCGGACAAGTTGAAGAGCTTCCTCGACGAGGACGACAAATAAGCGCATTCCGCATTGACCTCGGTCGATGCGGGCCGGCATAAAGGGAAAAAGGGATCCTCCAGCGCGAAGGTCCCTTTTTTCATGTCTGCACCAAGCGCCGCGCGCGGGCAGCGCCCGAAGCGGCCGCGGGCATTGGATGCCAGCGGATTTGCCCTGAAAATCGTGGAAAATCTCGGCCGGGAAAAGGTTGAAATGGATTCGGAGTTGGCGTATCCTACATCCCTTTTTCGCCGCGTCATCCGGGGTCGATTTTGCTGCGTACCTCGAGGCTTGAAGCGGTCTGTTCCCTGCCCGAAGTCGACATCAGGCCGCCCGGCGCACGAAGCTGCTCCGGGGGCATCAGCGCGGAATGAATTCTCCGCCGCGGCGCAGACAGACCGGCTCCGCCTCAGGCATCGCGATTCGACCTGGGAAGGATCACGCGGCGGCAGGTCCGGAAGGACCTTCAGAGAGGCCAGGCCGCTTCCATGGCACTGTTCGATTCGTCGACTGCGCCGGAAGCTTTGAAGCGGCTTGAGCCGGCGCGCGCAGCGGCGCGCTCCTTTCGTGGGAGCGGGCTGCGGCGGTTTTTTGCGCTCTGCATTCAGCAGACGCCCGCCGGACGAGGTTTTCTGAAGGCCCCGACGGGGGTGAACCTAAGGAATTATGCCCGACGCGCCCTGAGAGCGGCGCCGCCTTTCTTGAAGCGAAGGAGCGCGCAGTCAGGGCGCAGCGGAGTGCACGATGGCCAAGACGACAAAGAAGACGACGGAAGAAACGGAAGCTGCTGCCGGCATGACGGCAGGGGCTCTTCAGGCTGAACAGTCCGAACAAGCCGATAAGGCCGAGAAGAAGCTCGCTCGCACCAAGCGGACGAAGAAGACCGAGGCGGAAGCGGCCGAGGGCGACGCGCCCGCCAAGCCCAAGCGCACGCGCAAGGTCAAGGCGGAGGGCGAGGGCGCAGAAAAGCCCAAGAAGCCCCGCAAGACGGCCGCCAAGAAGAAGGCGAAGACCGCCGAAGCCGAAGAGGCTGGTTTTGACGACGACGCTGATGATTCGGCCGACGCCGACATGGAGCTCTCCGACGACGCCGTGCTCGAGGGCGACGACGACATGGCCGACGACGAAGTCGCCGAGCTCGAAGCCTGGCGTCCTGAAGATGAAGAGGGCGACGGGCTCGAGACTGCGGGCGAAGACGAAGCCGACGACCGCCCGATCCGCAACGGCTACGGCGAACTCGTGCGCCTCGGCCGCTCGCGCGGCTGGGTGACGCTCTCCGACATCAACGACTATCTCCCCGAAAGCGCGCTGCGCACGTCCGAAAACCTGCAGGAAGTGACCGAGCAGCTCGGCCGCTTGGGCATCCAGGTGTTCGAGGCTCCGCCCGATGAGGACGACATCCTCATCAACGGCATGGGGGGCGACAACGGCGAAGACATCGACGAAGACGATGCCGCCGTGATGCTGACGCCCGAAGAGTCCGTGGGCCTCTCGAAGGACCCGCTGCGCGCCTATCTGCGCGGCGTGGGCTCGCACAAGCTCCTCACGCGCGCCGGCGAAATCGAAGTCGCCAAGTCGATCGAGCAGTTCACGATCAAGCTCGTTGCCTCGATCATCGAGTACCCGGTTGCCGTCGAGGAAATTCTGCGCCTCGGCGAAACGCTCAAGGACGAAAACGTCGCGGTCGACACGGTCGTCGACGGCTTCAACGACACGACGGTCGAAGAGACCCCGGGCGCGACTGACGAGATCGCCACCGACATCGGCGCTGCGGCCATGACGGTCGATCAGCTCGACGAAATGCGCGAACGCGTGCTGTCGCTCTTCGAGCTCGCCCGCAAGTCGCTCGACCGCGTGCGCGAAACCTACGGCAGCCCGGCCCGCGAAGCCGAGTACCGCAAGGCGCTCGCCGACATGTCGGGCGCGCTCTCGCCCATCCGCTTCTCGGTGAAGCTCGTCACCCAGATGACCGAGCACATCAGCCAGCACATGGACGAGGTGAACGACACCTTGAAGCGCATGCGCACGACGCTCGCCGACCGCTGCCGCATGCCGCAGATGCAGGTGGTCGACCTCCTGAAGAGCGACGCCGTGACCGATCCCGCCTGCTTCGACAGCATCGCCGCCGCCGGCCGTCCCTGGTCCGACGCCGTGGCGCATTCGCTCGCCGCCCTCAAGGAAGATCAGGCCGTCCTCATCCGCGCCGAGCGCGAGGGGCTTCTGAAGCTCTCCGAACAGCGCGAGCTCGGCCGCGCCATGAAGCTCGCCCAGACGAATCTCATGCAGGCCAAGGCCAAGATGATCGAAGCGAACCTGCGCCTCGTGATCTCGATCGCCAAGGGCTACGTGAACCGCGGGCTTGCCATGACCGACCTCATTCAGGAAGGCAACCTCGGTCTCATGAAGGCGGTCGACAAGTTCGAATACCGCCGCGGCTACAAGTTCTCGACCTATGCGACCTGGTGGGTGCGCCAGTCCGTCACCCGCGCGGTGGCCGATTTCGGCAACACCATCCGCATCCCGGTGCACATGACCGAGTCCTACAACAAGCTGCGCCGCCAGAAGCAGAAGTTCCTGCAGCAGCACGGCCGCCAGCCGACCGAGCAGGAGCTCGCCGAACTCGCCGATCTGCCGATCCAGAAGGTGAATCTCCTCACGCAGGCGATGCGCGGCGTCGAATCGATCGACGCGCCGATCGGCGACGAGGAAGACGCGACGAAGCTCGACTTCGTGCGCGGCAGCGAGCGCGACGACCCGGGCGTTGCCTTCCAGGACCGCTCGATGATCGACTGCATCCAGAAGTCCCTGAACGAGCTCAGTCCGCGCGAAGCGCAGGTGCTCCGCCTGCGCTACGGCATCGGCACGAATCAGGACCACACGCTCGAAGAAGTGGGCCGCACGCTCGGCCTCACGCGCGAACGCGTGCGTCAGATTGAGTCCGCCGCCATCCGCAAGCTCCGCACCCCGGACTTCACGGAACGCCTGCGCGACTACCTGCAGAACTAAGCCGATGATCCCAAGCCCGCTCAGCGCGGGCTTGGGACCAGCAGCTTCCGAAGCGCCCCCGACTTCTTGAGCCGAGGGCGTTTTTCGTCGGGTCGCTGCCGATATTCGTGATTTGCGCCGGAATAGGCTACAATCCACTTCTTTCCATGACATGGGGGCCTGTAGCCAAGTTGGTTAAGGCACCGGACTCATAATCCGGCTATCCTGGGTTCAAGCCCCAGCGGGCCTACCATTCTTCCCTGCGCCGCGGCGACTGCAGCAACGCCCGTTCGGCGTCATCTCTGATTTCCGAGCGTCGGAGCCGTCTCCGGCGTCGTCGGCGTCCCGCTCCGATTCTGCGCAACGTTGCGCAGAAGCCGGTCCCGTGCGCAGTCTGCGGACTTCTGAAAGTTCGCTCAATCCGCGCTTTAAGTCCTTCATCCATCCACCCAAGATTTCGAATGTCCTCCTTCGAACAGTTCGGTCTCGATCCCCGCATTCTTTCCGCCATCGCGCGCATGGGCTATTCGCAGCCCACGCCCATTCAGGAGCAGGCCATTCCGGTGGTGCTCGCCGGCGGAGATGTCATGGGTGCAGCTCAGACCGGCACGGGAAAGACGGCGGGCTACGGTCTGCCGCTCATCGCCCGAGTGCTGCCGAAGGCCAACACGTCGATGTCGCCTGCGCGCCACCCCGTGCGCGCGCTCATCCTGACGCCGACCCGAGAGCTCGCCGACCAGGTGTCCGACAACCTCGTGAAGTACTGCGCCGATACGCCGCTTCGCGCGGGCGTGGTTTATGGCGGCGTGGACATCCGCCCGCAGGCCGACATGCTCCGCCGCGGCATTGAGATTCTCACGGCAACCCCGGGGCGGCTGCTCGACCATGTGCAGCAGCGCTCGGTCAACCTCTCGCAGGTTGAAGTGGTGGTGCTCGACGAAGCCGACCGCATGCTCGACATGGGGTTCCTGCCCGACATTTCGCGCATCCTGCAGATGCTCCCGGCCAACCGCCAGAGCCTCCTTTTCTCAGCCACCTTCTCGCCTGAAATCAAGACGCTCGCCAAGAACTTCCTGAAGGACAATCCCACGGTGATCGAGGTGGCGCGCGAGAACTCCACCGCTGAAACGGTGACGCAGGAGCTCTTTTCGGTCGCCGACCGCGAGAAGACGGACGTGCTGATCGACATGCTGAAGACGCGCGGCCCCGAGGGCGGCCCCCTCACGCAGGTGCTCGTCTTCGTGAACGCGAAGATCACCTGCCGCAGGCTCGCGCGCACGCTCGAGCGCGTGGGGATCAACGCCGACGCCATTCACGGCGACAAGACGCAGGACGAGCGCCAGGTGGCGCTCGAAGGGTTCAAGAACGGCACGATCCACGTGCTCGTCGCGACCGATGTTGCGGCCCGCGGCCTCGACATCAAGGAGCTTCCCTTCGTCATCAACTACGACGTGCCCTACAGCGCCGAAGACTACGTGCACCGCATCGGCCGCACGGGCCGCGCGGGCTCGAAGGGCGTTGCGACGATGCTCGCCACGTCGGAAGACAAGCGCCTCGTCGAAGCGATCGAGAAGCTCACGAACCAGACCTTCAAGGCAATTCCGATTTCGCCCATGCCGCGTACTCGCCGGCCGGCCGTCGCCTCCCGCCGCGGCGGCGACCGCACGGGCTTCACGGAGCGCGTGGATACGCCCGAAGACGAGCGCATGGCCCGCGAGCGCGCCCGCGCCTACGTGCCGCCCGCCCAGCGCCACCGCGATCCGATCTTCGATATGCCCTACCTCGACGCGGGCCGCACCGGTTCGAGCGCCCAGAAGCAGGAAGCGCCGCTCTTCCTCGAGCGCCGCGAAAAGCGCCGTCCCGTGGCGGCGCTCCTCGGCGGCACCGGCCGCTGATCGTCTGACTGAGGGCAGGACGGCCGCGAAGCGCTCGTTCTGAACGAACAAAAGAAGAACCCGACCAGCTGCAGGAGGCTGATCGGGTTTTCTTTATGCGGGTTGGAGTAGAGCCGTCATCCCATGGGGACGATGCCTCGGCCGAGGGTGTAGCTCACTGCCACGCCGAGAACGATGGCGATGACGTTGAGCCAGATGCCTGCCTTCACCATGTCGCCGATCTTCAAGTGGCCCGTGCCGAAGACGATGGCGTTCGGGGGCGTGCCGACGGGCATCATGAAGGCGCAGGAGGCTGCGAAGACGGTGGCGAAGAGGATGGGTTCGGGGCTGAATCCGAGGCTCTGGGCCGCAGCGTCCGTCACCGGCATCATGGTCGCTGCGAGCGCCGTGTTGGAGGTGACTTCGGAGACGAAGGTGACGATGGTGGAGACCGCGAACATCATCGGGAGCTCGCCCACGCCCTGGAAGACCTGCGCCTGGGCGCCGATCAGGGCCGCCACGCCCGTGGTCTGGATGGCCGCCGCCATCGAGAGGCCGCCGCCGAAGAGAAGGAGCACGTCCCAGGCCACGACGTTCTTGGCGCTGCGCCAGTCGAGCGCATGGATGCCGCGCTTCACGTCGACCGGGATGATGAAGAGCATGACGCCCGCGAGCATCGCGATCACTTCTTCGGTGAGAGGCTTGAAGGGCTTGGCGCCGCCGATTTCAATCCCGCGGATGACGGGGCCGAAGATCCAGAGGAGCGCAGCCGCCACGAAGACCACGAGCACGATGCGTTCGCCGCGGCTCATGGGCCCGAGCTTGCGGAGTTCTTCGCGGATCCATGCGCGGCCTCCCGGAATCCCTTCCATCTTGATAGGAAAGAGCACGCTCGTGAGGAGGAAGAACGTCGCCGGGAGCATGAGGAGCGTCATTGGGAGCGCAACCTGCATCCAGTCGAGGAACGAGACTTCAAGCCCGTAGCGGTCGGAGACGAAGCGCGCGAAGATGCCGTTCGGGGGCGAACCCACCAGGGTCGCAAGGCCGCCGATCGAGGCCGCATAGGCGATCGAGAGGAGCACCGAGATGCCGAAGTTGCGTTCGTCCTTCGTTACTTCGCCCCCGCGCGTCGAGCGGATGACGCCCATGACGGCGATGGCGATCGGCACCATCATCGCGGCCGTGGCGGAGTTGGAGACCCAGGCCGAGAGGAAGGCAGTCGACATCATGAGGCCGAAGACGATCTGCTTGGGCTTCGTGCCGAAGAGCGAAATCGTGCCGAGCGCAATGCGGCGGTCGAGGTGCCAGCGGTGAATGGCCGCGGCGATCAGGAACCCGCCCAAGAAGAGGAAGATCGTCCCCGAAGCGTAGTGGCGCATGGTTTCGCCCGGCGTCGCTACGGCGAGGAGCGGGTAGAGGATGATCGGAATGAGCGCCGTGACGGCGATCGGAATGGCTTCCGTGAACCACCACACGGCCATCAAGGTCGTGACGGCGGCGCAGGCCTTGCCTGCATGGGTGAAGGGGACGAGCTGCCCCGACGTGTTCACGAACTCGTTGGGGAGAATGAAGTAGACCAGAAAGGCAAGCACGGGGCCGAGGATGAAGGCCCAGACCTTCGTCTGGTTCGACATGGCGTCGATCGAGATCGATGACGTTTGGAGTGGCATGGTGTCGCTCCTTGATTGAAGTCAAAAGCAGGTGGTTGCTCTTTACAATCCTACCCCGACTTTGCGTCCGCGCAACCGCAGAGCGGCGATTTATTTTGAGCGACGCCTCAATGTTCTCGAAGTTTTCGATTTAACCAAATGATTTTTAAGAAATAAATTTGAAAATAGGGACAATCTCGAATAAGGAAAGATGCTTAGCGCGTTTTGGGGTAAGGGGCCGCTCGTCCCTTGCATGACGGCTTTCTGCGGGGGTAAGCTTCGACTTCACAGCATGATGAGTGGAAACCCCTGAACGGGTTTTCCCGCCAACCTGCCTTCTCGGGCAAGGTGGCTGAGGCGCTGCGGCAGGAGCCCACCTCCCTGCAGCCCCATGCGGCCGAGGGCCTCTGAGGGAGGCATCAACAGTCGGCAAGAGAAGCGAGATCTTCAGTCTCGACGTCCCCACCATCATTGAAACCTTGGGACGGGAGACTTCCGCCAGAGTGGTGCTCCCGCGGGGAGCCGCCCTGAGACATCAGGGAATTCGGCCTTCCTGCGCTTCAAGCCTTTTATTTTTCATTGGGAGCACAGGGCGGTTCTACCTCAGGCGGAATTGTTCCGGATTGCCGCATCGCTCCAGGGCGCCCGAAAGGAAGGTGCAGGGGCTCGGCTAAAGAGGAGAAGAACCATGTCCAACCGTTTGACGATCAAGGGTCAGGTCACCATTCCGAAGGCCGTTCGCGATCATCTCGGACTTCAGGAAGGGTGCTCGAGCGTCGAATTCGTCATCAATGCCGACGGCTCCGTGACGGTCCGCAAGGCGGGTGCTGAAGCAGATCTCTGCGCTCAGCCCTCAGCCAATTCCACCGCCTCCCGCGGCCGCGTGCAGCGCCGCGACAGCCGCGCTTCGGCCCTTCGCGCCGCTTCCCACCGAGGCGTTCTCGCGCTTCTCGCGGGCGGTCTCTGAGCGACGCTGAAGATCGGGTAGAGGATGAGGTTTGCACCTCATCCCCTCCCACACCACCGGACGT
>Cebus_capucinus_imitator_PRJNA485217_SSR105__coassemble_672_pt1 | contig 12292 bp, 13 predicted proteins | sample Cebus_capucinus_imitator_PRJNA485217_SSR105__metabat2_low_PE_013 | metagenome-assembled genome bin Cebus_capucinus_imitator_PRJNA485217_SSR105 | reverse complement strand
CCTGTCTTTCATGATAGAGGGTGGCAGAACAAAGTACAGCCATCACGATTTTGATTCGACTAATCGATTAACGAGGTCAAAAAATCGTACGCAGACTGATCGCATGCTGAGGCCCCCCTGTCTTTCATGATAGAGGGTGGCAGAACAAAGTACAGCCATCACGATTTCGAGCATACCGCACAGAAGCGCTCTGCTCCCCACTGCGAGTGCGGTCAGTGAGTGAGCGACTTGAGGGCGAGCCGCAGGCCGTCGTTCACCGAACAGTCTTCGGGGAGCTTCTTCACGGCGGCATTGGCTTCGCGGTCGGAGTAGCCGAGCGCAACGAGGGCCGCAGCCACGTCGGCGCGGGCGCCGGTGGCGGGCGCCGCCGCGATGGAGATCCCGGATCCGGCGCCGACAAGCTTGCCCTTCAGCTCAAGCACGAGGCGCTCCGCCGTCTTCTTGCCGATGCCCGGGACCTTGGTGAGGAGCCCCGTTTCGCCGCGCTCGACCGTGTCGGCAAGCTGCTCGACCGTAAGGCCCGAAAGAAGCGCAAGCGCGATCTTGGGGCCCACGCCGGAAATCTTGATGAGCGTGCGGAAGGCCGAACGTTCCGCGAGCGTGGCAAAGCCGTAGAGGAGCTGAGCATCCTCGCGCACGACGAAGTGCGTGAAGAGCGTGACGCTGCCTCCCACTTCAGGAAGATTGCAGAAGGTCGACATGGGAACGTCGACTTCGTAGCCCACGCCCGAGACGTCGATGAGAATCTGTGGAGGCGCTTTTTCAAGGAGCTTGCCGCTCAATCGTCCGATCACTTCTTTTTCTTCCTTTCAACAAGGGCCGCCCAGGCGCTTCTTGCGCCCCGGCCCGAAGAGCCCGCGCCCCTTCGCGCGGTGGCGTAGGTGCGGGCGGTTCCGCCCGACTTTTCGATGGCGCGCAGCTTCAGCGCGCTTGCCAAGCAGAGCGCGCAGGCAAGCGCATCGGCCTCGTCGGTGCGCGGACGCCGGGGGAGCGCAAGAAGGCGCTCCACCATCGTCTGAATCATCTCTTTGTCGGCGCGGCCCGTGGCGGCGACGGCCTGCTTGATTTCGCTCGGGGTGAATTCCTCGACGCGAAGCCCCGCGAGGCTTGCCGCGCAGAGCGCGGCCCCTCGGGCCTGGCCGAGAAGCAATGTGCTCTGCGGGTTGACGTTCACGAAGACGCGCTCGCACGCGGCGACTGCCGGGGCGTGCGCCTTGATGACGGCGTCGAGCTCCCGGGCGATGCAGGCGAGCCTCGGAGCGGTTTCGCCCGACTCGCCCTTCGGGATGTCGAAGACGCCCGACGCCACCCAGGTGGTCCTGCCGGCCGAGGCGTCGATGATGCCCCAGCCGGTATGGTTGAGCCCCGGGTCAATGCCGAGAATGCGAACGGCAGCTGCCATCAGGCTTCAGGGCTCAGCGCGGCATGCCAGGGAAGCCCCCAGGCGGGAAGCCGCCGGGGAAACCGCCGCCGAAGCCGGGAATCTTGAGGCCGCCCAACATGCGCATCATCTTGGCGAGGCCGCCGCGCTTCATGCGCTTCATCATGTCCTGCGTCTGCTCGAACTGCTTCAAGAGACGGTTGACGTCCTGGACGGGCACGCCCGCGCCCGCGGCGATGCGCTTCTTGCGGCTTGCCTTGATGAGCTCGGGTTTGCGGCGTTCGAGCGCCGTCATCGAGTCGATGATGCCGAGCGTGCGGCGAAGGCTCTTCTGAACGTCTTCGTCGCTCACCTTGCTCGCGGCCTGCTGCAACTGCACGGGCATCTTCTCCATGAGCGAGGAGAAGCTTCCGAAGCCGGCCATCTGCTGGAGCTGCGCGCGGAAGTCGTTGAGGTCGAACGTTTCGCCCGTGCGGATTTTTTCCGCAAGCTTGGCGGCTTCAGCCATGTCGATCGACTTGGTGACGTCCTTCACGAGGCCGACGATGTCGCCCATGCCGAGGATGCGCGAAGCCATGGCTTCGGGGTCGAACGGCTCGAAGCCGCCCAGCTTTTCGCCCGTGCCGATGAACTTGATGGGCTTGCCGGTCACGTGGCGCACGGAGAGCGCGGCGCCGCCGCGGCTGTCGCCGTCGGCCTTGGTGAGGACGATGCCGGTGAGGGGCAGGCGCTCATTGAAAGCCTTGGCGGTGTTGACCGCGTCCTGGCCGAGCATCGCGTCGATCACGAAGAGTGTTTCGGCGGGCTTGAGGAACGTGTTGAGGTCGGCCACTTCCTGCATCATCGCTTCGTCGATGGCGAGTCGGCCGGCCGTGTCGACGATCAGCACATCGTAGAAGCGCCGGCGGGCTTCGCCCACGGCGTCCGAAGCAATGCTGAGGGGCTTTTCACCCGGATGGCTCGGGAACCAGTCGGCGCCGGCCTGTTCGGTGACGGCTTTGAGCTGATCGATAGCGGCCGGGCGGTACACGTCGCAGGAAACCGTGAGGACCTTCTTCTTTTCGTCGTGGACGAGCCAGCGGGCGAGCTTGCCCGCGGTGGTCGTTTTGCCCGCGCCCTGGAGACCTGCGAGGAGAATCACGGCAGGCGGTTGCACGCGGAAGTTGAGGCTTCGCTCTTCGGGCGAAAGATCGCCGCCGATGATGGCCGTGAGTTCGCGCTGCACGACGCCCACGAGCGCCTGGCCGGGGTTGAGGTTGCCGACCACTTCCTCGCCCATGGCTTTTTCCTTGATGCGGGCGAGCACTTCCTTCACCACAGGGAGCGCGACGTCGGCCTCAAGGAGGGCGAGGCGCACTTCGCGCAGCATCTCCTTGGTGTTGGCTTCCGTGAGGCGCGCTTGACCGCGCATGGTCTTGACGATTTTCGAGAGACGCTGGCTGAGATTGTCGAGCATGGACTTCCTGGGCCTGGTTGAGCCTGCTTCTGGCTCGGGGCGCCTTCGGCGGCGCCGCTCGGGGGGTGCGCAGGTTCGGGTTTTTCAGCGCCTAATAAGAAGGCGCGACTATACAATTGGATTCACATGGGCCGCGCTTCGCCGGTCGGCGCAAGGCTGCCGGAAGCGGGCGTGAATTCGTTATTTTAACCAAAGCCGCTCCTCGGAAAGCCCCATCAAAGACGGCGCTCACCGGGCGGGCGAAGATCCTCCGCCAATGTCAGTTCTCCTCATCTCCACCGGATTTGCCGCGCTGCTCTATCTCGTGAGCGGCATCGCCATCGTGAGCGCGATGAAGAAGGGTTCGGAAGCCAAGGCCTCGGGCCTTCTGCGCTGGCCCGCGCTTCTCGGCCTCGTCATTCACGGCTATGCCGTCGGGCAGGAGATGTTCACGGCCGACGCCGTGCACTTCGGCTTCGGCTATGCCGTTTCGGTCATGTTCTTCTTCGCGGTGGCGACGCTGCTCGTGGAGTCCTGGGTGCATCGCATTCATGCGCTCTTCGGCATCATCCTAATTGCCTCGGCCTTCGGCGTCCTCTTTCCCGTTCTCTTCCAGGGACAGGTGGTGCCCGCCGCCGACTGGACGCCTGTCTTCCGCGCGCATCTGGGTTTTGCGCTCGCCGCCTACAGCTTCATGATGATCGCCTTCGTTCAGGCGGTGCTGATGATGCTGCAGAACGCGCGTCTGCGCTCCAAGGGGCTCTCTGCCAACGACGGCTTCCTTGATTCGCTCCCCGGTCTCGTCGTCATGGAGCGCGTCTTCTTCCGCATCGTCGCGACGGGCTTCGTGTGCCTCACGATGGTGCTCATCCTCGGCGCCCTTGCCACGAAGGAGATTCAGGGCGTCTACTTCCTCTTCGACCACAAGTCGGTCCTCACTTGGATCTCGTGGATTGTTTTCGGCATCCTTCTTCTCGGCCGCACGGTCTGGGGGTGGCGCGCGAAGACGGCGCTCAATCTCTTCTGGGCGGGCTCCGTGGTGTTCGCCGTCGCCTATTTTGTCTACAGCTTCGTGCTGGAAGTGCTCTGAGGTGAAGCCGTGAGCCGCATCCTCTTCTTCATCGGCATCTTCATCGTCATCGCGGCCTCCTGGTACATCAGCCGACGCAGGTCCGAGCTCACGATCCGCGAGCGCGACGAGCTCGAGGAGCTGCGCCGTACGCAGAAGGGCAGGACCCCCGCAGCGGTGGGCGAGCCCATGGAGCAGTGCGCGCACTGCGGGACGTACTTCCCGAAGCGCGACGCCGTGCACAGCGGCGGCCGCTCCTACTGCTCGACCAAGTGCCGCGACGAGGATGAACGATGACGGCAGCCGCCGTCGATCAGAAGGGGCGCCTTGAAGGCGTCCCTTTTTCGTCCTTCAGGGCGAGTCCGCATTGGGATGAGCGCCCGGAGGAGAGCTCCGTCGACCTCATCGTGCTGCACTTCATTTCGCTCCCTGCAGGGCATTTTGAAGGCGACGCCGTCGACAGGCTCTTCATGGGGACGCTCGACCCCGACCGCGCCGACTGGTCTGAGGATCCGGCCTGGGAATCGCTCAAGGCATTGAAGGGCCTTCGCGTCTCGACGCACTTCTTCATCCGCCGCACGGGCGAGGTGGTGCAGTACGTGCCGACCACGAAGCGCGCGTGGCATGCGGGGCTTTCGAACTTCCGAGGGAGAAACGCATGCAACGACTTCTCCGTCGGCATCGAGCTTGAGGGCACAGGAGAAGTGCCCTTTGAAGATGCGCAGTACAAAGCCCTTGAGGCTGTTCTCCGCGCGGTCTGCCGGCGTCACCCCGTCAAGTGGGTCACGGGGCATGAATTCATTGCGCCGGGGCGCAAGAGCGACCCCGGTCCCTTCTTCGATTGGAAGCGCACCTCTGGAATGCTTCCGGCGGGCGTTGTGGTTGCAATAGGCTCCTCCGACTGCGACAGGGAGATGCTTGCGCGCCGCACGGCGGAGCTCATGCGGGAGGCCCGCTAGGGCATAATGCCCGCAGCATTCTTAGAGGTCCGACATGCTGCTCAGTCTCCTGCAATACGTTCTCGGCGTCATCTTCAGCTGCCTTGGCGCCATCCTGCTTCTGCGCGCCTGGCTCTACTACTGGGCGCTCTCTCCTCGGCATCCGCTCTGCGAATTCGCGCGCCGCATGACCGATTGGCTCGTGTCGCCCGTCAGCCGCGCGATTTCGCCTAAGGGCGGCGTGCACTGGCCCTCGCTCATCTCGGCGCTCGCCGTGGCGGTGGTCGCCGTGCTCGTGCACCGCACGCTGGGACAGCTCCCCGCCACGCCCATCGGACTCGTGATTGCTCCCTTCGCGATGATGCTGCGCTGGGCGCTCGAGATGATTTCCTGGGGCGCCATCATCTGGGCGGTGCTTTCGTGGATGAACCGTCAGAGTCCGATGACCTACACGCTTGCGCTCCTGCTCGACCCCTTCATGCGCCCGATTCGCCGCGTGATTCCGACGTGGCGCGGCATCGACTTCTCGCCGGTGGTGCTCATCTTTGCGGCGAACATTCTCCTCATGCTCGTCGTGCCGCTCTCGAGCGGCTTCTTCGTGCTCTGAGCCGCGGGGTCAAGCTTCCTGGAACCATGCTTCGAGGTCGCTCTGCGCGATCTCGGGCGTGAGTTCATAGTCCTGGGCGCCGACGCCGGCCACCTTCCTCGCGGCCGTCACGGCGCCCAATTTCGCTGCATTGGCGGGCGCAAATCCCTGCTCCAGCGCGCAAAGGAACCCGCCCCGGAAGGCGTCGCCCGCTCCGACGGGGCTGCGTGCATGCTCGACAGGCACGGCCGGTATGAATTCGGGCGCGGGTTCTCCCGGCACCCATATGCTCGCTCCGCGGCTGCCGTGCGTGCGGAGCACGATGAGGCCGCTCTGGGCGAGTTCGTCCTCTTCAAGCCCCGTCTTCGCTGTGAAGGCTTCGGCTTCCGAGTCCGAAAAGGCGACGCCGAAGGCGCCGAGCGCGAGTTCGCGCAGCTCTTCTGGCGAAAAGAGCGGAAGCTCCTGACCGACGTCGAAGAAGTAGGGCACCTCGCGGCTGCGGCAGCACTCGGCCGCAAACAAGGTCGTCGCCCGTCCGCCCGGCGAGAGGATCGCCATGGCGGGCAGAATTTCGGCGCCCTCATCGTCAAGGGGCCAGGGCACTTCGGGGGTGCGTTCCGTGGCGCCCGGATGGAAGGCCGCAATCTGTCCGCCCGTCTTGTCCGTGACGATCAGGCACTGAGCGGTGTAGGCATCGTTCAAAACGCCCACGCCCCGCACGTCGATGCCTTCGGCTTCAAAATGCTCGAGATAGTCGCGCCCGTCCCTGCCGACGGCGCCCCAGACGAGCGGGTCGCCGCCCGCGCGCTTCATGGCGACGGCAATGTTGCCGGCGCACCCGCCGAAGTCGCGGTGCATGGACCGCGTGAGAAAGGTCGTGTTGAAGCCCGCGTCGACGGGGCCGGAGATCTGGTCGCCGAAGGCGCCCTCAAAGGAGAGCATCGTGTCGTAGGCGATGGAGCCGGTGATGAGCACGCTCATGGGAAAGGGTCCTTGAAAGAAAAAACCCGAAGCTGCCGGGACAAGGAAGCTTCGGGCCTTTGGTGAAGATGCCAAGCGCCTCAGCGGTTGGGATCGACGATGGGCTTGGCTGCGACGGCGGTGGCTGCAAAGGGAAGCATCCCTTCCATGCGGATCTGCGCCGTCAGAGATTCACGAGCAGGAAGCACGGCGGGCTTCTGCGGGAACCCGTAGTCGGCGGGTTCAAGCACGCGCTGCATGAGCACGCTTCCGGCGGGATCGAGATACTTCACTTCGATCACGGGAAGCATCTGCGGATATTCGGAATCGTTTGTGAGCACCACGTTGGCGACGGGCTTCAAGAGCCCCATGGCGTCGTCGGGGATGAGCGACGCGTCAGCCCTGAAGGCCGAGGCATCCGACCAGACGAAGCCCGGGCAGGGAACGCTCCTGCAGACCTTCTCGTAAACGGGGCGCACGTAGGGCGCCTGCGCGAGCACGAACTGATGCATCATCAGAAGCGCGCAGACGCAGGCGGCTGCTGCCGCAATCAGAATGACGACAAACGTGAAGAAGCCCCCGATGCCCGACTTCTTCGTGCGGTAGACGGCGGCCATGGGCTCGCCCTGAGCCGCCGACTTTTCAGCGAAGGGCGCGGGCTCCCGCGCTTTCTGCGGCATTGGCGGCACGTCGTCGGGGACGGCGTCGACCGGCGCCATGAGGACGGGCTCGGGCTGAGCGGCTGCAGACTCCTGCGCCGCACGGGCCGCCCGAGCAGCGGCGGCCTGCGCTTCGCGCTTCGCCTTTTCTTCGGCGAGCGCGCGCACGGCCTCATCAAGCGCCTTGTCGTCCACGTCGAGCGTCTTCGCCTGAGCGGCGGCGAAATCTCGGCCGCAGGAGCCGCAGCGGTAGTTTTCTTCAGCTTCGCCATCAAGGCGCCAAAGCGCTCCGCAGGCGGGACAGCGGATGATGCGGGCCATGGAGAGTCCTCTTACAGTTGCCGTAGATGAAAATCAGGCGCGGCGGCCGGCGATGCAGACCCAGCCGTCTTCTTCGCGCCAGACGGAAAGCTCGACGCCCGGATCGGCGGCCTTGTAGGCGGCGATCACTTCTTCGGCCTGGCGCGCAAGCACGCCCGAGAGCACGAGCGCGCCCTTGGGGGCGACGCGGCTGAGAAGCGCGGGCGCGAGAAGCTTCAGGGGGTTGGCGAGAATGTTGGCGACCACCACCGAGAAGGTGGCTTCGGGCGTATCGGCCGGGAGCCAGAATTCGGCTTCGACCTCGTTGCGAGAAGCGTTGTCGCGCGCGGCTTCAACGGCCTGCGGGTCGATGTCGGTGCCGCAGACGGAGGCTGCGCCCAATTTCTTTGCGCCGATGGCGAGAATGCCCGTGCCGCAGCCGTAGTCGAGCACGGTGTCTTTCGCCGTCAGGTTCTCGTCGAGCCAGTTGAGGCAGAGGCGCGTGGTCGGGTGCGAGCCCGTGCCGAAGGCGACGCCCGGGTCGAGGCGGACGTTGATGGCGTCGGCCACGGGCGGCTCGCTCCAGGAGGGTACGATCCAGAGGCGGGGCGAAACGTGGGAGGGCTGAAAGAGCGCCTGGGTGATGCGCACCCAGTCCTGGTCCTCGACGTCGCTGACCGAGAGCAGCTCGGGCGCTTCGCAGCCGAGCTCGGCCACGCACTCTTCAAGAACGTTCTTGAAGTGGTAGTCGTCGGCCGTCAATACCGAGATGATCGAGCGCGGCCAGGCGCAGGTTTCGGGTTCAAGCCCGGGTTCGCCGTAAAGCGGCGCTTCGTCGGTGCTGTCGGCATCGGCGTCTTCGAGCGAGGCGGCGAGCGCCCCCTTGTCGAGAAAGAGGTCGCTCAGTTCTTCGGCGCTGCGCTCGTCGGCGAGGATTCGGTATTCACGCATGGTTGCGGCAGTAGTGATGGGTGGAAGAGTAGAAAAAAGAAGAAGCGGGACCCGATCGAGTTCCGCTTCTTGTGGATTGTAGCCGCTTCAGACGCTTCAGCTCACGCCCGAGGAGGAGTGCGAGTGGAGCTTCTCCTCGAGATAGTGGATGCTCGTGCCGCCGCGTGCGAACCGTTCGTCGGCAAGCAGCATGCGGTGCAGCTTCACGTTGGTCTTGATCCCTTCGCAGGCGAATTCAGAGAGCGCGACGCGCATGCGGGCGATCGCCTGCTCGCGCGTGTCGCCGTAGGCGATCAGCTTGCCGATCATGCTGTCGTAGTAGGGCGGGACCGTGTAGCCCGCAAAGACGTGGGAGTCGATGCGGATGCCGGGGCCGCCGGGAAGATGCCAGCCCGTCACCTTGCCCGGGCAGGGCACGAACGTGAAGGGGTCTTCGGCGTTGATTCGGCACTCGATCGCATGGCCGCGGATCTCGATGTCGCGCTGCTTGAGGGTGAGGCGCTCGCCCGCGGCGATGCGGATCTGCTCGGCGACGATGTCCACGCCCGTGATGAGCTCCGTGACGGGGTGCTCGACCTGCACGCGGGTGTTCATCTCGATGAAGTAGAACTCGCCGTTCTCGTAGAGGAACTCGAACGTGCCGGCGCCGCGGTAGCCGATGCGGCGGCAGGCCTCAACGCAGCGGCTGCCGAGCTTTTCGATGGCGCGGCGGGGAATGCCGAAGGCGGGAGCTTCCTCGATCACCTTCTGGTTGCGGCGCTGCATCGAGCAGTCGCGCTCGCCCAAGTAGACCGCATTCTGGAAGTTGTCCGAGAGCACCTGGATTTCGATGTGGCGCGGGTTCTCGAGGAACTTCTCCATGTAGACCGTCGGGTTCCCGAAGGCGACGCGGGCCTCTTCGCGGGTCATGTTGACCGAGGTGAGGAGCGCCGCTTCCGTGCGGACAACGCGCATGCCGCGTCCGCCGCCGCCGCCCGAGGCCTTGATGATGATCGGGTAGCCGATCTTGCGGGCGGTCTGGATGATTTCCTGAGGATCTTCGGAAAGCGCGCCGTCGGAGCCGGGAACGCAGGGCACGCCCGCATCGCGCATGGCCTGCTTGGCACTCACCTTGTCGCCCATGAGGCGGATGCTTTCAGGACGCGGGCCGATGAAGGCGAAGCCCGAGCTCTCCACCTGCTCGGCGAAGTCGGCGTTTTCCGAAAGGAACCCGTAGCCGGGGTGGATCGCCTCGGCGTCGGTCACTTCCGCAGCCGAGATGATCGCCGGGATGTTGAGGTAGGAGTGCGACGAGGAGGCCGGACCGATGCAGACGCTTTCGTCGGCAAGGCGCACGTACTTGGCGTCGGCGTCGGCCGTCGAGTGCACGACCACCGTCTTGATGCCGAGCTCGCGGCAGGCGCGCTGAATGCGGAGCGCAATTTCGCCGCGGTTGGCGATGAGGACTTTTCCGAACATGGGATCTCTCGAGCGGCGGTCAGCCGAGAATGACGAGGGGCTGGCCGTATTCGACGGGCTGGCCGTTTTCGGCGGCGAACGCCTGAACGACGCCGTCCTTGTCGGCTTCGACTTCATTGAGAAGCTTCATGGCTTCGATGATGCCGATCACCTGGCCCTTCTTCACCGTGTCGCCCACTTCGATGAAGGGGTCGGCGCCGGGCGAGGGCGCGCGGTAGAAGGTGCCCACCATCGGGCTCGTGATGGACTGCGAGGCGGCGGACGCAGGCTCAGCCGCGGGAGCCGGAGCGGGAGCGGCGGCAGCGGGCTGCGGGAGAGCGGCCGGCGCCTGAACCGTCTGGACGACGGGGGCGGCCTGAACGACCGCCTGAGCGGCGGGACGGTTGACGATGCGGACGTGGTCTTCGCCTTCCGTGATTTCAAGTTCGGCAACGCCGCTTTCGCTCACGAGGTCGATCAATGTCTTGAGTTTGCGAAGGTCCATTTTGTTTCAGCAGTGAATTTTGTCGAGGATGGGCTCCGTGTGCCGGAGAGTGCCGGCGGAGCGCCGCAGAGGCTGCTTTGGAGCGTTAATTTCTTTGAAAGCGCGCGGAAAAGCAGATAATTCAGCGCAATTGTGCGCATTCTGCCTAGGGCTTGTCAAAGAAAATCTGCGCCGACCATAGTGGTTTCCCTAGGTTTGAGCGTTCAGTACGCAGCAGCAAAGCTGCGTCTGCAGTTGAACGAAAAAGTGTAGAGAGCCCCTCCGGGGGGCGATATGCCCTCTACGGGGTAGCGCCCTGCGGCAGACGGATGATGTCCGGCCCTTTGGTCTTTCAGCCGAAAAGCGCCTGCGCGAGCGCTTCCTTGCCGAGGGCGCCGGCCGCTTCCCATTCGGCCTGCCATTCGTCGGGCTCGGCTGGGCCGGGCAGCAGCGTGCGCTCGGGTGCGATCCGCACGAGCACGGGTTCGCCCCCGAGGTCGAGCACGAATGTGTCGAGCTTCTTCACGCGCCGCGCGAAGGCGGTCGGATAGGGGCGCTCGAGCGGTTCGGGGGAGAGCCCCGCGTTGAGAAAGGCTAGGAAAGCCTCCTTTTCGCCCGCGCCCACGGCAACGAGCTCGGCAGGGGACGCTTCCGTCGCGGCTCCCGAGAGGACGACTCCGACGAGCTTCAGGCCGAGTTCGGGCACGCGCTCCATAACGGTGAATGCCGCGCGGCGCTTGGAGTCGAGCGTCGCCTGATGCTCGGTGGGTGAAAAGAGCGCGAACCAGCGGCGGATCTCCGAGGCCGTCAAGTCCGGGTCGGGCTTTGCGCCCAGGGCGGCTTCGGCATCGCGGAAGGCCCGCGCCCAGGTGCGGCCTTCTTCGGCAATAAGCTTGGCTGCGAGCGCAGCGGCTTCGCGGTCTCGGCGGGTGTATTCGCGCATCGGCTTCTCCAGGAAGGAAAAATGCATCCGAAGGATTCTAGGGCGGCCGCAGCGGCGGCAGTTTTGCGAGAATCTGTGGCGGCAGCAAGGTCCGCACGGCGCGTGCGGACAGACAAGACTACGGCGAGGAATCCTCATGCACATTCATATTCTCGGCATTTGCGGCACCTTCATGGGCGGCATCGCTCAGATCGCCCGCGAAGCCGGCCACAAGGTGACCGGGTGCGACAAGAACGTCTATCCCCCGATGAGCGACGCGCTGCGCGCCAACGGCATTGAAATCATCGAGGGGTACGGCGCCGAGCAGCTTTCGCTCGCTCCCGACCTCTGGGTGGTGGGCAACGCCGTTTCGCGCGGCAATCCGCTCCTTGAAGCCATTCTGAATGCGGGCCTTCCCTACACGTCGGGGCCGCAGTGGCTGAGCGAGAACATCCTCGCGGGGAGAAAAGCCCGTCCGGTGCTTGCCGTCGCGGGCACGCACGGGAAGACCACCACTACGTCGATTCTCACATGGATCCTTGAAGAAGCCGGCATGAAGCCGGGGTTCCTCATCGGCGGCGTGCCCTGCTGGGGCGGGCGCTCGGCCGCCTTGGGCGACCCGGCTGCGCCATTCGTGATTGAGGCCGACGAATACGACACGGCGTTCTGCGACAAGCGGAGCAAATTTGTGCACTACCGCCCCCGCATCGCGATTCTCAACAACCTCGAATACGACCACGCGGACATCTTCGAAAATCTGCGGGCCATTGAAACGCAGTTCCATCATCTCGTGCGCACGATGCCGTCCGAAGGTACGATCATCGCCAACGCCCGCACCGAAGCGCTCGAGCGCGTGCTCGAGCGCGGCTGCTGGTCCAACCTCGAGCGGTTCGACGCGGACTTCGGGACGCCCAACGGCTGGACGCTTGACGACGATCTGAACGCCTCCTTTGAGGGCAAGGCGATCGGACGCATCGAAATCGGCATGCCCGGGCGCTACAACGCGCTCAACGCATTGGCGGCCGCGGCGGCCGCTCGAGCGACAGGCGTGCCCGTCGAGACGGCCCTCGCTGCGCTCAAGACCTTCCCGGGTGTGCACCGTCGTCAGGAAGTGAAGGGCGAAGCCGACGGATGCCTCGTGATCGACGACTTCGCGCACCACCCGACTGC
>Cebus_capucinus_imitator_PRJNA485217_SSR105__coassemble_662_pt1 | contig 12513 bp, 10 predicted proteins | sample Cebus_capucinus_imitator_PRJNA485217_SSR105__metabat2_low_PE_013 | metagenome-assembled genome bin Cebus_capucinus_imitator_PRJNA485217_SSR105 | reverse complement strand
TTCCGACCCTATATTTTCGATAATAATCAATGGTTTAATTTACGGAAGTGCCCTAAATATATTTCACTTTAGAAACAACTTGAAACAAAGTTGGATATGTCTTTCGAACCTCGTTCGATCCCCAAAATGCCGCCTGCGGACGGTTGAGGAAGCTGCATCCATCAATGCAGAAGACCCGCCGAAATCGCCTGTTCCGCAAGGGGCTTCGTCCCCCTGCGCAGACGCTTTCCGCGGGCCTGAATGGGGCTGCTTTGGAATGCGCTTGAAGGGCCGCTGCGGACTGGGGGCCGCGTCCCTGCCCGCAGCAGAAGGCGCATCAAGCCTTCAGAGGAGGCTCCTCAATATGGAAGACCTGCCTCAGATAGCGCACATAGCTCTCGTCCTCACACATGCTCTTTTCCGGCGCATCTGAGATCTTCGCCACGGGCTGCCCATTGCACTGCGTCATCTTGATGACGACGTTCAAGGGCACAGGGCCGCGGTCGTTCATGAGGTTGGTGCCGATGCCGAACCCGAGGCGCACACGCCCGTTGAAGCGGCGCCAGAGCTCGATCACGCGCGGGATGTCGAGGCCGTCCGAGAAGATGAGGAGCTTCGTTCTCGGGTCGCACTTGTTGCGGCTCCAGTGCTCGATCATCCGCTCGCCCCAGATGAAGGGATCGCCCGAATCGTGGCGCGCGCCGTCAAAGAGCTTGCAGAAGTACATGTCGAAGTCTTCGAGGAAGGGCTTCATGCCGTAGACGTCGGAGAGCGCGATGCCGAGGTCGCCGCGGTATTCCCTCGCCCACTGCTCGAACCCAAACACCTGAGAGTCGCGCAGGCGCGGCCCCAGCGCCTGGCAGGCCTGAAGATATTCGTGCGCCATGGTGCCCAGCGGCACGAGGCCCAACTCTTTGGCGAAAAGCACGTTGGAGGTGCCGGAAAGCCGGTCCCCCAAGCACTCCGCCAGACGAACGATCACCTTCTTCTGCCAATCCTTCGAAAAGCGCCGGCGGGTGCCGTAGTCCGAGATATGGAGCTCTTCGGCATTGGGCTCGTTGAGAAGCAGGTCGATCTTGGCGTCAAGCCGCCTCCAACCTTCGTCCTCGGAGAGATTCGGCTGCGTGCGGCGGAAGTACACCTCATTGACGATCGCGAGCACCGGAATCTCAAAGAGAATCGTATGGAGCCACGGCCCCTTGATGCGGATGTCGATGCCGAAGGGCTGCGAATGGTCGCGCTCGACCGTGATGTACTTCCGCTTCAAATGGAAGAGGCTCAGAAACTCGATGTAGTCGGGCTTCATGAAGCGCAGGCTGCCGAGATAGGCGAGCTCGTCCTCCGTGAAGTAGAGACTGCAGAGATGGTCGATCTCGGCGTTGATCTCATCCACGAAGGGCGAGAGGTCTACGTTGGGCGTGCGGCACTTGAAGCGGTAGGAGACTTCTGCCGAAGGGAACTGGTGCAGCACGCACTGCTGCATGGTGAACTTGTAGAGGTCCGTGTCGAGGAGCGACTCGATAATCATGTGCGGCCTCCTTTGGCCGGTTTGCTCTATTGCTCTGCAGTCTACCTGCAAGGCGCACAAAGATCAGAACCTCGTCTTGTGATTTGACCCCAAAAAATGCAGTTTTGACCATTGCCCCGAAAGGGTGCTTCCGCAACGAACTGTCGCCCGGAGCCCATCTCTCCCAAGCGACAGTCGCCTTGAGCACCGAAAGCGGCGTTTCGGCTCCCGCCGATTCCGGTGCTAGAGCTTCAGCCTCAGAGCGCCTTGACGCGCTCGACCTGCAGGCCCGGATCCACAACGATCGCCTTGAGGCCGCGGGCTTCAATCGCCTTCTGCCCGCGCTCGGTGCAGATGATGGCGGCCTTCTTTCCAACCACTTCGCCGTTGAAGAGCACTTTCTTGCCGCCCGCGAAGGACATCTTGGGCGTCTGCGTCGCGTAGTCGTAGATCGTGATGTCGGCGTCGGCGCCAGGCGTGAGGTGCCCCTTGGTCTTCAACCTCAGCATGCGGGCCGGATTGAGCGAGGTCTTCTGCACGAATTCAGAGAGCGTCAGCACGTCGAGCTTCACGAGGGATAGCCCCTGCGAGAGGATGACGTTTCTCGGGATGCAGCCGCCGTCGGTCGAAATCGCATCCACCACGAAGGCGCCGTCGGGGCGCTTGGCCTGCGCGAGAAGAATGCGAGGAATAGGCGGATTGATGTTGAAGCTTCCGCCCACGTCGGTGTTGTTCTCTTCCCAGTACTTGAGGGCGGCTTCGCCCGTCATGAGATCCGAATACCCGCCCGCGTCATAGACCGCAAAGGCCTTGTGGGCGAGGAGCGCCTTCCGGACGCCCTTGCGGTCTTCGGAGAACCCAAAGTGGCGCAGGCAGTTACCCGTTACCTTCGATTGAATCTTCCCTTCGGCATCGCAGGTGAGGCGCGTGCCGTTTTTGGGCGAGATGTAGCTTTCGCAGAAGATGTTGGGGTTGGCGTTGAGAAGCTCGATCGCCGTGCGGGCTTCGTCGATGTCGTTCTTGACGGCGCCGCGGCAGTAGGCGTTGATGTGGGCGAGGTGAAGCGGATAGCCGTCCGCCATTTCAACGGCCTCGATCATGCCTTCGAGGTTTGAGCCGTGCACGCTCGTACCTGCATGCCAGGCGACGTAGGCGCGGCGCTCAAGCGCAGTCTTGATGAGTATGGACGACACTTCGGGCGTCAGCGGATAGTGGCCGCCCAGGAGCTTCACTCCCAGTGCGCCGTCGGCCAAGGACTTGTCGATCAGCTCCACCATCTCAGCCTTCGAAGGCGCATTCGTCTTGAAGGTGAAGGGCGGCGACGCGAACTGCAGAATGGCGGTGTTGAGGCCCGCGCCGTACTCAGGCGTTTTGTCGAGGATGTCGTCCAAGGGGCCTGCCATGTCGAGGCAGGTGGTAACGCCCGCCATCGCGAGCATGCGGGGGCCGTAGGGCGAGCCCCACATGGAGCCGAGGTGGACATGGCTGTCGATGATGCCGGGCTGCAGCACGAGACCCGAGACGTCGATCACTTCTTTCGCGGACGATCCGAGGTCGGGGCCGACCGCCGCAATCTGGCCGTTCTCGAGGGCGACGTCGTTCACGCCGTTGATGCCGTTCAGGGGGTCGACGACATGAGCGCCCTTGAGCAGAAGGTCATACATGGTGTTCTCTCCTTTGCTTTCATTCTTCTTAGACGCTCTCCATCAGTCCGTTTCGGAGCCGCTGCTGCGAGCCTTCACCTCAAACCTACGTAGATTTGTTCTACGTAGGTTTATCCTACGCAGGACTCATCCTACGTAGATTAACGCTCAACCAACACCAACAGAGCCCCTCCGGCTCAAAGCGGGAAGCACCTTCGCAAACAATTGCAGGATCATCGGCGCTGCGCAATGGGATCAAATACGAAGAAGGCCGCGGAATCCCTCGGCCTTCAACAATTCTTCCCTCAATATCTTCAGGCTTTTGGCCGAAAGCAGGAAGCCCTGCTGCGCTTCAAAACCTTCACGAGGCCCGCATCTTCACTTCCGCCAAGCGCTTCTGCGCTTCAATCCACCGCGATTCATCATGAAGCTCCGCGAGCGAGAGCACGCCGCACTCGTCGGGCAGCAGACGCGCGAGGCGCATGTCGAACTCATGAGTTCGATTCCAAGAAAGACCGCCCAAAATCTCATCCACCTCTTCGGGGTGATTGCAGTGCAGCACCATGTCGCAGCCCGAAGCCAAGGCGAGCTCTGCGCGCTCGGCGGGAGACATCGGCTGTACGTCGCCCACGGCGCCCTTCATCGAAAGGTCGTCCGAGAACACAAGCCCCGTGAAGCCCGTGCCGCGGAGCACCTCGCGCACGAGCTGCGGGCAGTAGGTCGCCACCGCGCCGCCAAAAGCCTTGTACTCGACGTGGGCGGTCATGATGCTCTCCAACTCCATCGCGAGCCCGCGGTACATCGCGAGGTCCTCCATGATGTCTTCGAGATCTCGCTCATCGCGCGGGCAGGCAACATGGCTGTCGGCCTCGGCCCAGCCGTGGCCGGGGAAGTGCTTGCCGCAGTTTGCCATGCCGGCAAGCCTCAGTCCCGCCATCAGGGCTCGGGCATTCTCTTCGACCGCTTTGGGCGTTCTTCCGAGCGATCGGTTCCCGATGACGCCGGAGCGCCCGTGATCCACGTCGAGCACAGGCGCGAAGCTCATGTCGACGCCGACGGCGCGGAGTTCTGCCGCCAATACATAGCCCGCCGCGGTGAAGCACGCACCGGCGTCCGCCCCCATCTGAGCGATGTCGCGCATGGCCGGAATGTGCGTGAAGCCCTCGCGGAAGCGCTGCACGCGTCCACCCTCGTGGTCGACCGTAATGAGAATCCCGGGGCGCACGGCGTGGATGGCGCCGCAGAGGGCTTTCAACATCTCAACGCTCGTGAAGTTCCGCGTGAAGAGAATCACGGCGCCCGTGAGCGGGTGCTCGAGCCTTCGGATGTCGTCCTGGGTCAATGCGGGACCAGTGATGTCGACCACGACGGGCCCGAGCGTGCGGGCAGCCGCGAGCTTCTTTTGCGTAAGCATGGGAACTCCAGAATGAGAAATGCGGGCTTCAGATCTCCCAAGAACTCATTGAAGCCCGCTCGTGTTTGAACCCTGAAGTTTAGCGGGCTCAGTTCTCGGGGAAGACGCGCGGCTGCGCGGCCACGCGGTCGAAGAGTTCGTTGTAGCGGCAGATGGTCTCTGCGAACCCGAATTCCAGTGCTTCCACCGTGAAGCCGTGGCCGATCGAGACTTCCGAAATGTTGCCGCAGGTCATGAGAAGCTTTTCCACGTTCTTGAGCGAAAGGTCGCGCCCGGCGTTGACGCCGAGCTCGAGCTCGTCGCAGAGGAGCGCGCTGTCGATGTAGGCCTGCAGGATGTCGTCTTCGAGCATCGTGCCGAATGCGGCGGCGTAGCCTTCCGTGTAGAGCTCGATTCGGTCGGCGCCCGTTTCCTTCGCCCAGCGCGTGAATTCGGGTTCCGGGTCGACGAAGAGGCTCACGCGGCAGCCGTAGGTATGCGCCTCCGCGACGGCCTCGGCGAGCTTCTCGCGCACTTCGCCGTCCCAGAGTTCGAACCCGTGGTCGGAGAAGAGCTGGTCGGGCGCATCGGGCACGAAGGTGGCCTGGTGCGGGCGGATCTCCTTCAGGATTGGCATCAGGTTCTCGAAGGGGTTGCCGGCGATGTTGAGCTCGCGCCCGGGGAATTCGTCCACCAACGCCTTGAGGGGCGCGAGTTCGGCGCGCTTGATGTGGCGTTCGTCGGGACGCGGATGCACCGTGAGGCCGCCCGCGCCCGCTTCCAGGGCAAGACGCCCGAAGTAGACGGGATCGGGGAAGCCGCCGGCCCGCGAATTGCGCAGGAGCGCGATTCGGTCGAGATTGACGGAAAGCTGCGTGCGGATCATGGGGCACCTCAGTAAAGCAGATATTTCAGAAGCGGGCAGAATAACACGCAGCGCCCGTGAAATCCCTAGCTCTTCAGTAGGGGGCGGCGCGCACGAAGTCCCGTCAGATCAAGGCGTTCAGCCGTCAGAACTTCTTGAGGTCACCCAAGAGCCTGCGGCTCTTCAAGGGCCTGCCCTCCAGGTGCAGGTCGATGGCGGTTTTGAGGAGCTCGCGCAGACGCTTCATTTCGCGGGGCTTCAGCCTTCTGAAGGCGTCCGTGCGCTCCCACTTGCCTCGGATCACGGCGGCCGCCGCGATGTTCTCGGGCCACATGACGGCCGCATAGGGCGCGTACTCGGGATCGTCGGGCGTCCCCGGCACGGGCTTCAACGCCCCCTCGTCCGTGAGAAGGAGCCACTTCTTTTCTCTCTTTGCACCCTCTCGACTGCCGGAGGAATCATGAGGCCCATGCTCCGCAGCCTGCTCAACCGCCAGCGCCCACCCGCAGTGCGCGAGGATTTCAGCTTCAAAGTTCCTCAGCCCCATCTGCCGCACGGCGGCATCGTCGTCCGTCAGGGCTTCGAGCGCTTCTACGTAGCTTCGGAAGAGCCCGGGGTGAAGGTCTTCGCGCTCAGTGAGGCGCAGCACCAGTTCATTGATGTAGAAGCCTGAAAGGAGCGCCTCGCCTTTAAGCGTCGGCAGGGCGCCGAGCCACTCGGCCTGCGTGAGGATCTTCGCCTCCTTCTTCCCCGTCCAGGTGAGCGCCAGCGGCGAAAAGGGCGTCAAGAGCCCCCTGAGGTTCGACCCCGGGCGCTTGGCGCCGCGGGCCACCAGAAAGACGCGGCCGAAGTTGAGGGTGAGCACGTCCACGACGAGGCTCGATTCGCTCCAGGGCCGGGCATGGAGCACGAATCCAGGCTCGCACTGCGGCTTCGGGCGCCGCTTCGGGCCCTTTCCCGACTGCCCGTAGGCTTCGCGCCGTGCGAGCTCCTCGAGAATCGCCTGTGCAGCATTCATGCGGGAGACGGCGCCTTCCACCGTGGCGCTCTTCTTCGAGCTCAGCACCTCCGGCGTTCTATCCGACGTTCGCGAGAGCTCAAGCGCAGGAACGGCGCCCAACCCGGCATTCAAGACGTTCGAAGATGCAGAGGGCAGAAGCGCCGAAGCGCCCTGCATTGCTGCAGAGCGCTCGGTCAATTCGGCAGCATCGCTGGTCGCGTCGCGGTTCACGGCGTGGCGCCTCTCCGATATTTGAGGCTTTCAGGCGCTTGAGGGCTCTTCAGAAGAGCTCCCAAGCCGCCCAAAGCGCAAAGCATTAATCGTAGCCGAGGGTCTTCAGCGCCTTCACGTCGTCGGACCAGCCGCGTCGCACGCGCACCCAAACTTCGAGGTGCACGGGGCAGCCGAGCTGCTCCTCGATGTCGGCGCGCGCGAGGCGCGAGATCTCGCGCAGCTTCGCGCCCTTTTCGCCGATCACGATGGGCTTGTGACTTTCGCGGTCGACGATGAGCGTGGCGATGATGTCGGCGCGGTGCACGCCCTTTTCATCCGGCCCTTCCTTCCACTTGTCGATCGTCACGGCCGTGCCGTAGGGGAGCTCGTCGCCAAGCAGGCGGAAGGCCTTCTCGCGGATCGTCTCGGCCGCGATGAAGCGCGGGGACTTGTCCGTGTAGAGATCCGGATCAAAGTACGGAATGCTCTCGGGGAGATGCTTCACGATCTCCTTCAGAAGGTCGCCCAACTGACGGTGCTTCTCAGCCGACACCGGCACGATGGCGGCAAAGGGATAGCGGCGCATGGAGTCGGCCATGAGGGGCAGCAGGGCGTTGCGGTCCTTCGAGAGGTCGGTCTTGCTGATCGCGAGGATGACGTTCGACGCTTCCGTGGGGAGCAGCCGCAGCACCTCGAGGTCGGCGGGCTTCCAGCCGCTCGACTCGATCATCATCACGACGGCGTCGACTTCGGAAAGCGTCGAGCGCACGGACCGGTTCATGCGGCGGGTGAGCTGATTCTTCACCTTGGTCTGGAACCCCGGGGTGTCGACGAAGATGTACTGCGCCGTCTCTTCGGTCAAGACGCCGAGGACGCGGTTGCGCGTCGTCTGGGGCTTCTTCGACGTGATCGAGACCTTTTCGCCGACGAGCGCATTGATGAGGGTCGACTTCCCGACATTGGGGCGGCCGACCACCGCCACGTACCCGCAGCGGAAGCCCTCGGGGACCTTGGCGGAATTGAGGGCGCCGGCTTGAGCGAGCATGCGCTCGAAGTCGTCGTCGGGTTTGCCGGGCTCGATGTCGTTCTCGAGATCCTCAGCACTTTCGAGGTCTTCGGATTCAAGCGCTTCTTCGCAGGCTTCGTGCTCGGCGGCGTCAATTTTCTTTTCTTCGGTCATTGCAGGAGTTCCTTTGCAGCCGCGAGCGCAAGCTCCGCAGCGGCCTGTTCAGCTTCGCGGCGGCTCGTCGCCGTTCCGCGCGTCACGATCTTCAACCGCTCGATGCGGCATTCGCACTCGAAGCGCCGTTCATGCGCCGCGCCCGTCTGGGAGACGATCGCATATTCGGGGCGGGGCAGGTGGTCGCCCTGCAGGAGCTCCTGCAGGCGCGTTTTGGGGTCCTTGCTCATCTGCTCAGGGGTCAGCCCCGTGAGGATGGGGTCGTAGAGCCGCAGGATCACCTGCTGCGCGGTTTCAAACCCCGCCTCGCGGAAGACCGCGCCGAAGATCGCCTCCATGGCGTCGGCGAGGATGGAGGCGCGGTGCGCGCCGCCCGTCTTCACTTCGCCCTCGCCCATGTAGAGAAAGCTCGAGACGTCGATGCGGAGCGCGATTTCGTGAAGCGTCTTCTCGCAAACGAGATTTGCGCGCACGCGCGAGAGTTCGCCTTCGTTGAAGTGCTTGTCGCGCAGAAAGAGCGCGTAGCCGATGACGCAGTTGAGCACCGAGTCGCCCAAGAACTCGAGCCGCTCGTTGTGCTCCTGCGCGAAGCTGCGGTGGGTCACCGCGCGGCGCAGAAGCTTCTTGTCCTGGAAGACGTAGCCGATGCGCTCTTCGAGCGCTTCAAGCTTAAGCATGATGGTGGTCTCTCTTTGAATATTTATTCTTGCGCTGGGTCTCAGCTTCAGTAGATGCCGCCAATGCGGCCCATGTCGCTGAAGTTCGCCCAGATGCAGACGGCCTTGCCGACCAGGTTCTCATCCGGCACGAACCCCCAGAAGCGGCTGTCCTCGCTGTTGTCGCGGTTGTCGCCCATCGCGAAGTACTTGCCCGCAGGCACCGTGCAGACGAACCCGCGGTCGTTGTAGGTGCAGGTCGATTCCTTCTTCATGACGGCCTGCATCGGCACCCAGCTCGGACGACGGTGGTCGACGGCGATCGAATGCTCGAGGCCGTTCAGATTTTCCGTCCTTTCTTCGAGCGTCACCATGGTCGACTCGTCCACAAAGTCGCGCGGATGCGACTGGGACTGAACGACGCCGTTCACGTAGAGGACCTTGTCGCGGTATTCGACCGTGTCGCCCGGCGTCGCCACGACGCGCTTGATGAAGTCGACCGACTCGTCCATCGGGTAGCGGAAGACGATGATGTCGCCCTTCTGCGGGGCGCCCACTTCAAGCACCTTGGTGTTGAGGACGGGGAGACGCACGCCGTAGTCGTACTTGTTGACGAGGATGAAGTCGCCGATGTGAAGCGTGGGCAGCATCGAGCCCGACGGGATGCGGAACGGCTCGAACAGGAAGCTCCTCAGGAGGAACACCACGAGGATCACGGGGAAGAGCCCGGCCGTGTACTCGAGCCACCAGGGCTGGCGGAGGGCCGCAGCCTTGAGGCGCCGGAGCTCGTCGCCCACGACGGCGTCGCCGCGGCCGAGCGCTTCGCGGTTGGCGCGCTCGAATTCGGACGCGGCTGCTTCAGCGCGGCGGCGGCGCTGCGGGAGGAACACCGTGCGCTCGAAGATCCAGAAGATGCCCGTGATGAGCGTCAGGATGAAGAGGATGAGTGCGAAATTCATGACGAAGAAGGAATGCGCTAGCGAAGAGCAGTTGTCGATTTTGCCGTTATTCTCAAATGATCAGGCCCCACAATGCAATGCGCGGGGCCCGACCAAGGGGGTTTGCGATTCGTTACTTTTCATCCACCTGCAGAATCGCGAGGAAGGCTTCCTGCGGAATCTCGACGCTGCCCACCTGCTTCATGCGCTTCTTGCCGGCCTTCTGCTTTTCAAGGAGCTTGCGCTTTCGAGTGATGTCGCCGCCGTAGCACTTGGCGAGCACGTTCTTGCGCAGGGCCTTGACGTTTTCGCGCGCGATGATGTTCGCGCCGATCGCGGCCTGGATGGAGACTTCGTACATCTGGCGCGGGATGAGGGAGCGGAGCTTCTGCACGAGCTCGCGGCCGCGGAAGATGGCGTTCGAACGGTGCATGATGGCCGACAAGGGATCCACCTTGTCGCCGTTGATGAGAACGTCGACGCGCACGACGTCCGCCGCGCGGTATTCCTTGAACTCGTAGTCCATCGAGGCGTAGCCGCGGGTGAGCGACTTCATGCGGTCGAAGAAGTCGAGCACGATTTCAGCGAGCGGCAGGTCGTAGGTGAGGTGCACCTGACGGCCGTGGTAGGCGAGGTTCGTCTGCACGCCGCGCTTTTCCTGGCAGAGCTTCATCACGGCGCCCACGAATTCGTTCGGCACGAAGATCGTCACCGAGTCGATCGGCTCGCGGATCTCGTCGATCTTGTCAACGGGCGGGAGCTTCGAGGGGTTTTCAACCTGAACCACTTCGCCGTCGGTCATGAGGACTTCATAGACCACGGAGGGCGCGGTCGTAATGAGGTCCATGTTGTACTCGCGCTCAAGACGCTCCTGGACGATGTCCATGTGCAGGAGCCCGAGGAAGCCCGCGCGGAAGCCGAAGCCCAAGGCCTGCGAGCTTTCGGGCTCGAACTTCAAGGCCGCGTCGTTGAGCTGCAGCTTGGTGAGCGCGTCGCGCAGCGCGTCGTACTGGTTGGATTCCACCGGGAAGAGGCCCGCGAACACCTGGGGCTTCACGTCCTTGAAGCCGGGCAGAGGCTCGGTCGCCTGCTTCTGAGCGAGCGTGACGGTGTCGCCCACGCGGGCGTCCTTCAGCTCCTTGATGCCGGCGATGATGAAGCCCACCTCGCCCGCGGAGAGCGACTGGCGCATCTTGCTCTTCGGCGTGAAGACGCCGATCTGCTCAACGAGGTGCGTGGCGTTCGTCGCCATGAGCGTGATCTTGTCCTTCGGGCGCACCGTGCCGTTCACGACGCGCACGAGCATCACGACGCCTACGTAGTTGTCGAACCACGAGTCGATGATGAGGGCCTGGAGCGGCGCATCGGGGTCGCCCTTCGGAGCGGGCACTTCCTTCACGACACGCTCGAGGATGTCGTCGATGCCCATGCCAGTCTTGGCCGAGCAGGGAATCGCATCCGTCGCGTCGATGCCGATCACGTCTTCGATTTCTTCGGACGCGGCCGTCGGGTCCGCGCTCGGGAGGTCCATCTTGTTGAGGACGGGGAGCACCGTGACCCCGAGGTCGATCGCCGTGTAGCAGTTCGCCACCGTCTGGGCCTCGACGCCCTGCGTTGCGTCCACCACGAGGAGCGCGCCTTCGCAGGCCGAGAGCGAACGGCTCACTTCATAGGAAAAGTCGACGTGCCCCGGGGTGTCGATCAGGTTGAGCTCATAGATTTCGCCGTCCTTCGCCTTATAGCGCAGCGACGCCGTCTGCGCCTTGATGGTGATGCCGCGCTCGCGCTCGAGGTCCATGCTGTCGAGGACCTGCTCGCTCATTTCGCGGTCGGAGAGGCCGCCGCAGCGCTGGATCAGGCGGTCGGCAAGCGTGGACTTGCCGTGGTCGATATGGGCGATGATCGAAAAGTTTCGGATGTTCTGCATCGTCGGGAATCTGGAATGCTTTAGGGTCTTCAGTCAGGGAAGCCCGTGAGCCTCGAGCGGGCGCGGGATTCGTGCGCCTCGGGCGCAGCGATGCGCCCTGCCTCAAGAGGATCGAAGGAAATGAAGTCTGCGCGGAGCGTCCGAGAGCGGGTATCAGGCGAAGCCGGAATCCTGCGGCGTCTGTCGGTTGCTAGCAGACGACTGAGGAGCGCCTCAAGCCTCTAGAGCCGCCCTTTCGGGCGCGGATGGGGGCTTCCGCGTGAACGGATTATTCTATCAAAGCGCATCCCGGGAACGACGGGCTTTCTCCTGGCGAGCCTCGGATTGAGGGCGAAATTTCGATCCCCGATGCGCCCGCTCCGAGCTCCCGGCCGCAGACGCGAAAAGAGCCGCATGACGCGGCTCTTTCTTAGAGGATTGTCGGCTCAAAGCCTCAAGCAAACAAAACCAATAAGATGGAGAGGACGATTGCAGCTGCGCTCAGCGCAAGGATGCCTCGGTTGGCAGACGACGATCTAACCGTGCTCACGAGGAACCCGATGGCGCCGATCGTGCACAGATTGGAGACGACCAACGTGAGCAGGCTCGACGCGTCCTTCACGAGCGACACGTTGACGTTGATGATGCTGAAGACCGCCACGAAGACCGCCATCATCGTCAGCACGTTGGTGTAGATATGCTTCTCGAGCCCGCGGAGATCGTCCATCTTCTTGTCGATCTTACGCATATCGGACGCGTAGAGGTTTTTGTAGCTTCCCATGCCGCGGTACTGATCTTCCATCTGGAAGGCGCCGCAGTACGGCGCATCTACCGGACCGTCGAGCTTTTCAAACACTATCGTCGCGAGCCGAGCCCCTTTTTCGAGGCTGATCGCGCTCGACGAAATGTTGGTGACTCGGAAGTAGACGGGCGTATGGTGGCCGGGATGATAGATCGGCGCCGTCAGGAGAAGCCCCTGACGAATGCGGCTGTTGCGCAGCATCACGCTGGCCGACATGTCGTCGGGCAGCGCAAGCTGCTCTTCACAGCGGACGAAAACCGATTCCAGGGGCTTGAGCTCGACGCTCTCCGACTCATGTTCGTCTGCGCTGTAGAAGCACTCCGTCGTCAAGTCGTAGCCGATGGCCTGGGCGCACTCCTCACGAAACGGTGACAGCAGCAGGGCTGACGATTACATTTTGTTAACTTAAGCCGGGAAGCTGTTGTTTTCAG
>Cebus_capucinus_imitator_PRJNA485217_SSR105__coassemble_656_pt1 | contig 12603 bp, 4 predicted proteins | sample Cebus_capucinus_imitator_PRJNA485217_SSR105__metabat2_low_PE_013 | metagenome-assembled genome bin Cebus_capucinus_imitator_PRJNA485217_SSR105 | reverse complement strand
TGCGAGCATGAACGACGTCCTCAGGACGAAACATGAAAACATGGAGACTGCGTATGAGATATGGGAGTCTTTAAATTCCATGTTTGGCCGGCAGTCCGAGCCGTCAGTGAAGGTCGTTGTCGTCACCGTCGAAACGGCGCCGTTTTCATCCGTCTCGGAGCCCATCGTCGTCACCGATCCGTCGGCGTTCTGAGTCGTCAACTGAGGCTCGATCTCCGTTTCCTCTTCAGAAGTCTCAAAGCCGAGCGCAGCCGAAACGGAAACGCCCACGGAAATATTCGCTTCGACCGACACGGCAGCCGACAGCACGGCCTCGTTGAGATCGGCCTCGGTGGTTTTGCCCGAGAGCAGGCGGTCAAGGAAGTCCGCCGCATCCTTCACGCTGAAGTCGCGCTCGACGCCCATCTTGCCGCCCACCGAGACGCCGGCCGAGGCTTCGGCTGAAATTCCGATCGATGCTTCGCCTTCGAGGCTGCCCGCATCAAAGGACTGCGCGGCGCCCGCCGACGCCGCGGCCTTGAATTCGGCCTTGGCGGCAATGCCCTTGGTGACGCTCACCGTCACGCCTCCGTCCGTCTTCTTCGTGATGACAAGCGCGTCGGTCAGGTCGACCCCGAGCTCAGCCGAGAGCTCGGCGGAAACGGAAGTTGTCTGGGACTCGCCCGCCTTCTGCGATTCAATCGCGGCCTTCTTTTCCGCGCCGAGAATGGCGATGTGGCCCTTCTTGTCGATCGCGACGGAGTCGCCGGGCATCATGCCTTCAAGGCACTGGGCATAGAGCCCGCGCTGGCGTTCGCTGAAGTGCGCGGCTCGCGCGCCCCGCAGTTCCAAGAAGCTCGCGCCATCGTCGCGCACGGCGCGCAGGTCGTGCGCGAGGCCCTCGAAGTACTTGGCCTTTCGCAGGCGCTGGTCCCTCAGTGTCATCGAACGGCTCATTTGGCGCGCTCCCTTGGCGTTGTTGGCTTGAAGCGTCTGCATGTAGGCGCCGACGGCTTCGGGCGGAAGGTAGGACTTCAAGTGCGCGGCGACCAGGTCGGCGAGCTTCACCTTGCCCTTGCCCGGACCCTTGCCGGCTTGGATGGCCTCCTGGTCGGCCTGAGCGATCAACGCCAAAATCTCCGTCTGATCGGCGGAGATGTTCACGAGCTTCGAGGTCGAAATGCGGTGCTGCCAGGACGAGTTGCTCGTGAGGAGCTTTCCGACGGTCGTGCCGCAGTTGTCGGCCGCGTCTTCAAGCGCGCAGTGGACGGCCGTCTGAAGCGCGAGCTTCGTCTGGGGCGAAGCGTCGCTCAGCACCTGAGCTTTGAGCGCCGCAGTGCTGACGGCGCCCGTCGCCGCCATTTCAAGGCGCGAGAATTGGCCGAAGTCGGCTTGGGCGCTGCGGGCGAGGCTTGCCTTGAGGCGTTCGAGCGCGCCCGCGGAAAGACCGTCGCCAGAGAGCTTCAGCTTCTTCCAGGCCTCGTCGAATTCGTTCCCGGCTGAAGGGTTCGCCGCGTCGTGGAGCTTGGCCGAGAGCACATAGCGCCCGCGTGCGGCCCGCTGAGCGAGCTGAGCGCCGACTTGGCGCTTCATCTTCGCGAGTTCCGCCGCGTTGGCGCCGGTGCGGAGCGCCTTTCCCAAGTCTTCGAGGGTCTCCTGCGCCGCCGCCTTCTGCGCGTCCGATTCTCCAGCTGCGAGCGTCTTCTCGAGCGCCTTGCCCTTGAGCGAGTCGATCAGCTTCGCCTGGTCGGCAGCTGAGAGTTCAGCAAGCGAAGCTGTGCCCGAGGCCTTGGCGGCAGGTTCGGCATGAGCTTCGTAGGCGATGCGGATCTTGGTCCGAAGGGCCTCGTAGGCTTGGGCTTGAGCCTGGTGATCGGCGAGCCTGGCGGTCTTTTCGTCGTCCGAAAGGCGCGAGAGGTCGTCGTCCGAGGGCGCCTTGGGGGCGTGGAGGTCGAGCACCTCTTCGACCGTCAAAGCCCGTCCGGCCGCCGCAGCGTCCTGATCCATGAGGGCCTTGAGGAACACCGCGGCCTCGCGCTGCGCGAAGGGCGTCGAGGCGGCGTTCTGCGCCCCCTTGAGAAGATCGGCAGAGGAGAGCTCGTAATGGCCCTCGGCCGTCTGCGCCGGCAGCCGCCCGACAAATCGGCCGATGGCTTCGGAAGGCATGTCGTCGGGCGAATTGATAAGCGCGGCATTGAGCACATGGAGCGCCATGCCGGCCGTCTGACCGTGCATTTTGGCGAGCTTCTGCGGGTTCCGCACGCCTTCCTGCGCCGTGACGCCGTGTTCGATCCGCTCAATCTGTGATTGATCGACCCCGAGCGCGCGCTCGAGCTTCTCGGCTTCGGGGCGCACGACGCCTTCGGCTTCGTGCACTTCGGCCGAGTCGGCGAGCATGAGCGCCCGGACGACGGGGTCCTTTGCGGCGGCGGCGCGGAATTCGGCCGCGAGCTTCGCGACGTTCATCTCCGTGATGTAGCCGCGCGTGGGATCGGCCTTCATGAGGTACCACCTGAGGCTTCTTGCGGCGTTCACCTGGTGTTCGACGCCGAAGCCCTGCGCGAGGTCGCTGCGGGAGATGGCGGCGGCGGAGGCCTTGAGCGACGCGAGCGCCATCTTCGACGCCGCCGCTCGAGCGAGGCCTGCGCCTCGGACGCCCGGGCGCATGAGGGATTCAAACCGCGCGAGGTCCTTCGGACGACCGGCAAAGGCGCTCTGAAGCTGCGCGTGGAAGGCCTGGTTCTGAGCGGCAGCACGGTCGATATTTCCCGCATCGACGCCGGGATTTTCCGCTGCGTAGAGCGCATGAGCGGCATAGAGCATCACGTCGGCGTGCGACTTAAGCGCTTCGAACTGCCCGAGCAGGTATTCGGCCTCCTGGCGGTAGGCATCCGCCTGTGCGGGATCGGACTGGGCCTTTGATTCGGCAAGTTCCAGAAGCTCGGCTTTGAGCTGGTCGGGGTTGATGGCGGTGAGGCCCGATAGGAGTCTAAGCATTTCGCCGCTCTTCGGATCGGCGCGGAAGGCGTCGGCGGCGGCGAGCATTTGGGCGACTGCAGAATCCGGATCCGCGGCGCAGCGGAGTTCGGACAACGCAAGCAGGCTCGCGCCCGACCGGGAGGCGCCGTTCACGGCGTTGGTGAAGAAGTCGTTCAGCGCCAGGCTCGAGGCATACTCGGCCGCAAGCCTTGCGCCATGCGCCGCGCGCGAAGCGGGGCTCCCCGATTCCGTGCGGGCGAGCATCGCGTCCAATGCGGCCGCGAAGGCCGATGCTTTGTCGAAGCCGCCGGCTTCGGGTGCTGCCAATGCCGTCTTGAGGAGCGCCCCCGCGTGGGCTGCCGCCTTCGTCTGGTCCGGGTCGGCAAGCAGCGCGCAGAGCGCGGCTTCGCGGGACTCGGGCGTCCCTTGAACATTCGGGTCGCCTGCAGGCGCGATCTCGGTCAAATCATCCCCAAGGGCGCCTGCGACGGCGAGGATCCGCACGGCGGCATTGAAGTGTGCTTCGCGCTCCGCCGGGCTGGCGGCGTCGAGGAAGGCCTGCGCCTCCGCGTGCAGAGCCGTTCCCACGGCCGGATGCTGGGCCGCAAGGCCGTCGGCCACCTTGTCGACGGTGGTCTTGAAGACGGCCGAGTCGTAGGCGGGCTTCTTGACGGAGCCGTCGGCGAGCGTCTCGGGCGTGAAGTCGGAGAGGGCGAGACGGCCGGCCAAGCCCGCGAGACCGCCTCTCATGCCGCCCATGGGGTGGTCGGCGTCGATCGCGTACTGGGCGAGGAGTTCGTCAGCGATGGTGCCGGCCCCTCGAAGTGCGACGCTGGCTGCAAGCCCCTCCTGGAGCTTGGCGAGCCGGGCGTCCTGGGTCATTGCGGCTTCGAGCGGCGACGCACCGGGCGCAGCGGCTGCGGCAATGGCATCTGCCTGGGACTTGACGGCGTCCGACACGAGAGGCGAATCGGCGAGGAGCGACGCGAGCGCTTCTTCGCGCACCGCCTGATACGGGAGCACCGCCTTCATGAGGTCGGGGTCGGCAGCGACGCCCAAACTTCCCTGCGGGCGAACTTCCGAGAGCGCATCGTTGACGCCGAGGAGCACCTGGGCGGCCCGTTGGTCGTCGGCGTTGATCGCCTGCCAATCGATATGGAGGCCGATTGCGTCCTGCGGGGCGATGGATTGCGGACTCTGCGCGGACTGGGAAGACTGCGCAGCCTGATGCTGCTGAACAGCCGCCGGGTCGACGCCGAAGAGTTCGGCCAACTCTTCGGTCACCACCTTCTGCGCGAGCGCCGTCGCTTGGGGTGCGACCGCAGCGGCTGCTGCCGGGTTGAGGGCGTCCAGGGCATTGAGCTCGCCGCAGACTTCGCGGATGTTGGCGCGCATGCCGTCTTGAACGGCATCCTGCACGCGGTCCACCTCGCGTTCGAGCTTTTCCAATTCCGCCGCCGCCGCGTCGCGCGCCGGGTTCATGACGCCGCCGAAGGCTCGGAGCTTGGTCGACGCGTCCGTAGAAACGTGCCCGGATTCGTCTGTACGGAAACCGAAGTCGCCGCCGTGAATGTCGGGAGCCCCTTCGGGCGTGGTTGAAACCTCATTCATGACGCCGAGCGCATCGGCCTTCTGCGAAGCGAGCAGGTCGACCGCTTCATGGAGCACCGTGCGGACCTCGTTGGCTTCCGGGGACGCGGCGCCCTGAGGCTCCGCCTGATCGAGCTTCGCGAAGGCGTCGTTGATGCGGGCCATCGCCGCGTCGGCGTCGGCTTTGGTTTCGGCGGCCATGAGAAGCAATACGCCCTGCTGCAGGTCCGTCGCCACAGCCGACATGGCCTTGGAGCTTGCAAAGACGTCGGCCGAGGCCTGCATGAGGCCCGCCGCATAGACGGCGCCCATGCACTGCGCGCCCGAGCCCTTCTGGTCGGCGGCGGAAAAGAGCGCTTCAATCCCGGTGCGCAGTTCCTTCGCGCGCGGCGTATGGAGCTCCGCCTGGGTGGATCTGAGCGCGGTCGCCGTCCGGTACTGGGTCGTGTAGTCCTGAGCTCGTTCGAGCGCTTTGTTCACTTCCGCGGCTTCTCGCCCCTCAATCGTGGAGAGGTCCGCGGCGGCTGCGGGCATGCCGGCGGGGTGCCGAGCGGCGGCTGCCGTGAAGCGGGAGACTAGACCTGCAAGGTCGGGGCGGTCGAGCGCCGTCTGGTGGAGGCCCGCAAGCGGATTGCGCAGAGCGGCGGCCGTCGACGAATCTTCCGCAGCGTCCTGAATCTGCGCTGCGGCGTCGCCAACCGAACGGGCGGCTTCAAGGCCCGCATCAACGGCATTGGCGGATCGCGCCGCATCGGCGGCGTTGGCGCCGTGAGCTCCACCGGCAGCGGAAGACCGGGCGGGATCAACGGACGCGGGCGAGACGCTTTCCGGAATCGACGGAATCGAGAGGAGGCTCGGCTGAAGCGGATCGACGGGAGGCATGGCGGGTCCTTGAAGGAATGTGTTGGGGCGTCTTTGCTGAAGCCGGCTTTGCTTGAGGTTGGGTGCAGAGCCTCAGCGGTCGAAGGCATCAGCGGCGGGATGGAGCGGCGGCCTCAGCCCCAGAGCACGTTGGGGCTCTGCATGAGGAGCTGCAGGTCGTCGGCGCCGAGTCCGGATGAGGCCGGCGATTGAGTGCGCGCGGAGCTGTTCGGAAGGGGATCCGGCGAGGAAGGCGCGGCTTCGCCCGCAGCCCGACTGATGCGGGCGAGGACGGCTTGGGAGAGGCCTTGAGCGTCGGCTTCAAAGCGCTCGAGCACTTCGCGGATTTTCGGGGCCGAGGCGTCTTCGTAGGAGAGCGCCGCGCTCGCCCAGAGGAAGCGAGCGCGCGGATCGAGCCCGAGCCGGAGATGAGGCCAGGGGGAAGCAGGACCGGCGAGGACGAGGAGATCGAGGAGAAGCTCGGGAGCGGTCTTCACGAAGTCGGCTGCGGGCGCGATGCTCGAATAGAGGCGGAGCACCCGGGCGCGGTCGTCCGCCATGACGAAGAGAACGGCGCCCGACTGCGGGAGCCTATTGACGGAGACGCCTTCGTCGGAAAAGGGTTTGAGAAGTAGGTCGCCCTCGGCAACAAGGCGGTTGAGTTTGTTGCGCATCCGGAATCCTGAAGTGATGAAAGAGCAGTGAAAGCGTAGGCCTGTCTTTGCGCATGAGCGCAGCAGGTTCCTCCATTATGCGGCGGCCGTTTTCGTTCTGCATTGACTTTGAAAAGTTTAGATCCCATCACGATAAAATCTGCCCTCTTAGAAGGAGGCAATATGGCTCGATATCCTCAGAAGCGGCTGCCGCTGCAGATCAGCAATTTTGAGCGCTTGCGCACGCTCAATCGAATCTATGTTGACAAGACGGCGCTTATCAACGATCTGTGCGAAGTGGAAGGTACGCTCTGCTTCTTGTCGCGGCCTCGCAGATTCGGAAAGTCGCTTCTGCTTTCCACAATGGAGTGCCTCTTCACGAAAGGCGTGGAGGCCTTTCAAGGTTTGGCCATTGCCGATCTTTGGCAGGATGGGCGCTACAACGTGCTTCGACTCGACTTTTCCCAGATTGGCGTTTTTCAGACTCAAGAGGGATTTGCTCAGAAGTTTGGAAATCTTCTTGAAAGACAAATCAGGCCGATAGATTTGTCCTATCAAACGCAGTCTGACGATGTGGCAAATGGGTTTGCTCAATGGTTGGAAAAGCAGCCGCAGGGCTCCCTTGTGCTTTTGATAGATGAATATGATGAACCGCTGGTTCGTGTAATCGGCAACAAAGATCTTTTTGCGGCTGTGCGCGACACGATGCGAGATTTTTTCGCAGTTGTGAAGGGGGTAAGCGAAAGCTTGCGGTTCTTCTTTATGACGGGTATTACCCGATATAATCACACTAATATATTTTCGGCTTTCAACAACCTGAAAGATATTACTTTCCACCCTAAATATGGCGCGATTTTAGGCTACACAGAAGACGAAATTAAAGTATATTTTTCAGAATATATAAAACAATCTGCCGAAGCACTGGGACAAGGTGAAGCTTGGGTGATGGAAAATCTCCGTCGCCACTATGACGGATATTCATTTGATAAAGAAGTCAGTACGCACGTATACTCTCCTTGGTCGGTGCTGAATTTCTTTTCGGATCCACGATTGGGATTTGACGACTATTGGTTCAATAGCGGCGCTTTTCCGAAAGTGCTTGACAAATATCTCGGAACGCACGACGAACTTAATCCTCATGATTATCGAAGGCCTCAATTTATCGATATCTCAGAAATCTCTATTCCTTACGATTATGATGTGATGACGCTGAAGGCGCTCTTCTGCCAAACTGGATATCTGACCTTTAAGGCGGTGCGAGGCTCGCAGATGGAGTTGGGCTACCCTAATAAGGAAGTCGAAACATCAATGGCAAAGCTGTATGCACGAGAGCTGCTTCGAGGAAATGCTTTATTGGCTCAGGAAAAAAGATCGGCGGCGCAGATATTGATGGAGGGCAATCTTGATGATGTGATGGATTTTTTCAACAAGGCAATTAATCAGCTTGATTACCATCGTTGGCCAATTGTTGATGAATCCACTTGCCGATCTTTTATGCAGATTCTACTGGTTGGAGGGGCTTTGATCCCCTTTGTGGAGGTGCATTCGGCATTGGGGCGCTGCGATTTGGAGGTGTGTGCCGGTAAGGTGCGTTGGGTGTTTGAATTCAAGTATGCTCGAACTGGAGAAGATCCTCAAAAACTCTTGCAAAAAGCTGTTGAGCAGATTCGCACGCGTCGATATGGTGAAACGCTTCATGGAGGGAAGCTTTTGCGTGCGGCAATTGTTTATGGTGAAAGAGAGCGTAAGTTTTCAGTTTGGGAACAAGTATAGGGTTAAAGTGGGCTTAAATTTGTATTTTGATGTCCACGCAAAATAATTGTCAGGCACTGCTAGGCAATTGCCGTTTGGCCGAACTTTTCTTTACGCGCTTGCGTTCATATCAAGATCAGTTTTACGCACCTCTTGCCGCAAGCCCCGCCGCTTCGATCCCCGCGATTCGCCCAAAGACGAAGCAGTCGAGGAGCCCGCAGCCGCCGAGGCGCGACTTCCCGTGAACGCCGCCCGTGGTTTCGCCTGCCGCAAAGAGCCCCGGGATCGGCAAGCCCTGGCGGTCGAGCGTCTGGGCTTTGGCATTGATGGCGATGCCGCCGCACGTGTAGTGGATCGAGAAGAACTCTTCGCCGTAGAAGTAGGGCGGCGCGTCGATCGTCTGGCCCTGCTCGGGGATCGGACGGTCGAAGTCCTTGTCCCAGCCGTCCCGCACGGACCGGTTCCAGCGCTCGAGCGTGTTCTTTAAGACGCTCACCGGCACGCCGATCCCGCGGGCGAGATCTTCGATCGTGTCCGCGCTCGCCACCGTCCCACTCATGAGCTTCACGGGGAGCGTCGCCCCCTTGCTGCTCTTTACGTCCGAAATCGCCCACATCTGGGAATTGGGCTGCTCGAGGATCCGCTCGCGGATGATGTCGAAGGATGCGCCTTCGGAAACGAAGCGGCGGCCCTCGCTGTTGAGCCAGATTTCGCCGCCCACGTAGTCGGTGAGCCTCCCGCCCGTGAAGGGCACGACCTCGATCGAATTCATGTCAACGAGCTTTGCGCCTGCGCGCTGGGCCATCAGGATGCCGTCGCCGGTCGACCCGTCGAGGAACTGCTTGTGCGGATTGGCCGTGGTGGGGGTATCGGGATCGATGTCGGGGCGGAAGGCCGCTACCATTGCCTTGTTGGCGGTGAACCCCCCGGAGGCGATCACAACCGCCTTCGTGCGGATGAGGAGATTCTGCCCCATGGGGCGCGAGGCGAAGATCCCGGCCACGGCGGGCTGGGTCTTCATGACGCTCTCGCTGCCGCCCGCGCCCTCGGGCGCATCGGGTGCGACAAAGAGAAGCGACGACGCCTGCGTGCGAAAGAGCATCCGGCCGCCCCGCCTGCGGAACGCCTGCAGCAGGCACTGCACGTAGTCGTAGCCCGCTTGGGCCGACCCCGTCGAATAGCTCCAGGCGCCCGGAGATCCCACCGCGCGGAAGGGGACAGAAGTCCACGAAACGCCGTGGTGGGCGAGCCACTCATGCGCATCCCAGGACTGGCGCGCAAGCGTGCGCACGAGCTCGGGGTTGTTGAGGCCGCCGCCGGCTTCGAGCATCGCCTGCTCGAGCGCCGCGACGTGCTCGGGCTCCACGGCTGTCACCGACCCCGACGAGAGGATCGTGTGACCGCCCGCAGAGGCCGACTTTTCGAGAATCACCACGTTCTTCGCACCCGCTTCGAGGGCGGCGAGCCCCGCCGAGAGCCCCGCCGCGCCGCTGCCCACGACGACCACGTCGGCGCTCTGCTCCTCAATCGGGCCCTTGAGTGCGGGATCGCGCGCTGGTTCAGTCCTGGCTGCGTCGGGAGCAGCGCCGCTACCACTGCCGCTGCTGGCTGAAGCGGAGCGCTGAGCCGCAAGGCCAAAGCCGGGCATGCCGGCGGCAAGTCCTATGGAGGCGGCGGGAAGAAGTCGAGCGACGAAGGTGCGGCGGAGCATGGTGGGTCGGGAATTGGGGAGCAGGGGATTCGGCGGAGCGGCTCTTTGAGAGCGGAGGTCCGATCAGTCGTCGCCGTCGGCGCAAAGCCCGGAAGCGCCGGACGTATTGGAAGCGCCCGCAGCGGCGGCCGCCGAGATGATCCCGGCCTCGTAGGCCATCTTGAGGAGTTCGCCTGGCGAATGGACGCCCAGCTTTGCAAAGGCGTTGGCGCGGTGCATCTTGACGGTGGAGAGCTCGATCCCGAGCGCGCGGGCGATGATCTTGTTGGGTTCGTTCTTGAGGACCCCCTCGATCACGTCGCGCTCGCGGGGGGTGAGCCTCTCGAAGCGCTTCTTCACCTCGTCGGCGGCGGCGAGGTCGGCCTTGGCCGAAAGCGACTGCGTGACGCACTGGGCGACCCTCTGCACGAGGGTCATCGGCTCCACGGGCTTCTCGAGGAAGTCGACGGCGCCGTGGCGCATGACGTGTACGGCCATCTGGATGCTGCCGTGCGCGGAGAGAAAGAGTATCGGGAGTCTGGACCCGCGCCGCTCGAGCTCGGCCTGAACGTCGAGGCCCGTGAGACCCGGCATCCGGACGTCAAGCACGAGGCAGCCCGGGCGCGAGAGGTCGGCTTCTTCGAGAAACGCCGTGCCGGAATGCCAGACGGCAACGTCCCAGCCCATGGCTTCAAGGAGCATGGCGCTCGACTGCGTCAGTGCTTCGTCGTCGTCCACGATGCGGATCAGGGGCTTGTTGGGCATGGGAGGATTCTCCTTGAGGGGCTCGGGTATGGTGGTTATGTTGGAGGCTTCTGAAGCTTGCCGCAGGTGCGCGCCGCAAGCCTCATGAGCGGTGCGGAAGGCCGCAGCTTGTTTTCGTTTTATCCTTATTCTGCCGCTTTTTCGTGCGCTTCGCCTCATCCATTCGCGGCAGGCGCATGATCGGCCGGCAAAATGGCGCGCCGACTTAGGCGTCGCGTCGGCGCGCTGCTTGGAGGTACGAGGCGAAGGGCGTCACTTCGCCTGCCGCTGATCTGCGCCGGATTCAGCGGCTTCATCGGCGTCGTCGGCCTCATCGGTCTGAGCGCTGGGGGCGTTCGACGCCTGGTCGAGATCGAAGCAGAGCGTGACGCGCAGTCCTCGCCCGCCCAAATCCTCGCGGCGGTCGATCGAGATGCGTCCACCATTTTCTTCCACGAGGCTTCGGACGATGCCGAGGCCGAGCCCGAGGCCTTCGTTCTTGACGCTCTGCGAGACGCGCGTCAGGCGCTCGAACGCTTCGTCGGAGAGCCTCGCGCCGTTGTCTTCGACCTCGATCACGACGACTTCGCCCCCACGGCGCTGGGTCGCCATCGCGAGGCTGCCGGCCGCGCCCGCAGCGCCGGCCGTGCCCGCAGAGATCGCGGCGTCCGTCGCCGACTCGCGGCGGAACTTCAAGAGCACCGCGCCGTCGGGGAGCGCCGCAACGGCTTCCGCGGCGTTCTTCATGACGTTGAGAAGCAGCAACTCCATCTCGAGGGGATCGCCCTGGATGATGAGGCGGCGGCCTGCGAGATCAAAGGGCGGGCGGATCACTACGAAGGGACGGAGCTCGGCTTTGAGGTTCTTGAGCGCATTCTCGGTCTGCACCACGATGTCGACGGGCACGGGTTCGGCGTGCTGGCGGCGCGCGTAGTTCCTCACGCGGTCGACGATCGCGGCGATGCGGCGGGCTTCGCCTTCGGCGCCCGAGATGGCGCGCAGAAGCATCGGATCCACGGGGCGCTCGGTCGGATGAATGGAATTCTCTTCGAGCCCCGGAATCGCGGCGAGGCCGAGCTTGAGCTTCAGGACGGCGACGTAGTTGATGACGGCGCCCACGGGCTGCTTCAGCTCATGCGCGATCATCGCGCAGAGCTGGCTGATGGCGCCCATGCGCTCGAGGCTTGCCAGGCGGTCTCTCGCTGAGCGCTCGCGCTGCGCGAGCTTGTCGCGCTCCTCCATCGTGCGCTTCAACTGCGCCGTGCGCTTGGCAACGAGCTTTCTCAGGCGCCATTCATTGAGCACGATGAACCCCAAGGCCGCGACGAGCGCAATCACCGCCCACTTCCAGCGGCGCCAGAGCGCTTCCGGGGTCATCTCCTGGAGATACGCCCAGGGGCCGATCTGAAGGGCTTCCTCGAGCGTGCGGATCTGATGGAAGTCGCTCGTGCCGTACCAGGCGAATTCGCTGTCCTGGGATTCGGGCGAGAGAAGCACGCTCGTCGTCAGGCGCGTGGTCTCGGGGTCGGTCCAGGAGAAGGATGCGGCCACGAGGTCCGGATAGAGGTCGGTCGAATGGGCGCAGACAGTGTCGTGGTCGATCTTGGGGCCCACCACCTTGAGAACGCCAGGCTCGATCAGGCCTTCGGCCTCGATGCGCTCCAGGGTGCAGACGGGCACGACGCCCGCGTCGAAGGCGCCCGTGAGCACGCTCTCGATGACGTTGGGCATGCTGTAGCCCAAGTAATTCACACGCTTGAAGAACGCCCGGTTGTCGTAGCCCATCTTGTGGAGCTCCATGCGGACCGCCAGAATGCCGTCCACCGACGTGGGGAGCGTCGCCGCGATCGTCTTGTCCTTGAGGCGCTCAAGCGTGAGGAGGTCCGTCCTCGAGGCGAGCGCCACGACGGCGCCGCCCGCCGAGCGCGCGGGGTGCACTGCGTACTTGGTTTTGCGCGTGCCGATCGGGTGCGCGCCGATGCTGTCGACCACGCGCAGGTAGTCGGCCGCAGGCGAAATCATGAGGTCGGGCCGAAGTGCTGCGACGGCGGATTCGAAGGTGGCCGACGACATCCGCACGACGTCGACGTGGGCGCCCGGCACTGCGCGCTCCATCGCGTGCACCATGGGCTTCACGGTGGAGGCGTCGTAGTTGGGCTCGGCCGTTTCGACGACGGCAAGCACGAGCGAGCGGGGCTTCATGGCGGGGGCACTGTCCGGGGAGTCGGCAGCTGATGCAGTGCCGGCCAACATCGCGGCGCTCAATGCTCCCATCAGCGCCATTCGCCCCAATCGACAGAACGGCTTGAGCGCGCGGACAAACGAAGATGTGGTCTGAGCGGGGATCGGAATCGG
>Cebus_capucinus_imitator_PRJNA485217_SSR105__coassemble_655_pt1 | contig 12618 bp, 12 predicted proteins | sample Cebus_capucinus_imitator_PRJNA485217_SSR105__metabat2_low_PE_013 | metagenome-assembled genome bin Cebus_capucinus_imitator_PRJNA485217_SSR105 | reverse complement strand
GCGCCGAGCTTATCGGCCTCGGGGCGCAGACGGAGCGCATCGATGTTGTTGAGAAGCACTGCGCGCAGCACTTCGTAGCTGTTGCTGTAGATCGTGTGAATCATGAGCGGGCAGAAATCAGGCGGAATGGATGGCGCAGTCCGGCTTCGAGCGAAAGCAAGGCCGGATCAGCAAAAGCATTGTGCCCGATCGATGCGTCGCTCATGGGAGCACGCAAACTTGCGGCCAAGGGCAAGCCGCACTCACCCGCAGACCTTCCAACTGCCCGCAGATGCGACGGATGCCGCACTGCACCCTGCCTTGGCGGCCTTTCAGAGCAACCTGAGCCGTCTGCGGCGTTCGGCCGGCCTTAGTACAGTCGCCGATTCCGGCTGCATCTTCGGCCGCGAGCCGCGTCACATCGGGACGATGCTTTCGTCAGGGTGATCTTGATGGCCGCGCCGTCAGTTCATCAGGTAGACGGCGATGAGGTACCCCGTCATCGTGAAGGCGAGCGCCACCTTGACGGCCGTGCCGATGATCATGCCGATCCACGTGCCGATGCCCACGCGCCCGGCGTGCATGAGGTCGCGCTTGGCCCAGAATTCACCGATTGCCGCGCCGATCAAGGGCATTACGAAGATGCCGAAGAGCCCCATCGGAATGCCGGCGATCGTGCCCACGATGGAGCCGATGATGCCGGCCTTGGAGGCCCCCGCCTTCTGAGCGCCCGCCGTCTGCGCGACGGAGTCCACCACCACGCCGATCACGGCGAGGACTGCCAGGACGACGATCGTCCAGAGCCCCACCTTTTCGTAGTTGCCCGCCCAACCGATGAGCCAGCCGCCCGCAGCGATCATGGGAAGCCCCGGAATGGCCGGGACGATGGTGCCGGCGAAGCCGAGCACGATCAGAATCAGTGCACCCGCCCAACAGGAAAGCGCAAACCAGTCCACGCTCGTGAGCCATTCCATGATCTATCTCCTTGCAGCCGGGAGTGCTGCATTGCAAGAGGGGTTTTAAGCGTCGATGCCGCCCCAATAGCCTGGATCGGCCATGGGTTCGAACCGGGTGTTGCCGCCAAGGAACGTCATTCGGAGCGTGCCGATTGGACCGTTGCGCTGCTTGGCGACAATGATCTCGGCCAAGTTCTTGTCGGGCGTGTCCTTGTTGTAGACCACGTCGCGATAGATGAACATGATGACGTCGGCGTCCTGCTCGATAGCGCCCGACTCTCGGAGGTCGGACATCATCGGGCGCTTTTCCGTTCGGCTGTCGACCGAGCGGTTGAGCTGCGAAAGCGCGATGACGGGGACGTTGAGCTCCTTGGCGAGCGATTTAAGTCCGCGCGAAATTTCAGAAAGCTCCTGCGCGCGGTTGTCCTGATTGCTGCGGCGCTGCCCCGACATGAGCTGAATGTAGTCGATGACGACGAGCCCAAGAGGTCCCATCTGGTTGACCAGGCGGCGCGTCCGGCTCGTGAGTTCCGAAATCGTGAGGCCGGGCGTGTCATCGATGCTGATGGGCTTTTCTTCGAGACGGTGCATCGCCGCCGAGAAGTTGTCCCACGATTCTTCGTCGAGCTGGCCCTTGCGCAGCTTCTGCGCATCAATGCGGCCCACCGAGGAGATCATGCGCTGCACGAGCTGGTCGCTGCCCATTTCCATGGAGAAGACCGCAACGGGAAGCCCCTGGTCGATGCCGACGTTCTCGGCGATGTTGAGTGCGAACGAGGTCTTGCCCATTGAGGGGCGGCCGGCGATGATGATGAGGTCGCCGCGCTGCAGGCCGGACGTTACGTTGTCGAGATTGGGGTAGCCCGTAGGCACGCCGGTAACGTCCGAGGTTTTCGTTTGGGAAAGCTCGATGATGCGCGCCGAGACGTCGCGCAGAATGGCGGTGAGCGACTGGAAGCCCCGCTGTGAGCGGGCGTTGCGCTCGTTGATGGCAAGCACCTCTTTTTCCGCTTCGTCGAGAATCTCGCGCGTTTCGCGGCCTTCGGGCGCGAGCGCGTTGGTGACGATGCGGTCGCCCACGGTGATGAGCTGTCGCAATACCGACTTGTCGTGGACGATTTCAGCGTAGCGGCGGATATTCGCGGCCGAGTAGGAGCTGTTGGCGAGCTCCGTGATGTAGAGAAGGCCCCCTACTTCGCCGTCGAGCCCCTTCCCGCGCAGGCTTTCAAACACCGTAAGGTAGTCCGCGGGCTTCCCGTTCTGGAGAAGCGCCACGATCTCCTCGTAGATGAGTCGATGGTCGCGCCGATAGAAGTCCTCCGGACGCACCATGTCGACCACGCTGTCGATCGCGGTGTTGTCGATCATCAGGCCCGCAAGAATGGCCTGCTCGCTCAGCACGCTCGAAGGCGGGCGGCGGACGGCCTGTGCGGCTTCATCAATGGGTTCTTCGGCCATGAGGGAGACTCGGGAGCTTATGAGGTGGGATCGCAGATTATGACTGATTGCGGCGGAATCGGACCCGTTCAAAGCAGGCCTTTTGCCGATTGTCGCAACTCGCCAAAAGAAAAAGCCTCGAAGCCACCCATGACTGGGGTTCTTCGAGGCCTATCTTTCCGCCGGACCTTGCGGTCCGGGGAAGCGGTCGGACCGATTATTCCTCGGCGACGACCTTGACCGTCACGTCGGCGGTGATGTCCGTCATCAGACCGATGGTGATGACGTAGTCGCCGGTCGCCTTGATGGCGCCGAGCGGCGTGCGGACCTGGGACTTCTTGATCTGGAAGCCGAGCTTGTCCACCGCTTCAGCGATGTCGGCGTTGGTGACGGAGCCGAAGAGGCGGCCGTCGACGCCGCACTTGCTGGAGATCGTGACTTCAGCGCCGTTGAGCTTGGCGGCGAGTTCCTGAGCAGCAGCGATGCGGTCGGCCTGAGCCTTTTCGAGTTCGGCGCGGCGAGCTTCGAATTCGGCGATGGCCTGCTTCGTGGCGCGCTTGGCGTGACCCTGGGGGATCAGGAAGTTGCGGCCGTAGCCGTCCTTGACCTTGACGATGTCGCCCAGGTCGCCGAGATGCGTGATCTTTTCAAGCAGAATGACTTGCATTTTCTTCTCTCTCGTCGATTACTGGTTGTCCGTGTAGGGCAGGAGAGCCAGGAAGCGGGCGCGCTTGATGGCGGTGTCGAGCTGACGCTGGTAGTGCGCCTTCGTGCCCGTCAGGCGAGCCGGCATGATCTTGCCGTTTTCCTGGATGAAGTCGCGGAGCGTGTCGACATCCTTGTAGTCGATCTGCTCAACGTGTTCGGCCGTGAAGCGGCAGAACTTGCGGCGCTTGAAAAGCGAATTTTGCTGGTTCGAACGGCGGGGCTTGCCCTTACCCTTAGCACCAAAAGCCATTTGGATGACTCCTCTATTTGAATTCTGTGATGTGTACCATCAGACGGCTGGTTTTCATCGATCGCGGAGCAAGGAAACCCTTCAATTGAATTTCCGTGCCGACCGCTAGTCCGTTGAGGCTTCTCGCGAGCGCTCCGAAGGAGACGGCGCTGAAGTCGAATTCGAGCTTGCGGACTCTGCCCGCTTCGACCACTTCGGAACGGTGATGAAGAAGGGCTTCGAACACTTCGATGCCTGCGGGCGTGAATCGCGCCGCTTCCTTTTCGATCAGCGTTCCGGAGAGTTCAATCGAATTCACGGATGGGATGAAATCAGGTCGGATGGCTGGCAGCAGGAATTAGGCCTGAGCGGCGTCTTCCTGAGCAGCAGCGGCAGCCTCGGCGGCAACCTTGCGGGCCTCTTCCTTCTCGATGACCTTCATCATCGGGGAGGGAGCGGTTTCGGCATGCTTCGTCTTCACAGTGAGGTGGCGAAGAACGGCGTCGTTGAAGCGGAAGCCGTTTTCGATCTCGAGAATCGTCTCATGGCCGCACTCGATGTTGAGGAGCAGGTAATGCGCCTTCACGAGCTTTTCAATCGGGTAGGCGAGCGGACGACGGCCCCAGTCTTCGATGCGGTGGATCTTGCCGCCCTGTTCGGCGACGAGGGTCTTGTAGCGCTCGATCATCGCGGGAACCTGTTCACTCTGGTCAGGATGCACGACGATGCAGATTTCGTAGTGACGCATTTAGCCTCCTTGCGGAAAAAGCCGCCCAGAGCGTCGTTCCAGTGCGGCAAGGACAGTAAAGGCCGCGATTGTATAGAGTCAATCGCGGCCTTGCAAGCGGTTCGGGGGATTTTTTTCACCCTCCCCCGATTTTTTCTGCGAATCAGAGGCGCTCGTCGGGGGTGCCCGGTTCAACGATCCCCGCGGCGATGCGCTGACGGAGCGACTCGAAGAGGCAGATGCCCGAAGCCACCGAGACGTTCAGGGATTCGACCGAACCCACCATCGGAATGGCGGCGAGCACGTCGCAGTACTTGCGGGTCTTTTGCCGGAGCCCTTCGCCTTCGGCGCCGAGCACCCAGGCAAAAGCGCGCGCCTGCGGCACGTCGTAGATGGTGGTCTGCGTTTCGCCCGCCGTCCCAGCGACGAAGACGCCGTTGTCGCGCAGCTCCGCGATGGCCGAAGCCAAATTCGTCACTTCGACGACGGGCACCGTTTCAGCAGCACCCGCGGCGGCCTTGGCGGCGGCGGGGGTCATGCGGGCGGAACGGTCGCGCGGGACGATCACGGCCTGCACGCCCGCGGCGTCGGCCGCGCGCAGGCAGGCGCCGAAGTTGCGGGGGTCGGTGACGCCGTCAAGGATGAGGAGCAGCGTGCGCTCAGAGATCTGGTCCAGAAGGTCGGCGAAGTCGAGTGTGTTTTCGCGCTCGGCCGCGATCGCGGCGATGCCCTGGTGAGGCGCGTCGGGCGAGAGCCCGTCGAGGCGCCCGGCGTCGGCGTTCATGACGCGCACGCCCGCGGCGAAGAGCTTCTCGCGCATTTCGACCATGCGCTTGTCGCGGCGTTCGGGGTCGACGTAGACCTGCTGGATCGACTCGGGGTCAAGCTTCAGGCGCGCCGCCACGGCATGAAAGCCCGCGAGCACCACGGTGCCCGCTTCGGTGCGCACGCGCGCCGGGCGTCGGCCGCCCGTGCGGCCGGAGCGTTCGGAGCGCTCTGCCTGGGAGCGGCGGCCCTGGCGGCCGCCTTCGTCGTCGTAGTTGTCGTCGTAGTGCTTCACTTTTTGGTTTCCCTATTGCTTGGGATGGAATGCTTATGCTGAGGAAGGCCGGCATTCTAAGCGCCGGCCCGCCAGTGATGCAGGATGGGATCAGTCCCAATCCTCGTCATCGTCGTCTTCGAAGTAGTTGGGAGCGCCGTACCAACCGTCGAACCCTCCGGAGCGCCCGCGGGCGCGGCGGCTGCCGCCTCCGCCGCTCGGGCGGCGGCGGTTGTGGTTGCTCTGGAGCATGAAGTTGATGCGGCGGCTCTCGAGATCAACGCTCTCGAGCTTCACGGTGACGCGGTCGCCGATCCGCACCTCGGTCATTTCTTCGTAGGAGGTCATCGTCTGCTTGGCCGGATCGTAGTCGTAGTAGCCCCAGCCGAGCTGCGAGATATGCACGAACCCCTCGATCGGCATCGTGGAGAGCGTGATGAAGACGCCCGCGGGGCACATGCCCGTGACGACGCCCTCGAAGCTCTTCTGCTTCGTTTTGAGGAGGAACTGGCACTTCAGGAACTTCATCACCTCGCGCGACGCGTCGTCGGCGCGGCGCTCCGCGGCCGAGCAGATGATGCCGAGCCGCGTCCACACCGCAGTCTTCGCCTCCGTGCGCGTGAGGGGTTTGGCGACGGCTTTGGGCTTCGCCTCCGGGTTGGAGCCGAGCTTTCGCGCGTGGTAGCCCGTCATGAGCTCGGCGTCGTCGAACTCCACCGCGGGCGTGTACGAGCGCTTCGTGAGAATTCCGCGAATCGTGCGGTGAAGGAGCAGGTCGGGGTAGCGGCGGATGGGCGACGTGAAGTGCGCGTAGGCTCCGTATTGGAGACCGAAGTGCCCGATGTTGACGGGCTGGTAGCACGCGCGCTGCATCGTGCGCAGGATCGCCGTCTGTAGATAGGGCTTGTCCTTCGTTTCCTCGATGAGCTTGGCGAGCGCGGGCGCGAGCTCTTCGGCCGAACCCGTCTTGAACGAAATGCCAAAGCCCTGGAGCACGGTTTTGAGGTCGTTCAGACGCGACTGCTCGGGCGCCGCATGCACTCGGAAGAGCGACGTCTGCTTCTTGGCGAGCACGAACTCGGCCGCGCAGACGTTGGCAACGAGCATGCACTCCTCGATGATGCGGTGCGCGTCCGTGTGCTCGCGGACGTGAAAGCCCGAGATCTCGCCCTTTTCTCCAAACTCCGCAACGCTCTCCTGCGTTTCGAAGTCGAGCGCATGGCGTTCTGCGCGCAGCGCCCTCAGGGCCTTGAAGAGCGCGTAGAGGCGCTTCACCTCTTCGAGGCGCGGGCCCACGACTTCGAGCCCCCAGGGCTCGCCCTGAAGCGCCGACCAAACGGCCGTGTAGGTGAGGCGTCCGTGCGAATGAATCACAGCCGGATAGAACTGGTACGCCGTGGTCTCGCCCGACTTGTTGATGAGCGCATCGCAAACGAGCGTCAGGCGGTCGACGCCGGGGTTGAGCGAGCAGAGGCCGTTCGAGAGCTTCTCGGGGAGCATCGGCACGACGGACGCGGGGAAGTAGACCGACGTCGCGCGCTTTTGCGCATCGCGGTCGAGCGACGTCCCGGGGCGAACATAGTGGCTCACATCGGCAATGGCGACCAGGAGGCGCCAGCCGTCCTCGGTCTCTTCGCAATAGACTGCATCGTCGAAGTCCCGGGCGTCCTCGCCGTCGATCGTGACGAAGGGAAGGTCCGTGAGATTCACGCGGTGCGCAAGGCTGCGGCGGTCCACCTTGTCGGGGAGCTTAGCGGCCTCGGCGAGCGTGTCGGGCGAAAAATCGATCGGCACGCCGAACTGCGCCGACGCGATCGCCATTTCGCCCAAGGGATCGTTCTTCGCACCCACCTTGCGGATGAAGTGCGCGGGAAAGGCCTGCCAGCCGTAGTCGTCGTCCCAGTAGCCCCCGTTGCTGCGCCTGGCCGCAAAGGGTGCGTCGGCGTCGAGCTCGAGCTCGACGGCGTCCTTTCGGAGATCGACCCCTTCGGGCACCTCGGCGCCGTCCACCTGAAGCTCGAAGGGCGCAAAGGCGGAGACAGGCTTGAAGGTGAGAAGCAGCGAAGAGCCGGGCTTCCAGCTGCGGGGCACGCTTGAAGCAATGCTTGAGACCCAGCGGCGCTGCGGACGCGAGACGAGCCCGGCCGGGCGCCAGCCGTCCGCCGTCCGGCGTAGCTCCACGACGTCGCCTGGGATAACCTGCGCCGTGGGGCTCAATTCAATCTCGGCACCCTCGACGCCCTGCGGCGCGATCTTCATGTCGCCCGGGCGCCTCGCGCCCTGAACGACGCCGGTCGCAGCGGGCGCATCCGGGTGGCGGAACCAGCCGGATTCGCCGCCTTCGAAGCCTTCTTCGATCAGCTTCACGACGATGGCGTTGGCAAGCGACTTGGCGCAGGGCATTTCGCGCATGAGGCGTTTTTTGGCGAGCGAATGCTGAATGTCGGCATTGAGGGCGCTGATGATGCGCTTCGCCTCTTCGAGCTGCTCGGGCGAGACAGCGATCTCTTCGGGAGGCAGGGGCTGCTTCTTCTTTTTCTTCGACATGGGCCTTCTTGAGTGCGGTTGTTCTGTCGCCGACACTCTAAATCATTGCGGCCCCGGCCGCCCGTGCAGACGCATCGAGCGAACGACGCAGCCCTTGAGAGACGCCGGCATGCAGGCCGACGGAAAGGCTGCGGAGCACAGATTCAAAAATATTTTTTCTGACCCCTTGACAAATTCGTTCGAACACTTCATAATTCATCTCCTCAGTGCCCGGGTGGCGAAATTGGTAGACGCACCAGCTTCAGGTGCTGGCGGCTTCACGGCCGTGAAGGTTCGAGTCCTTTCCCGGGCACCACAAAATTCTGAGACCCGCCGATGACTGTAAAGTCGCGGCGGGTTTTGTTTTGCGCGTTCGTCATAACTGCCGTCTGAGCTGGAGGGCGGCGAGATAAGCAAACACAAAAGCAAGCGGCGCCGGATGGTTGAAATCCGACGCCGCTTGTGTTTTTCAGCCCAGGAGCCGTCCGAAGACGCCCCCTGGCCGATGTTCATTGAGAACGTTAGTCCGCCTGCAGGCGGCTGCCCTTCTTGAGGACGAACGTGAGGAACGCGTAGGTCGCCGCACCGATGATCATCGCCGCCACGAGGCCGATGTTCGCGCGAGCGAAGACGCTCGATTCAGAGCCCGCAGGCAGGAGGAAGCTCACCGCGTGGGCGATGTAGGGGTCCGACGACGTGATCGTGCCGAGGCCGATCACGCTGCCGAGCACGAGGGAGCCGAAGGCCGTCCAGCGGACCGATTCGCCGCCCTGGCCCGGCGGGAGCGCGTGGCTGCAGTTCCAGCCGATGCGCTTCTGTCGCAGAAGGTCGGTCATTTCAATAGCGCCCCAGGTGCCCATCACTACGGAGATCAGCGCGAGGAACGACTGGAAGGTCGAGACAAAGCTGTCCGAGATGAAGAGGAGGTAGTAGGCGCCCAACGCAATGATCACGCCGTTGAGGATCGTGGTGGCAAGTCGCGTCATCGGCACGCCGAGGGCGAGCAGCGCGAGGCCCGAGCTGTAGATGCCCGTCATGCCCGCGGAGATGAGCGAGACGATCACCACGAGGGAGAAGGGAACGTAGAACCAGAAGGGCAGGATGCCGGTGAGCGCGGCGAGCGGCTCATGGTTGGCCTTCTCGAGAAGCGCCGGATTGCCGACCGCGAGCATCACGCCGAGGATGAGAAGGACGGAAACGGGCACCGCGATGCCGCAGGTGGTCCAGAAGATCACGCCGCCCGCGGGGGTCTTGCGCGGCAGATAGCGCGCGTAGTCGCCGCCGTAGTTGAGGAACCCGAGGCCCACCATGGTCATCGAGAGAACGATGCCGCCGATGAAGGTGGCGAGGCTGCCGTTCGGGGCGCTCGTCAGGGCCGAGAAGTTGATGTTCGGGATGAAGAAGAAGAGATAGACGAGCGTGAAAATGCCCGTCACCCAAGCGATCGCCTTTTCGATCTTGATGATGAGCTGGTGGCCGTAGATGGCGCCGCTCATCGTGAGAAGAAGCACGACGGCGAAGCACCCGAGCGTGCAGCCCGCAACCGGCATGCCCTTGTCGTTGAGAAGCCCCGGAACGAGGTTGGCGACGAGGTCGGCGAGCGTCGTGGTCGCCATCGAGAGGAGCGTCACCTTCCAGCCCATGTTGGCGAGGTAGCCGAAGAAAGTCGGAAGCTTGTTGCCGTGGTAGCCGAAGGCGAGACGCGACTGAACGAGCGTCGGCAGACCCGTGCGGACGCTGCCGACGGCGAGGATGCCCACCAGCGCGCACGAGAGGAAGTAGCCGATGACGCCTGCGAGCATCGCCTGCCAGACCGAGAGGCCAAGGCCGAAGACGTAGATGCCGAGCGTGATGCCGAAGATGGAGATGTTCCAGGAGAACCAAACCGGGAAGAGGTCAAAGGGGCGGCCGTAGCGTTCGCTGTCGGGCACCGGATTGACGCCGTTTGTTTCGATTTTGGATGCGTCAGACATAGTTTTTCTGTAAGTCCGAGGAGTTGAAGAAAAATTTGCGGCCCGCGCGCGACACAAATCCGCACACAGGCCGAACAGGAAAAAATCAGATGTCGAGGAGATGACGCGCGCGAAGCTTCGACGCTTCAGGCGCCGTGGCGGCGCCTTCCTGCGCCGTCACCCAGCTCGCCACGGCGTTGCCGAGAAGCACCGCTTCCGCAAGCGTGAAGCCGCTCGCGAGCCCCGCGAGCACGCCGCCCGCATGAGCGTCGCCCGAGCCGATCGTATCGACCACGCGCACGGGGAAGCCCTTCAGATGCACGGCTTCGCCGCCGACGGCCGCATAGGCGCCGCGAGCGCCGTCCGTGACAATGACGGACTTGGCAGTGGTAAGCGACAGGGCTGCAGCCGATTCGCAGGGGCAGTCCGCAGGCGAAAGCACCTTTGCTTCCTGGGCGTTCACCTTGAGGATCGTGTTGGCCGAGAGGATCGCTTCGAGCATGTCCGTCGGGATCGTGCCCGAGCAGGGACCGGGATCAAAAAGGATCTGCGCGTCGGGGCGCTTCCCCGCGAGGAGCGCTGCGATGAATTCGGCGTTTCGCTGATCGGCCTGGTAGCCCGAGAGGTAGATGAGGTCGGCGCCCTCGAGGTCGACGGCGTCGAGCCAGTCGGGCTTGAAGCACTTCTCAACGCCCGACATCGAGACGAACGTGCGCTCGCCGTCGGGCTCCACAAAGGAGAGGCACCAGCCGTTGTCGCCGAAGCCGCGGAACTCGCGGATCGTAAAGCCCCGGGCGCGGAAGGTTTCGCGCACCCGCTCGGCGATCATGCCTTCGCCCACGGGAATGAGCGTGTCAAAGGGCAACCCCAATTTCGCGACCGCGTCGGCCGCGTTGTAGGCGCATCCGCCCACCACCTGCTGGCGGCTCGAGCCCTCGACGTCTTCGCCCGAATGCGGCAGCCGCGGCACGTGCACGATCACGTCGACGAAGGCGCTCCCAATGATGAGGATGCGCTTTCGGACGTTGAGCGCGTCGATGAGTTCAATGATGTTGCGCATGAGCCCTGCTCCGCCTTAGAGCGAGAAGACCGCGCGGGTCTTGACGACGCGGGCGGCGAGCTCGGTGAAGTTGAGACTGTTCGTCTTCTCGAGGTACTCGACCGTCTCGGGCGCGATCCCCTTGAGACCCGTGTGCGCGCCGCAGATGGCGGCAGCCATGCAGCCGATCGTGTCGGTGTCGCCGCCCATGTTGGCGGCGATCTCGGCCGCGCGCTTCGGATCCTCGGCCCAGAAGGCGAGCGCGAGCGCGGCGGTGACGGATTCGCTCGTCATCGTGCCCGTGCCGATCACGTCGTAGATGAAGCGCGAGACGGCTTCGTCGTCATAGGCTTCGCGGCGCTTGAGGACCAATTCCTCGAAGACTTCGAGGCGCGCAAGGATGCTCGCCGCCCACGTGGGCTCGCCCTTCTTGGAAGCAATGGAGAAGATCGCCTTCACGTCGGCCAGAGTCTCTTCCCAATTGCGGCCGGCCACGCCGCTCGCGACGGCCTGCGCCACCATCGCGGCGCCCGCGATCGTGACGTCGGTGGAGTGCGTCACGCGGCTCACCCGCGCCACCGTCTCGGCGATCGTTTCCGGGGCGTCCGCGTCAATGAGGCAGCCGACGGGGGCGATGCGCATCGCCGCGCCGTTCGTGAGCGAGAGCTTCGTCACGGGCTCGGCGTCTTCGCCCTTCGACCAGGCAAGGAGCGACGCTTTGGAGGAGGGCCCCAACAGATTGATTTCAAACCCGTTCATCGACTTCACCCACTCGATCAGGTCGTCGGCAAGAACCTTGAGCGAAGGAACGGTGCCCGCCTTCTCGATCGCATTGAGCACCACGAAGGCCTGGGCGGAATCGTCCGTGTAGTGGCCGGCCTTGAAGTAGCAGGCCACGATGTTGTCGGCGGCGCCGTCCAGGAATTCGGTAATGTGGCCGTAGCGCGCGCGGACCTTGGCGCGGGGCCAGAGCTCTCCGGGGACGCCGAGCGCGTCGCCGTACACCATGCCGGCAAGTGCGCCGGCAATGCGGTCTTGAAGCTGGGACATATAGACGGGGAAAATCGAAAATTGAGACTCTGCGGCGCAATGGACTTCTGAGCACACCTTCGGAGCCAATGCTCGACGTTAGGGTTTACGTCTATTCGCCGCACCATGAAGCGCGGGAGAATAGCAAAATTACTTTTCAAATTCCACAGCTTTTTGCGCAAGTCCCGGCCGCGCTTGTCCCAACTGCCGGCATAATCTCGGCTTTTTCACGGCTCTCCCTGAGCCTTCAGCGCACTTTTCGAAGCGCCTCTTCCGCACTTTTCTCATGCCGACCTCGTCGATCCCCGTCCGCTACCGCTACCGCATCGAGCGCCGCTCGAGCCGTTGGAACGTCGTGTTTCCGGAGCTCCCCGAGGCGGACTTCACCGCGAAGTCGGCGTTGGAGGCGCATGAGTCCGCGCCCGACCGGGCGCTCTCGGCGTTGGCCGCCCGCCTCGCCGGGGGCCCGGAAGCCGTGCCCGAATTTCACCGCGCGCATGCGGGCGAAGGCACGGCCGTGCTGCCGCTCTTCGCGCAGGGCAAAGCCCGATTTCTCGAGCGCGCTTGGGAATTGAACGCCGCAGCGGCCGACGTCGCGCGAGCGCTCAACGTGACCAGACAGGAGGCTTCGCGCCTCTTCGACCTCTCCCACCCCACGAAGATCGATGCACTGGCGGCTGCGCTCGAAGTTCTGGGGACGCGCCTTGAGCTCAAGCTCCTCGAGACGCCTGAGGGCCCTTCGCCCCTTCTCTCCGAAAAGCCCCGGCGCGGACGCGCGCCCAAGACCGAAGAGGCTGCGGACGATAAAAAGTCGGAGACATCGAAGAACGCAAAAACCTCGCGCTCCCGCCGCACCGCGAAGTCGTCCAAAACCGCCAAGGCTTCCAAGACGCCCAAAGCGTCCTGAGGCAACGCGCCGGCAGCATTTCGAGCCGAAGGCCCCAAATCGGGTAGAGGATGAGGTTTGCACCTCATCCCCTCCCACACCACCGGACGT
>Cebus_capucinus_imitator_PRJNA485217_SSR105__coassemble_643_pt1 | contig 12804 bp, 9 predicted proteins | sample Cebus_capucinus_imitator_PRJNA485217_SSR105__metabat2_low_PE_013 | metagenome-assembled genome bin Cebus_capucinus_imitator_PRJNA485217_SSR105 | reverse complement strand
TCGTCCCTTCACGATGAGCGCCTTTGTAGCCTAAAAATCCACCCGGGAACTCAGGTTAATCTTCGCAAGCGCTCTTTCTGCGGTTGCTCCCCGCCACCATGTCGAAGCGGAAGAAGCGGCATTCAAGGGGTCCGTTGAAGAGCACGATCTTGCGCGATTCCTTGAGGCGCATCTGGCGCGGCAGGAGCCGGTCGGACGTGAGGAGCCAGGCGGTCCACCCGGGGAACCGGGCCTTGAGCGCGCCGGCGAAGTCCGCCATCATTGCGGCGATCGAGGCGCTCTTCGGGTTCGACTGCTCGCCGTAGGGCGGGTTTGCAATGACGAGGCCCGCTTCCGAGTCGGCAGGGGCTTCGAGCGATCGGGCGTCGCCCTGACGGAAGACGATGCGGCCGTCGTCGAGAAGCGCGCCGAAGCCCGCGCGGCGGCAGTTCTCTTCGGCCTTCTCGACCACGATGCTCGAGATGTCGCTCGCCTGGATGCGGACCTTGGCCGAGCGGTTCTGCGCGGCGCGGGCGTCTTCCTTCATTTCGTCCCAGAGGTCGAGGTCGAACCCCTCGAGATGCTCAAAGGCGAAGCGGCGGTTAAGGCCGGGTGCGGTGTTGGTGGCGATGGCGGCGGCTTCGATCGCGATCGTGCCCGAGCCGCAGAAGGGGTCGACCAAGGGCTTCTCGGGGGTCCACCCCGAGAGCGCGAGGAGCGCGGCCGCGAGGTTTTCCTTCAGGGGCGCTTCGCCGTGCTCGAGGCGCCAGCCGCGCTTGAAGAGCGACTCGCCCGCGAGGTCGATGTAGAAGCTCACGTGGTCGAACGTGAAGTAGGCCTCAATGCGCACGTCGGGCGAGCGCTTGTCGACGGACGGGCGGCGGCCTGCGAGCTCCGTGAAGCGGTCGCAGAGGCCGTCCTTGATGCGCAGCGTCGCGAAGTCGAGGCTCTCGAGCGGGCAGCGGTTCGCAGACGAATGGATGCGGAAGGTGGCGCTCGTCGTGAACCACTTCTCCCACGGGGTCTTCTTCGCGAGCGCATAGACGTCGCGGCTGTCCCAGTACTCGTCGAACGCCACGCGCAGGAGCACGCGGGTTGCAAAGCGCGAGTGGAGGCAGAGCGCCATGCCGAGCTCAAGACCGCCCGCGAAGGAGACGCCGCCCTTGGCGGGGCGGATCAGGTCGGGGTCGGCGTTGAGCGCCCGGATTTCGTCGGCAAGAAGGCCTTCGAGGCCAAAGGGGCAGGGTGCGTGAAAGATGAAGCTCGGCATGAGAGAAACCTGGGGAAAAGCGGGCGAAAAATTCGAATCCGTCATTCTAGTCGGTTCATCCGCGGCAATCCATTCGGGCGATCGGGCGATCCTGCAAGCCAACAAAAAGCCCGCCCGAAGGAGATTCGGGCGGGCTGGAGGATTGAAGCCGATTTTTCAGCTGAGTCAGCTCAAGCTCGATCAGGCGGCGACAACCTGGGACTTGGCGGGGACCATGGCCTTCCAGACGAGGCCCACCACGAAGCCCACGACGGCGAACGGGATCCAGCCGAGGCCGAGGGTGTGAAGGGGCACATAGGCCTTCAACACCTCTTCGAGGCCCGCCATCGAGACGCCGGCGGTTTCAGCGCCGTTGATGAGCGCCATCACGAAGGTGAAGGCCATCGTCCAGGCGTAGACGCACTGACGGCCGTCGAAGAACTTGTGCAGGAAGATGAGGGCGATGAGCGCCACGCAGAGCGGATAGATGAACATCAACACCGGGATCGTCGAGACGATGATGGTCTTCAGACCGAAGAGGCCGATCAGGTAGGAGATGATCGTGAAGCCCACGACCCACTGCACGTAGGTGAACTTGCCCGTGAGCTGCATGAAGAACGCCGCGCAGCAGGTGAGCAGGCCCACGGCCGTCGTGATGCAGGCGAGGAGCACGATGGCGGCGAGCAGGTAGGCGCCGAAGCTGCCGAAGAGAACCTTGGCGCTTTCAGCGAGCACCGGGGCGCCCGTTTCCTGCAGGCCGATCACGCCCACGCTTTCCGCGCCGATCTTGGCGATGAAGATGTAGACGAGGCCGAGGAGGGAGCCGGCGAGGATGCCGGCCCTCGCGACCTGCGAGGAGATGGTCTTCGGATCGGTGAAGCCGATGTCCTTCACGGAGTTGACGATCAGGGTCGAGAAGACGAGGGCGGCAATGGCGTCGAGCGTGTTGTAGCCGTCGAGAACGCCCTGAACCGCGGCCTTCACGGGGTCGCCGTAGGCGGCGCCCGCGGCCTGGAAGTCGCCCATCGGGGCGACGAAGGACATCACGATCATGATGGCGAGCGTGATGAGAAGCGCCGGCGTCAAGTACTTGCCGATGCGGTCAACGAGCTTCGAGGGGGAGGCGGCGAGCCAGCAGGAGAACCCGAGGAAGGCGGCGAGAAAGAGCGGCAGCGCGAGCACGGAGGGTTCGGCGCCCAAGAACGGACGCACGGCGATTTCATAGGACACCGTGCCGGTACGGGGAATGGCGAAGCAGGGGCCAATCGCCATGTAGCAGACGACCGTGTAGAAGAGGCCGAAGAAGGGATGCACGCGGCTCGCGACCTCGCGCAGATCCTTGCAGCCGGAGTAGCCCACCGCAATAATGCCCAGCAGCGGAAGGCCTACGCCCGTAATGCAGAAGCCGAGCACGGCCCACCAGGTATTGACCCCGGCCGTCTGACCCATGGCCGCGGGGAAAATAAGGTTGCCGGCTCCGAAAAAGAGTGCGAACAGCATTGAGCCGATGGCGATAAATCGTTTGCTGCTGGGTTGTTCCATTTCAGAAGTCCATTTGTCTTGTTGTGTGTCGGCCGGGTCTGAGGGCGACCCGGTTCAGGACGCGGGGGAGCGGGCGCCGGGGCATTGGGAAGGCGCGCGCGTCGAAGTCTGCAAAACTTTGCGTCGAGGGTCCCATTATGCTTTGTAACGGCGGCGGATATGTAGGCTATTTGCCCTATAGAACAATGATGTCCGTCACCAAAAGCATAAATTCCGCAAAACCGCCATCTTGCTTTTTCTCGATTTTTGCGAGCGGCTTCCTCCCTCAGAGACCGCTCTAGGGAGGAGGTTGGTGCGTGGTTTTCCTGCATTTATTCTGAAATTTCGAAATACAAAAGGGCCCGCCGGACTCGTGCGAAATCCGGCGGGCCGCAGAAGGACCGAAAAGTCGGGCTTCAGGTGCTCCTCAGGAGGCTCAATGCCGCCCTTCGCCGTGCCCGAGGACTACGTACTTGAGGCTCGTGAGGCCCTCGAGCCCCACGGGACCGCGGGCGTGGAGGCGGTCGGTGGAGATGCCGATCTCGGCGCCAAGGCCGTATTCGAAGCCGTCGGCAAAGCGCGTCGACGCATTCACCATGACGGAGCTCGAGTCGACCTCGCGCAGGAACCGTTCGGCCGAACGGAGGCTTTCCGTGATGATGGCGTCGGTGTGGCGCGAGCTGTGGCGGTCGATGAAGTCGATCGCATCGTCTAAGGACTTCACGACCGCAATGCTGATGATGAGCGCGTTGTACTCCGTATCCCAATCCTCTTCTGAAGCGGGTGCGGCTGCAATGCCGGCTGCCAAGAGGATTTCAAGCGCCGCCGGGTCGCAGCGCATCTCGACCTTCTTCTCCATCCAGATGCGGCCGATCATGGGGAGGAACTTTCCGGCTTCTGCTTCATGGACGAGGAGCGTCTCCGTCGCATTGCAGGGCGACGGACGCTGGGTCTTCGCGTTGTCGATGACGGAGAGAGCCATCTCGAGGTCGGCGCCCGCGTCCACATAGCTGTGGCAGATGCCGTTCAGGTGCTTGATCATCGGCACCGTCGCTTCGTTCATGAGGCGCGAGATGAGGCTTTTTCCCCCGCGCGGGATGAGAACGTCGACGTAGTCGCGCGCGCGGATCAGTTCGCTCACGACCGCGCGGTCCGAGGTCGGAATGAGCTGTACGGCAGCGGCCGGGAGTCCCGCGGCCGCGAGCGCGTCGGCGACGACATGCGCGAGGGCGCGGTTCGTTTCCATCGCCTCGTGGCCGCCGCGGAGGATCACGGCGTTGCCTGACTTGACGGCGAGCGCCGCGGCGTCGATCGTCACGTTGGGGCGCGACTCGTAGATGATGGCGATGACCCCGAGGGGCACGCGCATGCGGCCTACCTCGATGCCCGACGGCATCGCGCGCAGATTCTCAATCCCGCCTACGGGGTCGGGGAGCTCGGCGACCTGCCTCACGCCCACCGCCATCTGCTCGAGCACGCGGTCGGTGACGGCAAGGCGGTCGATGAAGGCTTCCGAGAGCCCCTCCTTGCGGGCGTTCTCGAGGTCGACGGCGTTGGCGGCCTGAATTTCATCGCGGCGCTCGAGGAGCATCGAGGCGATGCGCTCGAGCGCGTCGTTTTTTTGGGCGGCCGCAGCGCGGGCGGTTTCACGGCTTGCACGACGGGCGGCGGCCCCGATTTCGCGCATCAGCGCCTGGGGCGAAAGAGCGGCTTCAGACATGCGGAATCCTTCTGACGTTGTTTGTAGTTTGGAGCGGCGGCGGTTCTCCCGAAGGGGTCGAAAACGCTTCAGGCGTGCGGCTCAAGGTTGGGGACGTCTTCGGATTCTATCCGCGAGGGGCGGCTGCAAGTCGGCTGACGGCCCAAAAGATCTGAAAGCTCAGGAAGCGCAGGAACGCTCAGAGTGCGCCGTCAGCGGGGACGGGCGAGAAAAAGGCAGACGCTCTTCAGTTCGATCCAGGGGTCGCCGTCGCGCTCGCGCACGGTGAGGCCCTTGCTCAGCCGATCGATGTCGGCGCAGACGTCGAGCGCGGCGGTGAGGCGCTTCAAGGGAATGCGCCTTGCCGCCGCCTTCATGGCGTTGGTGGCGAAGACCCCCTTCACGAAGAGGTTTCCGGTCGACTCGAAGCTCGCGCGCAGCTTGATGAGATTGCGGATCTGATTGGTGAGGATCGCAAGGAGCAGCGGCAGGGGCTCGCCCTGGGCTTCAAGGCCGTCGACGATGCGCGCGGTGCGCTCGGGCGAGGCCGTGCAGAAGCTTTCGATAAGGGCTTCTGTCGAATAGCGCGAGCAGTTGCCGACGGCGGCTTCGATCTGCTCGAGGGTGAGTTCGCCCTGGGGAAAAAGGAGCGAGAGCTTTCCGATTTCCTGCTTGGCGGCGAGGAGGTTGCCTTCGACGAGGTCGGCGAAGGCTTCGAGCACTTCGCGCGGCGCCGTCTGGCCGTTCGCCTGCATGCGGGCGGCGAGCCACTGCGCAAGCTGCGCGCGCTCGACGGGATCGCACTCGACCACGGTCGAAGCCTTGAGGAGCGCCTGCCACCAGGCGGCCTTCTGGCCCTGCCAGTCGGGGCGCGGAATGGTGAAGACGGCAACGACCCCTTCGACGGGAGAGGCGACGAAGTCGGGCAGGAACTTGCTCCCCTTCGTGCCGGGGCGCCCCGTGGGGAGGCGCACCTCGAGGAGCTTTTGGTCGTCGAACATGCCGATCGAGGCCGCCGCATCGGGCAGCTGCGACCAGTCGGCGGTGGCCGAAAGTTCGAGCACCTGGCGGTCGGTGTAGCCGAGCTCGCGCGCGCGGCGGCGCAGCAAATCGGCCGATTCGAGCATGAGGAGCTCTTCGCTTCCCGTCACGAGCCAGAAGGGCGCGAGGTCCTTGCGACGCTCGAGCTCCCGAGCAAGGCTGCCGGCATTGAGGGCCATCGGTTGCTCTCCGTCAACTCAATCAACGCAGGACGGCGTCCGAGGACGGGCCCTTCGCGGCGCCCAAGCGCTGCACGATCTGAGCGATCAGGTCGTTCTCCATGTCTTCGTAGAGCACTTCTTCTTCGCGCTCGCGCGAGAGGAATTCGCTTTCCGAATAGGTGAGGTCGCGCGAGGCCGAGAGGTGCGTCGTTTCGACGTAGTCGAAGCCTTCGGGCGACGCCACGCGGAATTCAATCGAGGTCGTGAGCTCGTACTCGCGCGCGCGGCCTGCGTCGTTGATCGAGAGAATGTCTCGGCCGCGGCGCACGGCAAGAAGCTCGAGGATCGCATCGGCTTCCTTCACGGCGCGCACCACGCGGATGTCGGAGCCCGATTCGATCGTGCGCTTCAAGAGGCCCGAAAAGCGCGTGTTCTCGGGCATCTGCAGGTAGAGCGTCTCAAACGGAGCGGAGAAGTGTCCGCGCAGACGGAAGCCGCACCCCGAAAGAGCGGCGGAGCCGGCAAGGGCGCCCACGAGCGCGAGGACCGAACGGCGGGAGAGGTGCTGCATTGAGAAGGGCTCCCAAAAGAGTGACGGGCGCCAAGGCCCCGAAAGGCATTCATTATAAGGATCGGTCCCGGCGGGCGCGAAAAAGGCGCTCCCCCATCAATAGTGAGGAGCGCCTTCTTCCTGAGGCCGGACCGCTTCGAACGCGTTCGGGAAACTCAGTGGGGAAGCATTACTTCGCCACGACGTTCACGAGCTTGTTCTTCACGATGATCACGCGGCGCACGGGCAGGTCGCCCACAAACTTCTGGACGTCCGCGTTGGCGAGCGCCGCGGCGCGGATTTCGTCTTCAGTCGCTTCGGCCGAAACCGTGATCGAACCGCGCAGCTTCCCGTTCACCTGGCAGACGAGCGTGAGTTCGTCGGCCTTGATCGCTTCTTCGGAAACAGCGGGCCACTTCGCGTCGATGAGGTCGCCCTCGATCGCGATGAAGCCGAGCTCCTTCCAGAGCGCGGTCGTGATGTGCGGCGCGATCGGGTAGAGCGTGCGGAGAAGGATCGACGCGGCTTCCTTGAGCGCAGCCTTGCCGCCCTCCGATTCGACCGCCTTGAAGCCGTCGATCGAATTGAACATCTTCATGCAGGCCGACACCACGGTGTTGTACTGCATGCGCGCGTAGTCGTAGTCGGCCTGCTTGAGGCACGAGTGGATTTCGCGGCGCAGATGACGGGCTTCATGGCTGAAGGTCATGGAGCAGTCGGCTTCCGGCGCGTCGGCGAGCTCGGCCTGGTGGGCGACGGCCCAGGACCAAATGCGGCGAAGGAAGCGGAACGTACCCTCGGCGCCCGAGTTCGACCAGGCGGCGGACTGATCGGGAGGACCGGCGAACATGACGAAGCTGCGGGCCGTGTCGGCGCCGTACTTCTGAATGATGTCGCGCGGCTCGACCACGTTGCACTTTGACTTCGACATCTTCTCGATGCCGCCGAGGACGACGGGCTCGCCGTCTTCCTTGGAGATCGCGCCCACGGGGCGGCCCTTCTCGTCGTACTGCACTTCGACTTCGTCGGGGTAGTACCAGCGGCGGTGCCCGTCCGGAAGATCCCGGTAGTAGCACTCGGCCATCAGCATGCCCTGCGTGAAGAGGTTCTTGAAGGGCTCGTCGTACTTGACGAGGCCGAAGTCGCGCATCACCTTCGTCCAGAAGCGGGCGTAGAGGAGGTGGAGCACGGCGTGCTCGATGCCGCCGATGTACTGATCCATCGGCATCCAGTAGTCGGCGCGCTTGTCGACCATCGCCGTCGTGCAGTCGGGCGAGCAGTAGCGCTGGAAGTACCAGGAGGAGTCGACGAACGTGTCCATCGTGTCGGTTTCGCGTTCGGCGTCGCCGCCGCACTTCGGGCACTTGACGTTCTTCCAGGCCTCGCACTTCGTGAGGGGGTTGCCCGTGCCGTCCGGCACGAGGTCTTCGGGGAGCACCACCGGAAGGTCTTCTTCAGGCACCGGGACCGGGCCGCAGTGCGGGCAGTTGATCATCGGGATCGGCGTGCCCCAGTAGCGCTGGCGGGAGATGCCCCAGTCGCGCAGGCGGAACTTGACTTCCTTATGCCCGAGGCCCTTTTCGGCGAGCTTCTTGGCCACGGCGTCGATCGCTTCATGGAGGCCGAGCCCGTCGAATTCGCCCGAATTGACGAGGTGGGTCTTGAGCGTCTTGTCGCCGTACCACTCCTGCCAGGCGTCGGTCGAGAAGGTTTCGCCCTCAACGGCCACGACCTGCTTGATCGGAAGGCCGAACTTCTTGGCGAACGCGAAGTCGCGCTCGTCGTGGGCCGGCACGGCCATCACGGCGCCTTCGCCGTAGCCCATGAGGACGTAGTTGGCGATCCAGACTTCGACCGGGGCGCCCGTGAGCGGGTGCTCAACGCAGAAGCCCGTCGCGACGCCCTTCTTCTCCATCGCGGCCATGTCGGCTTCGGAGACGCCGCCCTTGGCGCACTCGGCGATGAAGGCCTGAAGGTCGGGACGGTTCTTGGCGAGGTAGGAGGCAAGCGGGTGTTCAGCGGCGATCGCGACGTAGGTGACGCCCATCAGCGTGTCGGCGCGGGTCGTGTAGACCGAGAGGTGCTTCTTTTCGCCGGCGAGCTCGTAGGGGAAGGCGAGCGTGACGCCTTCGGAGCGGCCGATCCAGTGCTCCTGCATGCGGCGAACCTGTTCGGGCCAGCCCTCGAGCGTCTTGATGTCGTCGAGGAGCTCCTGGGCGTACTGCGTAATGCCGAGGTAGTAGCCCGGAATCTCGCGCTTCTCAACGACGGCGCCGGAGCGCCAGCCGCGGCCTTCGATCACCTGCTCGTTGGCGAGCACGGTCTTGTCCACCGGGTCCCAGTTGACGATCTGGGTCTTGCGGTAGGCGATGCCCTTTTCGAGCATCTTGAGGAAGAGCCACTGGTTCCAGCGGTAGTACTCGGGCTTGCAGGTGGCGACTTCGCGCGACCAGTCGAAAGCGAGGCCGAGCGGCTCCATCTGAGCCTTCATGTCGGCAATGTTGCTGTAGGTCCAGGCGGCGGGCTGCACCTTCTTGGCGAGGGCGGCGTTTTCCGCCGGCAGGCCGAAGGCGTCCCAGCCCATCGGCGTCATGACGTTGTAGCCCTTCATGCGGTGGAAGCGGTACATGACGTCGTTCAAGGTGTAGTTGCGCACGTGGCCCATGTGCAGCTTGCCGCTCGGGTAGGGAAGCATGGAGCACACGTAGAACTTAGGCTTCGGATTGCCCTGGGCGTCGACCGCATCCTCAACGGCGCGGTAGACGTCCTTGGCCTTCCACATCGCCTGAACTTCGGATTCGACCTCCTGCGGGGAGTATGTCTCGCGCATAACGCTCTAATGTCCAGTGTGAAAAGGTTGAGAGAAAGAATTCTGCGAACAGCCGCTTAGTATAGCCGCCCGGCCTTTCGCCCGACCGCCCGGAATCGCCGCATCCGGCGCCGTTTGGGGCTTTCCGAGGGGGTTCGGACGAAAATATTGCGCAGTGTTTTCGTCGGATGCGTCCGACCTACGACATTTCGCCTAGGGGGCGGCACGGCGGCAGCGGCTTGTGCTAACTTTTCGGCCGAAAATTCTTCAACCCAGCCGATTGAACATATTAGGAAGCCCATGTCCAGCGATATCCTTGCCGGCCTCAATCCCGAACAGCACCGGGCGGTGACCGCCCCCGAAGAGAGCGTCCTCATTCTTGCGGGCGCGGGGTCGGGAAAGACGCGCGTCTTGACGACCCGCATCGCGTGGCTCCTTCAGGAAAACCTGGCGTCCACGTCTGAAATCCTCGCCGTCACCTTCACGAACAAGGCCGCCAAGGAGATGCTCGCGCGCCTCGAGGGGATGCTCCCCTACGATCTGCGCCGCATGTGGGTGGGAACCTTCCACGGGATCTGCAACCGGATTCTGCGCATTCACGCCGCGGACGCAGGGCTCCCCAAAACCTTCCAGATCCTCGACTCGGGCGACCAGCTCTCGCTCGTGAAGCGCATCATGCGCACGGCGGACCTCGACCTCGAGAAGAACGACCCGAAGCTTTTCCAGAACTTCATCAACTGGAGCAAGGAAAATGGGCTTCGCGCCTCTCAGGTGACGGTGAAGGACGCGTCGACATTGAAGATCGACGTCTACCGCGCCTACGAGAACGAGTGCCAGCGCCAGGGCGTGGTGGACTTTGCTGAACTCCTTCTGCGCTGCTACGAGCTCCTCGCCCGCAGCGAGCTCGTGCGCACGCACTACCTGAAGCGCTTCCGCCACATTCTCGTCGACGAGTTCCAGGACACGAACGTATTGCAGTACAAGTGGCTCAAGCTCCTCGCGGGCGAAGGCTTGGGCGCCGACGGCGGCCCCCTAAACGCCGTCTTCGCCGTGGGCGACGACGACCAGTCGATCTACGCCTTCCGCGGCGCCAACGTCGGCAACATGTCGGACTTCATGCGCGACCTTCACGTGAAGGAGACGATCAAGCTCGAGCAGAACTACCGGTCGACGAAAACCGTGCTCGATGCGGCCAACGCCGTGATCGACAACAACAATGGGCGCCTCGGCAAGAACCTCTGGACGGCGGGCGTCAAGGGCGAGAAGATTGTCGTTCGAGAACTTGCCGACGAACTTGCCGAAGCGGCATCGGTCGTGGACGAAATCCGACGCGCCGAGCGCAGAATTGGGCCTGATGCTCAAACGCGCTGGCGCCGCTTTGCGATTCTCTACCGCACGAACGCGCAGTCGCGCGCGCTCGAAGCCGAATTCACCGCGCGCGGGGTTCCCTACCGCGTCTACGGCGGGCTGCGCTTCTTCGAGCGCGCCGAAGTGAAGGATCTCCTCGGGTATCTGCGCATGATCACGAACCCGTGGGACGACACGAGCTTCATGCGCGTGGTCAATACGCCGACGCGCGGCATCGGCGCGAAGACGCTCGAGATGCTCCAGCAGACGGCCGCGCAGAACGGCCAGACGCTCTGGGCGACGATGATTCAGATGGGGGATGCGCTGCCTCCGAAGCTCTGCGTCTTCCGCGACCTCATCTTCTCGCTTCGCGAGACCGCCCAGAACATGAAGCTCACGGACGCTGTGAGCCACGTGATTTCGGCTTCGGGGCTCCAGGCCTTCTATGAAAAGGACCAGAAGACCGGGCAGGACCGCATCGCGAACATGAAGGAAGTGATCACGGCGGTCGACGGGTGGCTCAGGAGCGAGCAGATCCCGGAGGACTGGCTCGCGTTCTCGCCCGTGAACGACGAAGTGCCTTCGCCCATGGAGGGGTTCCTCACGCAGGCGACCCTTGAAGCGGGCGACAAGAACGAAGGCCAGAACATCGACGCCGTGCAGCTCATGACGGTGCATTCGGCGAAGGGCCTCGAATTCCCGTGGGTCTTCATCGTGGGTGCCGAGGAAGGGATCTTCCCGCACTTCTCGGCCACGAAGTCCGTCTCCGAAGGCGGCCAGGGCGGGCTCGCAGAAGAGCGCCGCCTCATGTACGTCGCGATCACGCGCGCCAAGGAGAGGCTCTTCTTCACGCACTGCCGCGCCCGCCGCATGTACGGCCAGAGCTTCAACAACAAGCTCTCCTCCTTCGTGAAGGAGATTCCGGACGCGCTCCTCAAGATGGAGTCGGAGTCGGACGACGAGGACGACTACGACGACGGCTGGGGCCGCTTCAGCCGCGGCGGCCGCTGGGAAGGCGCCTCGGGGTCCAAGTACGGGTCGTCGGGCGGCTGGCAGCGCCAGTCCTCCTACGGCGACAAGTCCGAAGGCCGCAGCTCCGGCAGCGGCAGCTCGAGCGCGGGCTATGGCGCACGGAAGAGCTTTGCGGGCGCGGGGTCGAGCCTCGCCGCGGCTCAGGCGAAGCGCGCGGAGGCCGACAGCGGCTACAAGACGGGTGACGCCGTCCTCCACGACGTCTTCGGTGCCGGCGTGGTGAAGCACATCGTTGGGTCGGGCGACACGACGGTGCTGCGCATCGCCTTCTCGGGCTCGGGCACGAAGGACCTGCTCTTCAAGATCGCCAAGGCGAAGCTCCATCACGCATAAGGCCGGAATGCAGTAGAATATGAAGTTCCTCGCCCGAACGAGCTGCCTTCACCTGAAGTCGGTGCGCTGCGGGAGAGGAGAGTTGTTGGGGGGACCATAGTTCAACTGGATAGAACTGGCCCCTCCTAAGGGTCGGATCTGGGTTCGAGTCCCGGTGGTCCCGCCAAAGCGCCCCAACAGCCAAAAGAAGCCTTGTTCCCTGAAGCGGAGCAGGGCTTTTTTTGCCTGCATCAAGGCAGCTTCGAGTTGGCTGATCTCTGAACGACTCTAGGGCGGGTGCAGGCTTTGCGTCAGCGGCGGCAGACTTGTCCGAAAAGGCTGTCGCCGGGGCGGATTTATCGACGGGCTTCTGTGCGGCTTGGGACTGCGTGGAATCCTGTTTTTCCTGCGCGGCAGGCTTCGCCTTGGGCGGATTGGATGGACTGGGTTGAGGCTTCGGCGCTGCAGCGGGTTCGTCGAGGAGAATGGCCCGCGAGCACGCGTTGCGGAAGGCTTCCGACATGGCGGAGGCGGTACGGCCGACCGCCGCGACGTCGGCGCCGTGCTCGCGCAGAAAGGAGGTCAAGGTTGAGAAGTCGCGAGTGCCCGACATGATGACGAAGCCGCGGCAACTCGCGGCGTAGAAGAGTTCCATCGCGTCGATCACGAGCTAGAAGCCGACGGCGGTCTTCCCTTGAGCGTCGTTGAACTGGTAGATCGGGCGCAGCGCATGGTTCTTGATGGCCTGAACCCCGCCCGAGAGCGAGGGCGCCGCCCAATCGCCGTAGATGCGGCGCACGGAGAGACGCCCGAAGTCCTTCTGCAGAAGGGCGAGCGTATGGTCGAAGCCTGTACAGGAGATGGTTTCGGCGTCGATGAGTAGGCAGTACGGCGAAGGTTCGAGCATGTGGCGGTCTCCAGAAAAATTATCGGCCTTGATCCTCTGAGGACACCATAAGAGGGCATGCGTCGTTCATGAACGCACGGCATCAAGAGTCGCGCATATGTGGTATTTAGGCGGGAATGCCGACGCCGGCAGGCGATCGTCCAGAATCGGGTAGAGGATGAGGTTTGCACCTCATCCCCTCCCACACCACCGGACGT
>Cebus_capucinus_imitator_PRJNA485217_SSR105__coassemble_642_pt1 | contig 12881 bp, 8 predicted proteins | sample Cebus_capucinus_imitator_PRJNA485217_SSR105__metabat2_low_PE_013 | metagenome-assembled genome bin Cebus_capucinus_imitator_PRJNA485217_SSR105 | reverse complement strand
AGAACGTAGTAGATGACCCCTACGCCCGCGAGGTTCTTCGAGGGGAATTTGGAGTCGGTCCGGTTGGGATTGACGATGGCTTCGGCCTGAGGAAGCTCGGCTCCGGGCAAGTGGTGGTCGGTGACAATCAGGTCGATGCCGAGCGCCTTGGCGCGGCTTGCCGCAGGTGCCGACGAGATGCCGTTGTCGACCGTGACGATGAGGTCCGGCCGTGGATTGCGGGCCGCGACGATGTCGACCACGTTGGGGGTGAGGCCGTAGCCGTGCACCACGCGGTCGGGGACGAAGTAGTCGGCCGAGATGCCGAGCATGCGGAGTCCCCGGACGCCGACCGCGCAGGCGGTGGCGCCGTCGCAGTCGTAGTCGGCGACGATCGTGACGGACTCATGGCGCTCGCGCGCAAGCGCGAGGCGCTCGGCCGCCTCCCGGGCGCCTTCGAGCTGCGAGGGCGGAATCATGCCGGCCCATTCCTGCTCGAGGTCGGAGGGGTTCTCGATGCCGCGGGCGGCGAGCGCGCGGGCGATAGGCGGGAGAATCCCCGCCGCGGCGAGCCTGTCGGCGGCGTGCTGGTCGTATTCGCGGGAGACGATGTGCGTCATGCGCCTTCTCCCGCGAAGTTGTCGACGAACCAGGATTCGAGCGGCAGCACCGAGCGCTTGAAGAGCTTCAGGGGATTGAGGCTCTTCGGGGAGGGCATCAGCGTGGCGGCGCCGTCTGTTCCGAAGAAGACGAAGACGGCCGAATCGATGCCGGCTGCTTTTTCGCGACCGCGCCAGAGCGCGAGGTCGGCGAGCACCTTCGGAAGCGCTTCGCGCCAAGCCGCCCAGTCGCCGCAGCGCCAGGGTTCGAAGAGGCCGTCCAACACGACGATGCGATCGCCGATCGGCGCTTGCGCATAGGCTTTCTCGTGGCGGATGCGGTCGCGCTCGCGGCTGTGCGCGGGCAGCAGCACCGCGCGGGGAATCCCCGCGGCGGCCGCCCAGGCGAGCACCGTCGAGTCATCGCAGACTACCGAGCGGTAGGTCGAAGGCGGGAAGATCGGTGCATATTCGCCGCCGCCCGAGAGCCAGAAGCCGTCGAGCTCAGAAAGATCTCCGCTGGTTTTGCGGGCGGCCTCGGCGAGCGTCTTCATGAGCTCGACCGCGGCGGGCTTGTCTTCGCCCGTCAGGTGTTCGAGCGGATCGGCGTCCGCCGTGCCCGAGAGGTCTTCGAACGGCATCGCGGAGAGCGCCCACGGCGTGCGGCGGCAGAGAAAGAAGCTCGAGCCCGAAATCATCAGGCGCAGGCCCGCAGCAGCGGCGACCGGATCGAGCGCGCAGGCGGCAAGCGGAATGTCGGCTTCCGGAATTCGCAGGGGTTCGATGCGGCCGCCGGCGGCTCGGCGCCAAGGCGTGAGCTTCCAGAATTCCTGATCGAGCACGGGGCCGCCCGAGGCGATCCACTCGTAGGGCGCCGTAATGGGCGCGCCCGTGCGGTGGGTGAGCACCTTCCAGAGCCAGGCTTGATGGGGTGAGCGGGCGTGAAGAGGTTCGGCGAGCCGCTGCACCCCGGGGGGTTCGCGGCCGGCACCGAGCGCTGTCCACGCTTCGAGCGAAGCAGGGTCGGAGGCGCGAAGCGTCCCGACGGCTTCGCGGGCGGCGGCTTCAGGGAGCCGCGCGCCGGGCAGAAGATAAAAGCAAGTAGTCATAGTGCCCGGAATTGTAGCCTTCAAGGCGCGGCATTCCCGCGTCGGGACTTCCCGCAGCATCAATTTGATCCATTCCTGATGCGAGGGAAAACCGGTCCGCGAGCAGTCGGCCGCTAGAATGCTTCACCACTTCAGGCAAAGCCTGAGGATCAGAAATCCAAGCGCAGGCGGCGCTCTACAGCTGAAGGCGGCGCCTACGATGAACCCAAGCGGATCCAAGAGACGATGCAGACGCCATTTGAATTCATGATCGGCCTCACCTACACCAGGCGGGGAAGACGAGGCCGCCGCAAGGACGGCTTCATGTCCTTCATTTCGGCCATGTCGGTGGCATCGATCGCATTGGGCGTCGCCGCCCTCATCATCGTGCTCTCGGTCATGAACGGCTTTCAGAAGGAAGTCCGCGACCGCATGCTTTCGGTGATTCCTCATGTCGAGGTCCGCGCCATGCAGGGCGCTCTCAAGGATGCCGACGCTCTTGCGAAGACCATCGAGGCGCGCTCGGACGTGGTCGCCGCCGCTCCCTTCGTTGAGGGGCAGGGGCTCTTTAGCTCCGGCGCCGTCGTGCGGGGCGCCGTAGTGAAGGGGGTCGATCCGGCAAGAGAGCCCGGAGTGAGCGAAATCGCCTCGAACATTTCGGGCGCAGCGCTCTCAGACTTGACGCCCAAGTCCTTCAAGGTGATTCTCGGCCAGGCGCTCGCGCGCCAGCTGCGTCTTCAGATCGGCGACAAGGTGGCGCTTCTCGTGCCCGAAGGCAATATGACGCCCGCGGGCCTCATTCCCCGCATGAAGCAGCTCACCGTGGCGGGCTACTTTTCAAGCGGCCACTACGAATACGACTCGACCTATGCGCTCGTCAACATCGAGGATGCGGCGGCCCTCTACCGCACGGGCGGTCCTCAGGGGCTGCGCGTGAAGACCACCGACATGGATCAGGCGCCCAAAATCGCCTCGCAGCTTGTGATGACGCTCCCCGCAGGGCTCTACGCCACCGACTGGTCGCGGCAGAACCGCACGTGGTTTGCGGCTGTTCAGGTTGAAAAGCGCATGATGGGGATCATCCTCTTTCTCATCGTGCTCGTAGGCGCCTTCGGACTCGTCTCCACGCTCGTGATGACCGTGAAGGAGAAGCAGTCAGACGTCGCCATTCTGAGAACCCTCGGCGCTTCGCGGGCGTCGATCATGTCGATCTTCGTGGTGGAAGGCACGATCGTCGGGCTCGTGGGCGTCCTCTCGGGCGTCGCCGTCGGGCTTCTCGTGGCGGAGAACGTGGGCGCCATCGTTGCGGGCATTGAAGCAGTGCTCGGCGTCGAGTTCCTGCCGCAGGAGATCTACTTCATCAGCACCATGCCGAGCGACCCGCGGATGAGCGACATCATCCCGATCTCGGTCATTTCCTTCCTCTTGTCGCTTGCGGCCACGCTCTATCCGAGCTGGCGCGCGTCGAAGGTCCACCCGGCGGAGGCGCTTCGCTATGAGTAATGCAGCCAACTCTCAGATCGTGCTTGAAGCCCGCCATGTGGCGAAGAGCTACAAGGAAGGCGCGCGGGCGCTTCCTGTGCTGAAGGACGTGAATCTCGCCGTCCGGGCAGGCGAAGCCGTGGCGGTGCTCGGCTCCTCGGGGTCGGGGAAGTCGACGCTCTTGCATGTGCTCGGCGGCCTCGACGGCCTCGACGCGGGCCGGGTTTCAATTGCCGGGCGCGATCTTGCAGGCCTCAGGGAGGCAGAGCTCGACTGTCTGCGCAACCGCTCGCTCGGGTTCGTCTATCAGTTCCATCATCTGCTGCCGGAATTTTCGGCGCTCGAAAATGCCGCCATGCCGCTCCTTATCCGCCGTCTCTCGAAGGCGGAAGCCTTCGCCCGCGCCCGCGCCGCACTAGAGGCGGTGGGTCTGGGCGGGCGGTTGGATCACCTGCCTTCGCAGCTTTCCGGGGGCGAACGTCAGCGCACGGCCATCGCCCGTGCACTCGTGACGGAGCCCGCCTGCGTGCTCGCCGACGAGCCCACGGGGAATCTCGACCATGAGACGGCCGCGCAGGTTTTTGCGTCGCTCCTCGAGCTTGCGCACACGCAGGGTACGGCCGTCGTGATTGTCACGCACGACCGGGAGCTTGCCCGCCGATGCGACCGGGCGGTGGAGCTGCGCGCCGGCGTCATCGACGAGGCGGAAGGATTCTGATTCAAGCAGCAGACGAGCAAGGGGGCTGGAGCATGACGGCAGACGCAGCGGAAGCGTTCCCAATCGGCTTCATCGACACGCACTCGCACCTGCAGGTGGAGCGGCTCGACGCAGAGAGGCCTCAGCTCATGAGGGCGGCCAAAACTGCTGGGGTGGAGAGCATGCTCCTCTGCGCCGGCGCGCCGGAGGATTGGGAGCGGACGCTGGCGGTCGCTCGAGAGTGGGGCGTCGGCGCGATGCTCGGCATTCACCCGCTCTGGCTCGACACGACGACGGAAGCGTCCCTCAAGGCGCTGCGCCGTCTTGCTGAGGCGCTGCTTCAGGATCCTCATTTCATCGGCATCGGCGAAGTTGGGCTCGACGGGTTCGAGCCTGGGCTCGACCAGGAAAAGGCCGAATGGGTGTTTCTGGAAGAACTCAAGATCGCGCGCGACCTGGGACTGCCGCTTTCGATCCACGTCCGCAGAACGGGCTCCAGGACGCTTGGGCTGCTGAGGCGGGTCTACGGCGCCCCCGGGCGTCCGGGCTTCAAGCCCATGCTCGGCGCCGTTCATGCCTTCAACGGTTCGGACGTTGAGCGCGAGAGCTTTTTGAAGTTCGGTCTCAAGCTCGGGTTCGGGGGCGCGGCGACCTACGAGGGCAGCAAGCGCATCCGGCGCCACCTTGCAGAAGCTGCCGACGGCGACTGGCTCCTTGAGACGGACGCTCCCGACATGCCGCCGGCAGCAAGGCGCGATGCGGCCGCCGCCGGCCTCTGCGCGCTCGCGACGCAGCCTGCCGACATCCTCTGGGCCGCCCGCGCGGCGGCGCAGCTTCGAGGCATTGATCTCGACGAAGCAGTGCGCATTACGCGAAGCGCTGCGATTCAGGCCTTTCCGCGGTTGGAAGCGCTTCTCAAGCTGCCCGATGCCTTCGGCAGACGCATTCCATTCTGAACGGATGAGTCTGCATTCGATTCGTTGTTGAGGCGCTTTGATCTCGGTGAACTCCGAGTACTGAGAGGGACAGACGGACTGGGGGTTTTCGAGGTGGCCGGCGCATGGGCGCGATACACTCAAAAGATGGACGCTCCTCTCGGGGTTTCCTCTGAAATCCTCGGGGCATCCGACACGTCTCCATTTCATCTTCGGGCGATGCGGACAACAGCATTCCGCCGCGCCCTCCCGCAGCTTTTACTCTTTTTTCCGCCGGGCCCTCTGCGGCATCCGCAGTCCGCGCGCCGGCGAAGCCTCGCCGTCTTTCTGGGACACCGCCCAATCAGGCGCCGCGGCATTTCGGAGAACTCAAATTGACTGAAGCTCAGCCCGCTCAGACAGCTGAAATCAACGACGGCCTTCACCGCACCAACGTGGCGGTTTTTGGTCTTGACCGTCCCGGCATCGTGTCCGTCGTCTCCAACGCGCTTACGCGCCGCGGCGTCAACCTCGAGCAGGTCAATCAGATGACCCTTCACGGGCAGTTCGCATTGATGTGCGTCGTGCAGAAGCCCGCGAGCCTCTCGAACGCCGAGATCCAGAAGGAGCTCGAAGCCGAAATCGCGCGCCGCAAGCTCGATCAGGTTGTCATGGTGATCGACTTCAAGGAACCTGCGCCGCAGCCTGAAAGCGAGCCCTACGTGGTGAGCGTCTGGGGTACCGACCGCAACGACATCATCGCGACCTTCTCGAAGATCTTCGCCGAGCAGCGCATCAACATCGAGTCGCTGCGCGCCTTCCCGATCGAGGACGGCATGTCGCTGCAGGTCTTTGAAGTGTCGATTCCGCTCACGGTCGACCGCCGCGCGCTCCACCGCGTTCTCATCGACCGCGCCCGCGCGATGAGCCTGCGCTGCAACCTGCAGCACCGCGACATCTTCGAAGCCATTCACCGCGTCAAGGTGGAGTAACAGGGCTTCGCGTGAAGAGAAGAATTCCAACCTTTTGAGAAAGAGACCAGAACATGCTGACTGACCGCGAGGTACTTTCCACCATCAATATGCTCCGTTCGGAGCACCTCGACGTGCGAACCGTCACGATGGGCATCAACCTCTTTGACTGCGCGAGCTCGGACTTCGACACCTTCGCCTACAAGGTGCGCTCGAAGATCTTCCGCTACGCCGAAAAGCTCGTCGAAACCTGCGATCTCGTGGGCGACCGCTACGGCATCCCGGTGGTGAACAAGCGCATTTCCGTGAGCCCGATCGGCACCGTGGGCGCCGCCTTCTCGCGCGACGAGATGGTGGCCGCCTGCCGCGTGCTCGACGAGTCCGCGAAGGAAGTTGGCGTCGACTTCATCGGCGGCTTCGGCGCCCTCGTCGAAAAGGGGATGACCCCGGGCGAGAGGAACCTGATTGACGCGCTCCCCGAGGCGCTCGCTGTTACTGACCGCATCTGCTCCTCGATCAACGTGGGCTCGACCAAGGCCGGCATCAACATGGACGCGGTGCGCCTCATGGGCGAGCGCATCCTCGACGTGGCTGAAGCCACCCGCGACCGCGACGCGATCGGCTGCGCCAAGCTCGTGGTCTTCTGCAACATCCCGCAGGACGTGCCCTTCATGGCGGGCGCCTACCTCGGCGTGGGCGAACCCGACGTCGTGATCGACGTGGGCGTTTCGGGCCCGGGCGTCGTGAAGAAGGCCCTCGACCGCGCCTTCAAGGCCAAGGGCGAATACCTCACGATCACGGATGCGGCTGAAGTCATCAAGCACACGGCCTACAAGGTGACGCGCGTGGGCGAAATCATCGGCAACGAAGTGGCCGACCGCCTGAACCTGCCCTTCGGCGTGGCCGACCTGTCGCTTGCGCCTACGCCCGCCGTGGGCGACAGTGTGGGCGAGATCTTCCAGTCGCTCGGCCTTTCCTCGATCGGCGCGCCCGGCACGACGGCGATCCTCGCGATGCTCAACGACCAGGTGAAGAAGGGCGGCGTCTTCGCGTCCTCGCATGTGGGCGGTCTTTCGGGCGCCTTCATTCCGGTGTCGGAAGACAGCGCCATTGAGGCCGCTGCCCGCTCCGGCGCCCTGACGCTCGAGAAGCTCGAAGCGATGACCTCTGTCTGCTCGGTGGGCCTCGACATGATCGCCATTCCGGGCGATACGCCCGCTTCGACCATTGCCGGCATGATCGCCGACGAGTCCGCGATCGGCATGATCAACGGCAAGACTACGGCCGTGCGCGTGATTCCGGTACCGGGGAAGACCGTGGGCGACGTCGCGCACTTCGGCGGCCTCCTCGGCGAAGCCTCGATCATCCGGGTGCCCGGCGGCGACGCCTCCGGGTTTGTGAAGCTGGGCGGCCGCATCCCCGCTCCGATTCACAGCCTGCGCAACTGATCTGCGCATCAGTTTGAATTGAAGAAGGCCCTTCGGATCGACTCCGGAGGGCCTTGCTTTTTAGGGGGCGGCATGCCGTTTAGTCTGTCACATCGAGGGCGGATGGACGCTGAAAGTTTCAGCACAGCGCCAGAATGATATGTATGCGACATTCGAAAACGATTGCTCACGCATTGTGAATGAGGGATTCACGTTACCCAATATTTGTGATAATCCGTTTACAAGTGCTCAAACTTTATTGATATGTAAGAAAAAATGCATAAACAAGATGAGTTCGATGGTGTTTTTTTTGTAGATAACCAGTTTTCAATGGTCTTGCAAAGATGTGCTCTTATCTCTAATAATCCGCATCTTTAACCACTGACTCAACATACATTCATTGAGCTATGTTCCCATTTGAATGCACTTCTGAGCATCGGTCCGGCATCACCAAAGCATGCTGTTATCTACAATCCTCTCATAAACACGCGGCTGCTAGGTTTTTTCTAGACCTGATTGTCGTTTTGCTTATGTTTTTCACGAGCGCCCTCACTGCAGCGAAAGCTGAAGGTGTTGACGACCCCATCAAGATAGTCATCTCCGGCGCTCAACACTTGACTCCGAATGACGACATTTCCAACGGCGGGTTCAACAACGAGGTCCAAGTTACTTCGGCAGGTGCTCTTACCCTTGATGGAGATTGGTACATTGGCCTCCTCGATGTTGCAGGGAGCCTGATTTTAGAGAGCACTGCATATGTGGATGCGGCTTTCGACTTAGAAGACCCTGAACAGCTTACAGGGAATAGTGTTTTCCGCCAAGGAGCTCAGTTCGTTGCCAAAGCTGGCAGCGGCTTCGTGGGATATCGCGTCGTCAGCCAAGGCGCCTCAATGATCATCGAGGGAACCAAGCAGGCCGACGATGAGGACTCCTCGGCTGCGTCCGCTACAGTGCTTATTCAGCAGCTGACGGCCGATGGAGGCCGCACGGAAATTTCTCTGGGCGAACAGGCCCACGCGTCCGACAGCCAGGACGTTGCGGTGGATGGGCTCTCCACTCTCCACGTCGAGCAGCTCGAAGCAGTCAATGGAGGAAAGCTGTCGATCCGCGTGGGGCCGAGCGGGTCCCTCAACTGGCACGCCGATGCGTTCGAAGAGCAGCCCTGGCCGGACGCCTTTTTCCTGCAGGACCTGCCGCAGGGCCTCGTTCGAATCCAGAACAAGCAGGCTTCGCTCACGTCGAGCATGTCGATCGCCATTGGCGGCAGCGACGCGGAGCGCAGCGAGGCTTCAAAGCGCTACAACCTCTGGATCGGTTCGGGCGGCGTGCTCTCGGTCGAGGGCGACACGTCAAAACTCACGCTGGGAGAGGGCACGATTGCTCGCTTTGAGAAGGACTCCACGATCTGGATCATTAGCTCAGCGCATTTGCTGTCGTCCTCGGGTGATGAGGATGGTTCGGACGATGCGCACGGCACGCTCAAAGCTTCCGAGAGCGATGAAGAGAGCGGCGGTACCGCTGCAAAGCCCGAGCTCCCTGCACCCGGAACGGCCTTCGCCATTGAGGGGCTCGAACTCCTTGGCGCCAATGTTTCGGGTCTTGAGAACGTTAAGCTTCGCTTCGATGACTACCAGGAGACCGGCAAGCTTTACATCGACGGCACGGGCGTCGTCGTCGGGATGATGGGCGAGCCGGAGTTTTCGGGGAAGCTCGCTGCTTTGATCTCGGAGATCTATCTCAATCGCAATGAACTTGGGGTTCCGGAGTTCTATAAGAGCCTCTTTCACTACACGCCGGATCGTGTGGAAGACACCGTGCTCACCATGGCGTCCGTTCCCATGTCCTTCGGCACGAACGACCGCCTGATGCAGACTGCCGCGTCGACTCCCGTCCGGATTCACTCGGCCATGCGCATCGCCGAGCGGCAGAGCGTGCGCGCAGCCGAAATGCGCCGTCTTGAAGCTGAGGCCAAAATGGCTCGCCTTGCAGCCGAGGAGGAGCAGAAAGTCGACAGCGAGGAGCCGGAGGAGCCTTCTTGGTTCGACAAGCTCGAGGACGCCAAAAACAATCTCCGGGAAAAGATTCCGTACAACCTGCGCGACATTCCTGTCTTTGTTTCCGCCGCCTCTGGTTCGACCACGGTGAACGCTTTCTCTCCCCGCATAGGCAGCACCAAGGTGAAGAGCCGCGACACGACGTTCGAAGCCATGACCGTCGTCGGACGCGACGACTTGCGCGCTGGGCTCATGGGCAGCTTCACAACGTACGACATTGAGAAGGGCCTGACGGCCCTCGCTGATGCAAGATGCGACTCCGACGAGGCTTCAGTGACGTTTTTTCTGAGGCATCGCCTCGGCGCCGGCTGGGGCACGGTCGACTTCACGTGGACGGAGGCGGAGGACGCCTACAAGGTGGGCTTGATGGGCAGTCCGCTCGAAATGGACGGTATGAAGCGCCGCATCTATTCCGGCGGCCTTCTCTACGAGCATCCGATCGCGGGGTCTCGAGCAGCGGACGGCTTTGAGCTGAGCGGTCCCTCTTGGTCGGCGACGGGCTTCGCGGGGCTGAGGTGGATGAGCTTTGAAGGCTCAAACGGCACTTGGAAGGCGCCTGCGGGCGAGGTGCTCTCCATCGACGAATCGGCTTCTCACGCCTACGTCGTGACGGCGGGCGGCACGTTGGAAGGCGCCTTCAATCTTGAGTCCGCTTCGGGGTTCTTCGCCGTCATGAAGCCGCGCAGACTCGATCTGGCGGCAACCCTCGCAATGAACGGCGTCTTCGGCAGCGCTCGAGAGGTGTCGGCAAGCGGTCCGAAGGGCATCTCGAGCACGTCTGTGGTCTTCATGGAGACGAAGGCGCCCGAACGGTGGCAGTGGAATGCCGAGGTGTCGGCAGGCATCGAGTGGCGGGAAACGCGCCTCGACTTCGTAGGGTTTGCTTCGCAGGCCGGAGACCGCGTGAAGTCGATGGGCGGTTCGGTGCAGATGTCCTGGCGCTTCAACATGCTCTGAACCTGAGGCTGCGTTCAGCGCAGACGGCGCAGCAGCTTCCTTCGAGCTTGGATGAAGCTCGCGGGCGGCGGCTGCGCCGTTTCCCGTTTTCCATCGTAAGGATTTGATTCACCGCCCATCTGTTTTCCCGCAACGCCCGCGCGCTTCCATACAATTTATTGGGTGCGTCGAGCTTTTCGAAGAAGGCCCGTGCGCGGCGGAAGAGCCTGAGGCAGCGGCATCCCTATGCAAGGGGCGTCCGCAGGCGGCCGGAGTGCCTGAGCGGCAGGGAAAGCGCTTAAGGGGAAAGCATTCGGTCCTTCGCAGCTCTTCTTCGCCGAACCCAAAACAACAATCCGCAGCGCCGTCGAGAGGGTGGACCTGCCCCGGACGGCCCGAAGTAGAAAAAGATTTTGGAGGCGGCAATGGATGCCACCCAACTGACGAAAACCGTCGACCCGGCTGCCGCGCGCAGCTCGGTCGAACCGCTCTACGACGGCAGGACGCTCTCGACGGGCGAATCCATCATGGCGCACGCCGACGGCGTGGCCGACATCCTGCGGGCGATCCGCAATGATCCGGAACTGATTTCCGCAGCCTATCTCTTCAGCGTGCCCACGCTTGTTCAGAAGCCCGACGAATGGATCGAGAAGAGCTTCGGGCAGACCGTGGCCGGTCTCGTGCGCGAGCTCGGGAAGATGAACGACCTCTCGAAGCGCGCCCGTTCGGAAAACAAGGAGTCGAGCGCCGCCGTGCAGCCCGAAGCCCTGCGCCGCATGTTCCTCGCCATGAGCCAGGACCTGCGCGTGGTGCTCCTCAAGCTCGCGAGCCGCCTGCAGACTCTGCGTTGGTTTGCTTCCTCAAAGCGCCCCGGGTCGGTTGAATTCGGCGCCGAAACGCTTGCCGTCTATGCGCCGCTCGCCAACCGTCTCGGCATCTGGCAGATCAAGTGGGAGCTCGAGGACTTGTCTCTGCGCTTCACGCGTCCCGACGAGTACCACCAGATCGCGAGCGAGCTCGATGAGTCGCGCGAAGAGCGCCTCGAATTCATGGCGCACGCCGTCAAGAAGATCGAAGACCTGATGTCCGCTCACGGCATTCAGGCCGAGGTGTCGGGGCGTCCAAAGCACATCTACTCGATCTGGAAGAAGATGCAGCGCAAGCACCTGCGCTTCGACCAGCTCTTTGACGTCCGCGCCGTGCGCATCATCGTCGGCACGGTCGAGCAGTGCTACGAGGCGCTTTCGATCGTGCAGGAGCACTTCACCGTGCTCTCGAAGGAGTACGACGACTACATCGCCAATCCGAAGCCCAACGGCTACCAGTCGCTGCACACGGTGATCACCGACAAGCAGGGGCGCCCGATCGAAATTCAGATCCGCACGCGCGCCATGCATGAGTTCGCAGAGCTCGGCGTGGCTGCTCACTGGCGCTACAAGGAGGCGGGGAACTCGAACGGCGCTTCCGAAGCCGAAGAGCAGCGCGTGGCATGGCTGCGCCAGCTGCTCGCCTGGAGGAGCGACGTCGGGGGCGGGGCTGCTCCCGAGGGCGCCGCGCCGAAGGTAGCCGACGACCATGTCTACTGCCTGACGCCTCAGGGCCGCATCGTCGAACTGCCGGCAGGGGCGACCCCCGTCGACTTTGCCTACCAGGTGCACACGCAGCTCGGCCACCGCTGCCGCGGCGCCAAGGTCGACGGCGCCATGGTGCCCCTCAACACGAAGCTGAAGACCGGGCAGACGATCGAGATCATTGCCGGAAAGACCGGGCAGCCGAGCCGCGACTGGCTCAACCCCGAGCTCGGCTACGCCGCGAGCCCGCGCACCCGCAACAAGGTTCGTCAGTGGTTCAACGCCGAGCAGCTCGCGCAGCAGCTCGTCGAAGGGCGCGAGCGCCTCGACAAGGAGCTCGCACGCCTGGGCAAGACGGCCGTGAAGTTGGATGACCTCGCCAAGCGCCTGGGGTTCGACTCCGTCGACGAACTCTGCGTGGCGTTTGCCAAGGAGGAGATCACCCTCACGGCGCTCGCGCAGGCTGTGCAGCCGCCGAAGGCCGAGCCTGAACCCGCGCCCGAGCACGATCTGGTGCTGAGGAGCGCGTCCGAATCCGCCAAGAAGGGCAAGGTCCTCGTGGTGGGGATGGATTCGCTTCTCACGCAGCTCGCGCGTTGCTGCCACCCGGTGCCGCCCGACGAAATCGTGGGCTACGTCACCCGCGGGCGCGGCGTGACGATTCACCGCGCGGACTGCCCGAACCTCAGGAACATGGTCGAGCAGGATCACGATCGCCTGATCGAAGTGAGCTGGGGCCGCGCGGGCGAGGACGCCCTCTATCCGGCCGACGTGCTCGTCATCGCTTCCGACCGCTCCGGCATCATGAAGGAGGTGACGGAAGTCATGCAGCGCGAGAAGGTGCACGTCACGGCGCTCAACACACAGATCCTCAAGGGCGACCAGCACATGCGCTTTTCCGTTGAGGTGAGGGGCGGCAGTGCCATGCAGACGCTTCTTAAGGGCCTGCGCGCCGTGTCGGGCGTGCTGTCGGCGCGCCGCGTCTAAAGCGGAAACGAAAGAGGCGCGAATTGGAGTCCGAATACCGCATTAGCGGTATATGAAGAAAAAGCTCTTGACAAACTTCTTCAAACAGGCAAAAATTCGTGTCTCACTGATCTTGATCTCTCAGGCACATAGCTCAGTTGGTTAGAGCATCACCTTGACATGGTGGGGGTCGTTGG
>Cebus_capucinus_imitator_PRJNA485217_SSR105__coassemble_637_pt1 | contig 12980 bp, 10 predicted proteins | sample Cebus_capucinus_imitator_PRJNA485217_SSR105__metabat2_low_PE_013 | metagenome-assembled genome bin Cebus_capucinus_imitator_PRJNA485217_SSR105 | reverse complement strand
AGAGGCCGCGCGGATAGCGGAAGATGTGACTGAAGCGCTGGCAGTATTCGCCGACCGTCGGCGTATAGACCACCGGCATGTATTCGTCGGTGTAGCGCGTGAGGAGCTTGAAGAAGAGGCTTTCGCTCGAATTGCGGATGCTGTCGAGGAAAAGCGCCTTGTCGATGGGCTTATCGAAGCGCGCAAGCATTTCACGCATGCGCTCGACCTGCTCGTCTTCCGTCGAGACGGCGGTGGGGAGCAGGCCCGAGAGGCCAAACTTTTCGCGCTCTTCCTTCGTGAAGGCTTCGGCCTTGTTGGCGTGCGGGCAGCGGAAGATCGCGCCGCCGGACTTGAGGCTGCAGTGAGACATCGGAATTTCCTTGAAGTGAATGTCTGCTTGGGATGATTGCGCCTCTGCTCAAACCGCATCGATGGATGTTGGGCGCGGGCAGAAGCCTTTGGAAATGGAATGGGGAGGAAGCGGCCATCATATCGAGAGCGGACGGCCTTTCACCGCCGGCTACCTCAAAGGTGGCATAGGCATTCAGGAGAGTATACGAGCAATTTCACAAAATCAGAACCCGTCAAGGGAGGTACCAGAGGGGCGGCCCGAAGAAGGGTCCCCGCATCCACCCATCGGAGTAGTAGAGCTCCATCCGGCGCTTCTCGGCCTCTGCGCGCTCGGCGCGCTCCTGGGCCTGCTCGAGCGCGAAGCGGAGGTCTTCCTCGAGGCCCGGTGCGTCCTTGGGACGGGTCAGAAGGACCTGCGCGCCGTACTTGAGGTCGCGCACGACGTAGGGTGATTCGGTTGAGGCCTTTGCGCCCGAAGGCCACTCGGCGATGAATCCCGGAATGCGGCCGCCCTGGGCTTCCAATGCATCTCGGTCATAGGGAACATCAACCGGGGCGCGGCCGTAGTTCTCCGCGCCGTCGGCGCTCGTGATGACGGCGCCTTCGGGGTCGCTCGCGACCGTCACGTAGGTGGTGCAGCCTGCGAGCGCAAGCGGAATCACGGCCGCGCAGAAGAGCGCGGCGCGCCGGAAGGGGGCAGGAAGTCGAATCGCGGCAATGGACATCAGTAGCCTCGAAGGTTTGCTGGCGTGAAGCGTCGTCGAAAGGTTCGAGCCGCTCTGCGCTTGATTCGACTATAGCTTTGTTCAGCACGCCGACTGACAGAGATTTGCATCAAGCCGTTGCAGCCTGGAAGCTGCCCGATGCGCTCAAGTCGTCCCTTCAGCTCTTCATTCCTCGATGGCGTTGAAGCGCCGGGCTTCCTCGCGGGCGCTCTGCAGCAGGACGCCGCGCACCCACTGCAGGAACGGGTCCGTGTGCGTGCCGTGGTGCCAGATGATCGAGGCCGTGAAGGGCGACACTTCTTCCGGGGCGGGAAGCACGCGGAGATTGAAGTCCGCGACGCGCAGGAAGTGCATGAGCGTGACGACCGGGCCGATGTAGACGAAGTCCGTGCCCGAGAGCACGTGCGGGACGCCCAAGAAGTACGGAATGGTGATGCCGACTTCAAACGCGTACTGCTGGTAGGCCGCGGGCGAGAGCTCCGGGGTTTCCGGAAGGTTCATCATCACGTGCTTGTAGGGCCGCAGGTCCTCGAGCTCGAGTTTGCCGGCCGCTTCATAGCGGGCGATGAGCGGGTGGCCTTCGCGGACCAAGACGCCTCGGCGGCTCTGGTAGAGCTCAAGCCGGTGGAAGTCCTTCGGGACCGTCTGCATCGGGTAGATCGCGATGTCGGCGCGCCCGCTTCGGAGCTGCTCGAAGAAGTCCGCCGTGAGCGGCGCCATTTCGATCGACGCGTTGGGCGCGTCCTTGGCGATCTGACGCACGAGGAGCGGCAATACGCTCATGACGGCGCTGTCGGCCGCAAGGAGCCGGATGATGCGGCGGCTGTCGGCGAGCCCGAAGCCGTCCTGCGCGAAAAGGGCGCCTCCGACAGCAAGAAGATCGAGCACGCGGGGGAGGATCGTGCGCATCCGCACGGTCGGGAGCATGGAAAGTCCGGATCGTATGAAGAGTTCGTCGCCGAAAACGTCGCGGAGATGAGACAAGCGCCTTGAGGCGCTCCCCATGCTGAGGCCGTGGTGGACGGCTGCTGCCGTCAGGCTCTTCGTTTTTGCGAGCGTCACGAGAAAGCGAAGTTCTTCGAGCGAGAGATCCGGCTGCGGGGTGTCTAAAATTGCCATGGTGCAGTCCTTTCCATACACCATAATCGTAATGCAAAACCGGACGGAATACGGAAATTCATACGAAAAAACCGGACGATTACCTAGTCGAGACTTGGTAAACGATTGACCCGTTCCGTATAGCAGATTTGTCGAGGGTTTCTTCGCTCCTCCTATGCCCAAGATCTATTCCGACGAAGCCATTCCGCCCCGCCGCAGCGGGCCTAAAAGCCGCTCAGAATCTGCAGATTCTGAAAATCGGGCCAAAGAAGATTACATCCAAGACGACGATTCGGCACCGAAATGGCGTGGCCCTGAGAGGAGCATGCAGCTCTTCGGAGGAAGGGCTCGGCCGGCGGCGATGGATCTGCGGGAGGAGTCCCACGAGGAAACCTTCGGACGCGAAATCCGAAAGCTTCAGGGCGGCTCCGGCTTTGGCTTCAGCACCGCCTCTGCCCCCGATTCCAGCTCTGACTTCGGCTCGAGCGCCGGACGGCCGAGCCTGGACCCTCAGGCGCGAAGCGAGTCGCTCTTCGGCAAAGGTCCAAAGCGGCCGGCGGCCTTCGCGCAGACGTCTGCCCGAGCGTCTTTCCATTCACCGAGCGCTCATAGCGCGAACGCTGCAAACTCTGCAGCCGCGGCAGACGAAGAAGCCGCCGAGCAGCGCATCATCGAACTCAAGAAGCAGCTCGACGCGATCGAGGAGAGCGTCATGACCCGCCCCGACGGGTCGGAGCCCGAGAGCTTCCGCGCCATGGCGCTCGCAGCCGCGGACTTCGAGGTCGAGGGCGACCGCAGGGACCGCTACATGGCCTTCTGCCCGACCTACACGGAAATGTCGCCGGGGCAGCTCCTCACGTACTTCAGCTGGCGCACGAAACTGAGGCGCGCCGCCGCTGCGGGAGAGCGGTACCCAAGGCCCGCGTCTTCGAGCTGCGCCGTACTCTACCTCATGGAGCTCATGAACGGCGCGGGGGCTCAAACGCATGAAGAAGCCTTCCGGAAGGCGCTCGACTTCTGGCGCTTCTACCGCAACTGCGACTTCACGATCGACCGCACGGCGCTTTCGTGGTTGAAGGACTTTGCGGACTACTGGTCGCTCCCTGCCGAGACGCTTCCGTTTGAACTCGGGGTGGGCGGCTCGCCCGCAGAAAGCGCGGAGGTGAAGGCGGTCGTTGAGCTGCTTGACGGCGGCGGCCGCGTCTCTTCGGCGCAGGTCGGTCGACTGATCGCCAGGCTTGCCGGCTTTGAGGTGCAGGGCAGCGCCTTCTTCCGCTCGCAGATGCAGAAGTCCGTGATGCCGGGCGAGATGCCTCAGGCGGTGGAGGACTTTTTCGAACTCGCGGGTTCGGCTTGGCGCGTCTGGCTCGAGCACACGCCGAGGGCCATGCGTCCAGCGGTGATCGGCTGCGGCGAGCGCACGAAGCGGCGATTCTTCCCGAACGGACTCTTCGACATGAAGCAGGCCCCCGACCGACAAGTCGTTGCAGCCGACGGCAGCACGCTCATCTTTGAAGGCGGCGACTGCTTCGTCGAGACCCTGCGCGCGACACCCGCGATGAAGAACTTCCTTCTGGTGTTCTTGAAGGAAGCGGAGAACGCCGTCCGCGCCCGCTGGAAGCGCACGCCCTTGAGGAACGCGGCGTCGACCTCGGTGAAGGAAGCCTTCCGCGAAGTGGAAGCTCAACGAAAGGCAGCGGCCATCCGCGCGGCCAATCCGGCGAGAAAGATTCAGTTCGAGCGGCTTGCGGCCATTCGGTCGGACGCGGACGCCAACCGCGACCGGCTCGTCCTTGCCGAAGAGCTCAATGAAGGGCTTCAAGGGCTTGGAGGACTTCCAGAGCTTGAAGTCTCCGGGATTCCAGAGGCCGCCCAAGCGGAGGCGCCCTCCAGCATTGCCGAGCCGTCAGCAGCGCCCGCCATTGAGAGCGGCCTGCCGCATCAGGATTTTGGCGGCTTCGACGATTTCGATGCTCCCGTCGTCCAGGCTTCGGCTGCCGTCAGCGGCGTCTTCGGCAGCGCGGGCATCGATGCTCCTGTCGGCGAGCCCTCTGCGGGCGGCAGCTCAGCCGGGGATTCGGAGGATGGCCTTTCGCCCGCGATCCGCGAGGCGTTGGAGCGCCTTCTTAAGGGCGACCCGTCGGGCATCACCGCAACGGGTTTGTCGCCCGCGATGTTCGTCGACCGCGTCAACGAGCTCCTCTTCGACCAAGTGGGCGACGCCGTTCTTGAGCTGGGGCCCGACGGCCCCGCCGTGATCGAAGACTACGCCGACGATCTTTCGGATATCATTGCTTGATCTTTTGGAAAGCTCTGAATCGCCCACCGACTACACACGCAAATGACCCAGCCTGAAGCCGTTCAAACCCCGACCCTCCGTCAGTCCGCCCCCGCGCAGCAGTCCGCCGGCGGCGGAACCAAAGCCGCCAAGCCTCCGAAGCGCATCGCGCGCACGGTGCTCGCGGCCTTGAAGGGCGGCGTCGTGCCGCGCATCGGGCTCGGGTGGATCGCGGTCGGCCGCAGGCTCGAGATCGAGGCGCTCCTCTCCGACATGGAGTCCGTGCGCGAAGGGGGAGCGAGCTTCCGCTTCATCGTCGGGCGCTACGGCGCGGGGAAGAGCTTTCTTCTGCAGACGCTGCGCACCTACGTGATGGAGCGTAACTTCGTCGTAGCGGACGCCGACCTTTCGCCCGAGCGCAGGCTCACGGGCACGAAGGGCCAGGGGCTCGCCACCTACCGCGAGCTCGTGCAGAACTTCGCCACCAAGACCATGCCCGAGGGCGGCGCCCTGAAGCTCATCCTCGAGCGCTGGATGTCGGGGCTGCGCGCCGAGCTCATCAGCGAAGGGGCGGCCGCCGGCACGCCCGACTTCCTCGACCGCGGCGAAGCGAAGATCTTCGAGCGCATGCGCGCTCTGGGCGAAGTCGTCCACGGCTACGAATTCTCGAGCCTCTTGGTCAAGTGCTTCCGGGCGATGGAGACGGGCGACGACATGACGGTCGCGAACGTCGTCAAGTGGATGCGGGGCGAATACCCGACGCGGGCGCTCGCCAAAGCCGAACTCGGGGTGAGCCTCATCGTCTCGGACGACAACTGGTACGACTTCCTGAAGCTCTTTGCATTGTTCCTGCGCGGAGCGGGCTACGAGGGGCTCCTCATTCTCATCGACGAGTTGGTCAACCTCTACAAGATTCCGAACAGCGTCTCGCGGCAGAACAACTATGAGAAGATCCTCACGATCTACAACGACATGCTCCAGGGCCGCGCCCGCGGCATCGGCGTCGTGATGAGCGGCACGCCCCAGGCCGTTGAAGACCCCCGCCGCGGGATCTTCAGCTACGAGGCGCTCCGTTCGAGGCTCGCGTCCGGCCGCTTCAGCGCGGAAGGCCGCCGCGACATGATGGCGCCGGTGATTGAATTGGAGCCCCTCACGCCCGACGAGCTTCTCGTCCTCATTGAAAAGCTCGCCCGCATGCATGCGGACCTCTTCAATACGGGGCTTGAGTTGTCTGAGACGGAGCTCGCGCGCTTCCTCGAGCTCGAGTACGACCGCGAAGGGGCGGCCACCCACATGACGCCGCGCGAGATCATCCGCGACTTTGTGGAAGCGCTCAACATCCTCGCGCAGAACCCCGACCTCACGGTGGAGAAGCTCTTCGGCACGAAGGCGTTCCAGGAACTCGGCGCTGACGACGCGTCGGCGGCTTCTGCCTCTGAGGGCGAACCCGACTTCGCCGAATTCGACGTCTGATCGACATTTGATTTCTTGAGGAGAGGCCGCCATGCCGTCCGTCTTTGAGCGCTATGCGCCCTTCGTGCAGGACTTCATCTACGCGCACCGCTGGGAGAAGCTCCGCTCGGTGCAGGTGGCGGCGGGCGACGCGGTCTTCAATTCCGGCAATCACATCCTGCTCTGCGCTTCGACGGCTTCGGGCAAAACGGAGGCTGCATTCTTCCCGATCCTGACGGAGCTCTCCGAAAATCCGCCGATGAGCGTGGGGGCGCTCTACATCGCGCCCCTCAAAGCCCTCATCAACGACCAGTTCGAGCGCCTGACCGACCTCTGCGCCGAGGGCGGCATTCCCGTCTGGGCGTGGCACGGCGACATCTCGCAGACGAGGAAGAAGAAGCTTATCGAATCCCCCTCCGGCATTCTGCAGATCACGCCGGAGTCCTTGGAAGCGCTGCTGCTGCGAAAGCACGCCGTCGTGCCGAGGCTCTTCTGCGATCTGCGCTTCATCGTGATCGACGAGATCCACTCCCTCATGCGCGGCGACCGCGGCGGCCAGACGATGTGCCTGATCGAGCGCTTGGCGCGCCTTTCGGGGAGCGATCCGCGCCGCATCGGGCTCTCCGCCACGATCGGCGACCCTGAGCGGGCGGCGGCCTTCTTGAAGGGGTCTTCGAAGCGCGGGGTCGTGATTCCGAAGTTCGAGCAGCCGCCCGTCAAGTGGCGGCTCGCGGTCGAGCACTTCTTCGTTGCGCCCGACCATACGTCCGAGAAGCGATCGAAATCCAGTGCGGGCGACTATGCGCCGCCTCTTGTGGATTCGTTGGATGCTTTGGATCCGCCGAAGCCCGCTGGGAGTGCGGGCGTGCCGCAGGCTGCGGCAGCGGACGCTGCGCCCTCCACTGGAACCGTGCCGCCCTGGGAGGCTTCGTCGGATCAAGCGGCAGCGGCCGGCGCGGGCCCCGACGGCTTGACGGAGGAGGAATGCGCTCACGCCGACCTTGAGCTCGATCCTGCGGAAGACAAGGCGCCTGCCAAGGCCGACCAGGGATTGGGCTACATCTTCGAGCACTCGAAAAACCGCAAGTGCTTGGTCTTCTCCAATTCGCGCGAGGAGTGCGAGGCGGTGACGAGCGAGCTGCGCGAATACTGCTTGAGAAGAGGCGAGCCCGAGCGCTTCCTCATTCATCACGGCAACTTGTCGACCCCCTTGAGGCTCGAGGCCGAGGCCCTCATGAAGGAGGAGGACCGCATGCTCACCGTCTGCACGACGGCGACGCTCGAGCTCGGGATCGACATCGGGAGGCTCGAGCGCGCGTTTCAGATCAACGCGCCCTTCACGGTGTCGGCGTTCCTGCAGCGCATGGGCCGCACGGGCCGGCGCGGGACGCCACCGGAGATGCGCTTTGTGATCCGCGAGGACGAGCCTGAGAGCCGCGCGATGCTGCCCGCGCAATTGCCGTGGGAGCTCATCCACGCGGTGGGCCTCATAGAAACCTGGCGCGAAGACCACTGGGTGGAGCCGCCCCGCACGGAGCGGCTGCCCTTTAGTCTCCTCTACCACCAGACGATGTCGATTCTGGCGTCCTCGGGAGAACTCACGCCCGCGGAGCTCGCGCGCCGCGTACTGACGCTCTCGCCCTTCCGGCGCATCACGCCCGAAGACTACAAGACGCTTCTCCTCCATCTCCTCGACATCGACCATATTCAGCGCACCGAGCGCCGGGGCCTCATCGTGGGGCTCGCGGGCGAGCGCGCGATCTCGAGCTTCAAGTTCTACGCGGTCTTCCAAGAGAATGAAGAGTACTCGGTGCGTGCGGACGGCCAGGAATTGGGCACGCTCGTGCAGCCTCCGCCCGCAGGCGAAAAGATCGCTATCGCCGGGCGCGTCTGGGAGGTGGAAGAGGTGGACGTGAAGCGCCACATCGTCTGGTGCCGGCTGACCCAGGGGCGCGTCCCCGCGTTCTTCGGGCTCTGCCCGGGCGACATCCACACGCACATTCTCGAAAAGGCTTGCGAGGTGCTCCGCTCCGAGAAGGACTACCCGTACCTGATGCCGAAGGCGAAGCGCCGCCTGGCGCAGGCGAGAAGCCTCGCGATGCACTCCGGCCTTGTCGATTCGCCCTTGGTTGAACTGGGCGGCGGCTTCTGGGCGCTCTTTCCGTGGCTCGGGACCTATCCCTTCCTCGCGCTCGAGCGCCTCATCAAGATCCACGCGGCCAAGGCGATCGGACTCACGAACTTCGAGACCTCAAGGCCCTGGTTCATCGTGTTCCGGATGCGGGTGCAGGCGGCGGACTTCTTCCGGGCCTTGGCCGATGCCGTCAAGGCCGCAGACGACCCCATGAGCTACCTCTATCCGGACGAGCTTCCCGTGTTTGAGAAGTACGACGAGTACGTGCCGCCCGAATTGATCCGCAAGGGCTTCGCCCACGGCGTTCTCGGGATCGACGAAATGCGGGCGAGGGTGCTCAGCTGGGCGGGCGAATTCCGGGCGGGCAGCCCCGGGAGCGGTATGAGGACGACGGGACGGCGATTGCTTCGAACGCTGGTATTCGAGCGGCAAAGCAGCTTGGATAAGCAGAGGCCGGAAAGCCCGCCGAGTGCCGGATTTCGATGAGCCTTGCGCCTGCGGCATCGACCTGCACCTCTCGCCAACCACTGAACTGGCGTCTCTGCTCATAGCTCCATGCGGCCGAGGCGATGGGATTCACAAGCTTCGAGCTCTTGAGGCCGTGTGCTCTCATTGACGCAGCAATGAAAAAGGCCGCCGGCAGAAGTCTGCGGGCGGCCTTTGAAGTGCGTTGGATGGATTGGGAATCAGAGCTGCTTGGGCTCGCCCACCTCCGTCCTATGCGAGAGGTCTTCATGCGGCAGAAGCGCCGAGCCCGAGCGGAAGAAGACGCCGAGACAGAAGAGCGCGCTCAGCGTGATGAACGTGCCGCCCACGAAGGCCACCGGCGTGAAGCCGAACTGCTGCGAAACGAGCGAGCCCACGAAGGCGCCGCCGCCGATGCCGATGTTGAAGATCCCCGAGTAGAGGGACGTCGCCACGTCGGCCGCGTCCGCCGCCACCACGAGCACGCTCGAGGTGAGCGCCATGCACATGGCTGTCTGGGCTGCGCCCCAGATGACGAGAAGCGGAATGAGCGCGAACCAGGACGAGCAGAGGGGCACCAAGAGGAACAGGCAGAGGGAGAGCAGCACGAGCGGAACCGTGAGCGACCCCGACGGGTGCTTGTCGACTGTCTTCGAGCTGATGACTGTGCCGATGATGCCCGCGAGCCCGTAGAGGAGCAGAACATTCACGATGTCGGAGCCCGACATGCCCGCCGAATGCTCAAGAATCGGGCTGATGAAGGAGTACGCCGTGAACTGGCCGAGCATCGTGATCATCGTGACGCCGTAGAGCTGCAGGAGCGCCGGGCGCTTGAGGATCACGGGAAGGCTCTTCAGGGAACCCGCGCTGACGCTCGGGCATGCGGGGAGCACGCACCAGAGGAGCACGAAGACCGCAAAGGCCGCCGCGCCGATCACGAAGAAGGATTCCGACCACCCGAAGAGGTGGCCGAGCTTCGTCCCCAGCGGAACGCCCAGCACGGTCGCGACGATCGTGCCGCCCATGACGGCTGCGAGCCCCGCGGCGCGCCTGCCTGCCGGCGCCATGCGGGCGGCGAGGGGGCTCATGATCGACCAGAAGACCGCGTGCGTCAGCGCCACGCCGATGCGGGTGGCGTAGAGCGTCCAGAAGGAGTCCACCCAGAGGACGGCGAAGTGGCAGAGGGCGAAGAACCCGAGGAGGAAGAGCAGGAGCTTTCTGCGCTCGAACTTGGCCGTGAGAAGCGCAAGCGGCAGCGACATGATCGACACCACCCAGGCGTAGCCCGTGATGACGAGCCCCATGAAGGAGACGGTTTCGCCGAGATCTTCGGCCATGTCGGGGAGAAGTCCCACGGGAAGGAATTCGGACGTATTGAAGACGAAGGCGGCAAACGCAAGACCTATCACCGGGATCCAGGCGCGAAAGCCGGTTTGAGCGTTCTGAGATGCAGACATCGTTGTAAAGCGGAATCAGGTGGTAGGGTTGTTCTTCTATGCGGAATGAGGCAAGGGTTGCCCCGTGCATATTACCATCTATGAGAGAGGGTAATCCCCTACTTCTGTGTAAATGCGGATAAGGATCAGCCGAACGGCCTCACTCGCGCCTAAGCTGGCGGTGCGAAGATGGATTGCAAGGAGGACGCAAGCGGCTGCTTCCGCTCATTCGACCTCACTAGAAGATCCAGACAAAAGGAGGCCCATATGAAGACGACAGCACTCACCCGCCGATCGCTTCTTTCGTGCGCTGCCGGCGCGCTTCTCTCCGGCATGTTTGTTGGGCTCCTCGCAGCGCCCGACGACGCTGAAGCCGCGCCTCCCGGGAAGATCTACGATGAGAAGGGCCGCTACCAGGGCCGCGTCGACGAACAGGGCCGCGAGTACGACCGCATGGGCCGGTACCAGGGGAAGACCGACGAGCACGGCCGTCACTACGACCGGATGGGCCGCTACACGGGAAAGACCGATGAACAGGGCCGCGAGTACGACCGGCAGGGGCGGTACCAGGGGAAGACGGACGAAAACGGCCGTCACTACGATCGGCTCAACCGCTACACGGGCAAAACCGATGAGAAGGGCCGCCTCTACGACAAGTACGGCCGATACCTCGGCAAGGAAGGCCAACGATGACGCAAAGCGGCTCCGGGCGGCGAAGCCTCCGGAGCCGTTCTTCGCAGAAGGTTATTTGAGGTGGTCGAGGATCGACTTCGCGGGGAATCCGAGCGACTGGGCGGCGAGGACGACTTCGTCGCTCTTCAAGTGGAGCGCCGCCGAGATTCTGTCCGTCCGGAAGCCCGTGCGGGCGACGCAGGCGAGTCCCATTGCAGAGGCCGCAAGATAGACCGACTGGAGCTTGATGCCGACGTCGAGCGTGCAGGCGCGCAGACGCGCCTCGCGGATTTCGGATTCGGTGAGCGCAGCTTTGCGGATCTTCGGGGCAATCGACTCGATCGCGTCCGTGAGCAGGCTCCTCGTGCGCGCGTAGTTGGCGACGTAGACCAATTCCACGGGCGGAACAGTGAGCTGCGTCTGCAGGAGATAGGTCGACTCGCGCACGTCGTTCAAGGAACAGAAGAGCACGCCGTGGCGCTCGGGCACCCAGCGCCAGATGCCGTTGGGCTTGAGGACGTAGATGTCGGTTTCGCGCCAGTTGAGGGCCGTCGCGGTCGTGCGGCGGCCGCCCTTGCGGTTGATGCCGTCGGCGGCGTAGAGGATGTTGGAGAGAAGCTGATCGGGCAGCGGCTCGTTGCTGAAGTTGCGCTGCGAACGGCGGTTTTGAAGCGCTTCGAGGACCGACATCTCCATCCCGGCGGGCGGCGGGAGCGTCCGGAAGACTTCGCCCTCGGGGCGCTTTTCGCCGAACCGGCGCGCGACGTCGGCGCGCAGTTCTTCAAACTGATCGCTGATCTCCGTCTTGATTTCCGAAAACGCGGCGAGCGCCTTTTCCTTCACTTTTTCCTTGATCTGCATTGAACCTGCGGGCGCACTGCGCCCGTCCTCTCTAAAATGGCCGCTTTGGGCGCATGCGCTTCTGTGGTGTTTTGGGGGTCCGGCAGAGGGACCCCGTGCGCTTCGGGCCTGCGGTTTTTCTCTTGGCGTGCATATGCGGAACTGCCGATGGCAATTCAGATTGAAAGAATACTCGAAGCGGACGGAAGGGCAGCGTTCCGAGTGACGGTTCCGCTGGAAAAGGCCGACGCCTTCGCGGCGCTTCTCAAAAGCGCCGTTCGGTTTTCGGGCGAGGAGCTCGAGTATTGGGAGAGCATCCCGGGCATCGGCCGCCTGATCGGCCCCAACGGGATCCCGGAGCCGCCGGGCATGGCCCTGAAGCGCCTGCGGCGCGCTAAGAAGATGACGCAGCGCCAGACGGCCGATCTGATCGGCGTGCAGCAGTCGCGCATCTCCGACATGGAAGCGGGCACGAAGCGCATACCGCCAGACATCGCCAAGGTCTTTGCCGACCACTTCGGCGTGTCGGTAGATACGTTCCTCGTCAGGAACAAGAAATAGGCCGTCCGAACGGCATCGGGCGGCCTCTGGCAGTGCGGTCGAAAGCGCTCGGGCTTCTCAAATGTCGATGTCGAATCCGGCGCGGCGCGCGGCGATGAGCGCCTCCGTGCGGTTGGAAGCCCCGAAGGCGCGGTAGATCGCGGCGACGTGGGTCTTCACCGTGCCTTCCGAGAGATCGAGCTCGCGGCAGATGCGTTTGATGGGCGCGCCTTTGGCGAGTTGGGCGAGGACGTCGAGCTGGCGCTCCGTCAGGTGCGGGGGCGCGGCTTCCGTGGTCTTGAGGCGGGCAGCTGTGCGGGTGAAGAACCCGTCCTTCTGGCTTTCGGTGAGAAGCTTCGAGGGAATGTAGACCCCGCCCTTGAGCACGAAGTCGATGGCGCTGGAAAGCAGCTCCGTGTCGAGGGACTTCGGCACAAAGCCGGCGGCGCCCAACTGCAGCACGCGCATGATGCCTTCCTGGTCGGCGAGGCCGGAGACCACGAGGATCTTGAGCATGGGCTGACGCCGGACGATCTCCTCCATGAGCTCGGTGCCGGTGACGCCGGGAAGCGACAAGTCGAGAATCAGAAGGTCGGCATCGCCTTCGTGGTCGACCAATTCGAGCGCGTCCTCAGCGGTAGAGGCCGTGTGCACGTCTGCAGACGGATCCCTGTCTTCAAGAAGGAGCGTGAGTGCGCCCGTGACAAGCGCGTGATCGTCGACGATGAGGTACTTCATTTCGAATAGCGAGAGCGGACTGCGCCGTGATTCTAGATTCGGAAAAGTTTAGCGGATGCGGAAGGCGCTGAGCGATGGCGAAAATCCGAATTGAGATCCGAAAACGGCGGTGATCAGCAATCGACGAGCGCTAATCGAGTGGAATCGTGCGTCATTTGGGTGGTTTCTAGTGGATTTGCGTGTGAGTGCCGCCGCGAGAAGCGCTCTCCCGCCGCAAAATCGTGATGGCTGTACTTTGTTCTGCCACCCTCTATCATGAAAGACAGGGG
>Cebus_capucinus_imitator_PRJNA485217_SSR105__coassemble_634_pt1 | contig 13004 bp, 10 predicted proteins | sample Cebus_capucinus_imitator_PRJNA485217_SSR105__metabat2_low_PE_013 | metagenome-assembled genome bin Cebus_capucinus_imitator_PRJNA485217_SSR105 | reverse complement strand
AAAGATGAACGCCGAATTCCCGCAGGCTCCGGTCACCGTCGAGATCAAGGACTCAGACGAGAACATGAAGCCCTATCTCGACCGCGCGCCCAAGGTCCTCGACATCGTGCGCAATGCCTACCGCGAAATCGGCCTCGAGCCGATCGAAGAGCCGATCCGCGGCGGCACGGACGGCGCGCGCCTCTCCGTTCGCGGGCTTCCGTGCCCCAACGTCTTCACGGGCGGCATGAACTTCCACGGCATCTATGAATGCATCCCGGTGAAGTCGCTCGAAAAGGCCCGCGACGTGGCGGTGAAGCTCGCCGAACTCTCGGCCTCGATCCGCTCGCTTGACTGACGGATCTGCGCCTTCGTCATTGACCGAGGCCTGATGCGCGGGGGAAGGCCCCTTATCCCAAGCCCACCATCCTCGCGCAGCTCCGAAGCCTCGAAATGCGGGGCAGCTCTCAGAAATCCCTCCGGCGCTCGATCGAGCCCCGGAGGGTGCGGCTCGAAAAGACGGTTTTCTTTCCTTTCCGCCTTTTTCGGCCGGTTCTTTCTCCCATCGAGGATTCCTCATGCATGCCCGCAGCGTCCCTTGGCTGCTTGGGGCAGGGGATCTTTTACCCAAAACCTTCCCATTTCCAACTCTTCACTCATCAGACAGGACCAACCAAAATGTCTCTGAGCATCTTCCGGACCTGCCGAAGAAGCCCAACATCCTGATGGCCTTTGCGCCGCTCTTTCCCGTGGAGCTCCTCTTCATCATGAGCCTCTGGTTCCCGCAGTATAGAATCAGCGTTGCCACGGCCATGATTGTGGGCTTCATCTACACGCTCGCCGTGACGCGCGCCAACCCGGTCGAAATGTGCCGCAAGTTCTTCGACGGCATGGGCGCGGGCTACGGCAACATCTTGGGCCTCATCATCGCCGCGGGCCTGCGCTCCTGCGGCGTAATCGACGCCTTCATCGAGTACCTCAAGAACTCGAGCGAAATCGCGAAGCTCGGCGCCTCGTTTGGTCCCTACCTCCTCGGCGTCATCACGGGTTCGGGCAACGCCGCGGCCTTCGCCTTCAATGAGGCCGTCACGCCCCATGCCGCCGAATTCGGCATGCAGGTGAAGGACCTCGGGTTTCTCGCCTGCATCTCGGCCACCTTGGGCCGCGTGTCGTCGCCGCTCGCCGCGGGCGTCATCCTGATCGCGGGGCTTGCCGGTGCGGAGCCGCTTGACGTCATCAAGCGCTCGGCCATCGTGATGCTCCTCACGATCGGCGCGCTCTACTTCCTCCTCTGATGCTTCTGCAGCCTCTGAGGCTTCAGACCAGGCTCCCCGGAGCCTGAGGCCTCAAGGACGGCATCACTCATCAGAGCCGGCGTCTGGTCCGCTTTCCGCGGGCCGGCGCCGGCTTTTTCCTTCACGCATGTCCTTACGCGCCTTCATATGCGTCCTCTAAATGAACCGAACCCAGTGCTCCGCCTCTCCGGTTCTGATGTTCTGGCGATATTCACCATCTGCGCCGGGAGCTTCGTCTGGCGCCCAAAGAAGTGAGTGAAACTCCGCGTCCGGGCGCGGGCGCCTCTATCGATAAGATGATCCGTCGCGGCTGCCGGCTCCGCGGAGCTTCCCGGCAGCGCTCCGTTTCGAGACCACAGAGAAGAAGAGAGAGAGGCAGATGGCAATTTCAGAGAAGCAGCGGCGCATCGCCGGTTTTGTGCTGAAGCAGATTTCGCGCGTCGCCGGCATGGTGGCGATCGCCATCGTGCTCGTCACCATCTTCCGGAACTCCCACATCGATTTCTGGCTGATGCTCGACGTCTTCGCGGCCGTCATCGTGAGCGCGGTGTTCGGCTACCTCGCCGGCCGCGTGGATTCGGCGCGGAAATCGAGCTGACCGAACTGACGTCCCGTCTTCTTTTCAAACGGCCAACCTGAGCCCGCACTCAGGCTTCAAGCCGCCGTCAGTTGGCAAGCGGAATCCGGAAGACGCCGAAGGCCTCCTTCTCGGCCTTCCGCTGCGCCGTCATGAAGAGGTCCATGAAGCAGGCGCCTCCGATTTTGAGTCCAAGCTTCTCCATGGCCGGGTAGATTGGATGCGTCTTGGCCGCCAGGGGCTCAAGAACCACAAGCCGTCCCGGCCCCGCAAAGTGGTGCATGAAGACCTTCTGAGGCGGGATATACTCGACTGCGTCGTTGATTGGAATCCCGTAGCGGCGCACCTTCGACTCCTTCACTGAGAGCCCCCACTGATAGTCCATTTCCGACACGGCGAGCGGAGAAGCCGGCGCGCGGAAGCGCAGCGACGACTTCACGAGCGGCATCCAGGCGGTCCACTCGGGGAAAATCTCGTAGATCCGCTCGTCTTCCAGAAAGCGCGACCCGTCCGTGTGCGGGAGAAAGTAGCGGCCTTCGAGCATCGTCACCTCCCAGTCGTCGGGGAGCCCCCGGCGGCGCTCGAACCACGCTTCGATCCGCTTGTCCTCGTCCACCACAGCCTGCATCTGCGCGATCTTGGCTTCGAGCTGGGCGCGCGAGTCCTTCAGTTTTTCAAGCATCTCCTCGCCCGAGAAGTCCTCGAGCATCGGCTCCATCTCGCGCACGGTGAACCCGAGGCTTCTCAAGCGCATGAATTCGAGGATCCGGCTCGTCCCTTCGAACGGGTAGTAGCGGTAGCCGTTCGCGTCGTGATCGGCGCGCAGGAGCCCGCACTTCTCATAGTGCTTCAGAAAGTCGCGGCCAACACCCATGTAGTGCGCGTAGTCGCCGATGCGGTAGCGGCGAAACGTCTGTTTGGAGGAAGAACCTTGATTTTCCGTCATTTTTTGTGGTGTCTCCTGACTAGGCGCAAGAAAAGGAAGGTCTGCAGCGGGTAGTTGGGCGCTGGCGGCGGCGAATGCGGGAAAACACCTGCACGCACCGCCCTGAAGTGTAGCGGCGTACTGTCGGTTTGACTAGGTGCGGCCCCGCCGATCGGCGTAGCTCGATGGGAGTGCATTGAATTTACTGAAAACTTTCCGCTTTCATCAACCGTCCTCCCTTCAACCGTCCCAAGAGCCCCGAGGCCGAGGCGGTGCGGCGTTGAAAATCCTCCATTTCAGCCCTTGACCTGAGTCCTGCACTCAGGCCCACCATTTCACCCATCGAGCGCCTTGAGGGGCGGAGCCCTCCAAAGCGCCGACCGAATTCAACTGCAACCAGAGGGTCCGCGCCCGAGGGATGGAGCAAAGCTCCCGCCGCCCCGCCGCCGCCCAGTCTTTCGAGGAACTCAAAAATGTCGAACTTCTCCCGCCGTTCGTTCCTGAGAAACGGCCTCGCCGGGGGCGCCGCCATCGCCGCCTCCACCGTTTCGGCCGCCGCCATGGCCGCCAAGCCCGCCAAGGGCCTTTACATCCCGGGCACCTACTCCGCCAAGGCCCAGGGCATCGGCGGCGACGTCGTGGTCACCATGACGTTCGACGAAAACCGCATCACCGACGTCGTCCTCAACGTCGCGCACGAAACGCCCACGATCGGCCAGGCCGCCGCCGCGAAGTTGAAGGCCGAGCTGATGGCCGCTCAGGCCGCCCAGATCGACGTCGTGTCGGGCGCCTCCATCACGTCGAACGCCGTCATGAAGGCCGCGGGCAAGTGCATCGCGCAGGCCAAGGGCGAGATTCCCGTTGAAGTCGTTTCCACGGGCGCTGAAGAAGACGAGTCGGGCGACTGGCTCGGCAAGGCTCCCGAAATCCCCGAAAGCAAGATTGTCGCCACGCACGAGACCGACGTGCTCGTCGTCGGCTGCGGCACGGGCGGGCTATTTGCCGTCTGCGCGGCCGCCGAAGAAGGCGCCAAGGTGATCGGCATCGACCGCTTCTCCACCGGCACGGGCGTGCGCGGCGACTTGGGCGCCATCGACTCCCGCTACCAGAAGGCCTGGGGCACGAAGATCGACAAGTTCGACTTCATCACGATGATGACCCAGTACGCCGCCGGCCACATCCAGCAGGACCTCGTGCGCGTCTGGGCCGACGACTCCGCGTCCGTCATCAACTGGTACGGCGACCGCCTCGCCGAGCGCGGCGTCGAGCTCTTCCACGAATCGGGCGACAAGGACGACCACACCCGCTACGAACACTTCCCGATCGGCCATTCGCCGCGCTTTGCGGGCACGAAGGGCCCGGACGGCAAGGCGCTGAACGGCAACACGATCCTCGTCGACTACGCGAAGAAGTTGGGCGCGCGCTTTGACTACAACACCCGCATGGTCAAGCTCGAGAAGAAGAACGGCCGCGTGACGGGCTGCATCGCCCGAAACGGCGACGACCAGTTCGTCCGCTACGTCGCGAAGAAGGGCGTCGTGGTGGCTACGGGCGGCTACGCGCAGAACTACAAGATGATGGAGGCGCTCCAGCCCTGGAACCTCAACTGCATCGGCAAGAACGGCGGGCTCCCCGGCGCCAAGGGCGACGGCATCCGTGCGTGCCTCTGGGCCGGCGCTGCGTTTGAAGACACGCACTCGGCGATGCTCTTCGACCGCTGCGCGCTCCGCATCGATCAGCCGGTCGGCGTCGAAACCGCGAAGAAGGGCGATTCGGGCTTCTTCTGGATCGGCTCGCAGCCCTGGCTCAAGGTGAATGCCGACGGCAAGCGCTTCATCAACGAGTCGGGCACCTACGAGAACATCCTCCACGCCGACGAGTACCAGAAGGGCCGCTGCCACTACTCGCTCTTTGACTCCACGTGGCCCGAACAGACCAAGCAGTTCAAGATGCACGGCTGCTCGCGCGTTCATCCGTTTGAAAACGGCGCCGACCCCAACATCCTCTGGTCGACCTTCGCCGACAAGATGCTCCCGGCTCTGATTGAAAAGGGCTTCGTCGCCAAGGCCGACTCGATCGAAGAGCTCGCTCAGAAGCTCAAGCTCCCGGTCGAACAGTTGAAGGCCACGGTCGCCCGCTACAACGAGCTCGCCCACAAGGGCCGCGACGAGGACTACGGCAAGGAACCGCACCGCCTCGCACCGCTCGAAAAGGCTCCGTTCTACGGCGCCAAGAACACGGGCTACATCCTCTGCACGATGGACGGCATCCGCATCAACACGAACATGAACGCGCTTGACGAAAAGGGCAACGCCATTCCGGGGCTCTTCGTGATCGGCAACGACTCGGGCGGGTTCTTCGCCAACACCTACCCGAACCTCGCCACGGGCATCGCCTGCGGCCGCACGGTGACCTTCGGCCGCCGCGTGGGCAAGCTCCTTGCCAAGGCCTGAGGTCCTGAAGCCTGAAAAGGCATGAAGGCCGGAAGGATCGAACCGGCCGGCCTTCAAATGATTTACGTCAATACAATCAAAGACTGCTGAAGCCCTGGGAAACAGGCTTCTTCGGGACGCTCCCGCAGCTTCGGAGCCCTCGGGATCGAGGGGGCTCCGGGGCGGCGGGAAAGCAGGATCCCGCAGGCTTTGAGGGAAGAGGGCGCTTCCAAAAAAAAGCTCTCCAAAGGCGCTCCCATCCCGCTTCCAAAGCTTCGCTTCGGACCTCCAGCCGCAGGCGGAAGCAGCGGAATCGCGGACCAATCCGTCCGCTCCAGAAAACGCTTACCCGAGGCGCGCCGCGTCCGAACCCTTCGGACATTTCAGGCATCGGACGACGCGCCTCAGCCACGCAACAAACCAACAAACCACTTGCAAACCAAAAGGATCTCGTCATGAAGCGCATTCTCCTTGCTAGCGCCGTGATTTCCGCCGCTCTTTCCGGCACTGCTCTTGCTTCCGACGTCGAAGTTTACGGCGTCCTCGACTACGGCCTCAACTGGTCGCACCGCGGTCGCGTCGCCGATGAGACGACCTCGACCCTTTCCATGAAGTCCGGCCAGTGGATCGGTTCGCGCTTCGGCATCAAGGGCACGGAAGACCTCGGCAGCGGCACGAAGGTGGGGTTCGTCCTTGAAAACGGCTTCGGTGCCGACACGGGCGCGATGGGCCAGGGCAATCGCCTCTTCGGCCGCGAAGCGCGCCTTTTCCTTGAGGGCGACTTCGGCTTTCTCTCCTTCGGCCGCATGGGCTCGATGGTGGGCGGCAACGGCCCCTACGCCCGCTTCGGCCACGTCGTAAGCCCGTTCTCCTGCGGTTGGGGCGACATCGGCGGCAGCCTCCAGGTCGTGTCCCTCGGCTACGAATTCATCGACAACACGATCGCCTACACGACGCCGAAGTTCGCCGGGTTCGACGCCACGGTGCAGTACTCCTTTGGCTCCGACACGACGAAGTACGGCACGGAGGGCGTGGAAGGCAAGTCCTCGGTCGAGCGCATGATGAGCGGCGCCGTGCGCTACCAGGGCGAGAAGCTCATGGTGGCTTTCGGCGTGGAATCGATCAACCAGGCGCAGCCCGCGGCCGACAAGGCCGATCTCGACGATTCCTTCTCCTGGAACCTGGGCGGCAACTACCAGGCCGGTTGGGCGAAGCTCTACGCCTATGCGCAGGTCTTTGAAAACTATGCCGCTGCCGCCAAGGTGACGACGTTCTCGCTGCCGTCGGGCGTCGACGGCTACGGCGCCATCGTGGGCGCGGATGTTCCCGTGATGGGCGCGACCGTCAAGATGGCCTTCGGCTACGGCGACTTCGAGGGGTCGCGCAATTCGAACCTCTCGATGAAGACCTACCAGACGGCCATCGGCCTCACGTATCCGCTCAGTCGCCGCACGACAGTCTACACGGGCGGCAACTGGATCAAGTCCGACTACTCGAAGGACTATGAAGCCTCGCACGCGTCGGCGATCGACAACATCTACGAGTTCACGGCCGGCATCGTCCACAAGTTCTGATGAGCCGCTGAGCAGCAGAGTCTTTCTTTCTTCTTGATGAAGAGCTTTTCGGTCCGCACTGATGGTGGTGCGGGCCGTTTTTTTTGATGCAGGTAGGCGTCTAGCCGCCTCAGGGCGTTTGCGGGAACGATTAGAACTCGATCGACTCGAGAACGGCTTCGAGCTTCTTTTCCGAGAGCACGTTCTTCAGGCGCTTCTTGGCGATGGCCCGCATCTGCTCCTTCGTTTTGTCCTTGAAGATCGGTTCTCCAAGCACCCAGGCGCGGCGGAGGCAGAGCGGGAAGATTTCTTTCGGATCGAAGCCTTCGGCGGCGTTCGATCGAACGGCTTGGCTGTACCTGCTCGTCTGAAGATCCATCACGTAGGAGAAGAATGCGAACATGGCGATGTTCTGGTTCTTCAGCTCCGCGGGCGTGCCGATCGACATGGGAACCGTGCTGACGAAGGCGTTGAGCAGGGTGCCGCAGCGGCAGTCCAGCGTCTGAAGTTCGGAAGCGGACTTCTGCCCGAGCGCTTTATCGAGCTTTGCGGCCATCACGGCAGGGTCTTCATTGGCGGCTGCCGCATTGGCCGCGGCCTGCTTGGCTTCCTCTTCTGCCCGGATGCGCGCGTCCATTTCGGCGATGCGCTGGTTGACCAGCTCCTTGTCGGTGCTCCAGCCGAGCTCGGCGAGGCAGCTTTCATGCAGGTTCTTTCTGTGCGCCATGGCCGCAATGGCAAGCATCGACGACGCTATGCCCACCATCTGTTCGGAAGGACTCGGCACGCGCTCGATGGTCCCGTAGTAGTCTCGCCGCTCGAAGCCAGGCCCATTGATGGAGCCCTCAAACTGATAGGTGGAGTTGTCGGGCGTGTAGATCCGAGGCATCGGCGCGAGGCCGTCGGCATAAGCCGAGCAGCGCATTTGATCGCGCGCGAAGGCTGCCTTGGCGTCGGCATCGGTGCGGTAGGCGGCGTTGTAGTAGACGGTTCCGCAGCCCGACAGGCTGAGGCAGAGAAGAATGAGGGCGGCGGGCTTCAGGAGCTTCGACATGATTTCTGGAGAATCATCGGCCATGCATGACTGCATGATTTGAGACATAATCTGCCGTAGTATAGCTGTATATGAAAATGCATGCAAGTATGCTTAATGCTTGTGCAGCGTTCCGGTTAAAGCGGTAGGACAACGGAAATTCAGTCCGTGCAGCGGAGCGGAGGTTTCTCGAGCGCGAGGCGGAGATGTCCTGCGCCTCACTGCTGAGCGTGGAATGCAAGCCTTGCCTTCCATTTTGCGGCAGCCTCAAGTACTCCGATCCGCCGCCCGTGGGTTGAGGAGCGTACCTCTCAGCATTCACCCCAAAAGAAAGCGGCGGCCAAGATCCCAAGATCTCAACCGCCGCTTCGAAGACCGGCTTTGCGTCAGCGCTCAGGCCTGGGGTGCGAGCTTCAAGTTCCTTCGTCCCGCGCTTCGGCGCCGATTCAATTGCCGTTCGTTGCGCATCAGAGCGTGCGGAGCGCACTCTCGAGCTGGGTCTTCACGGACGTGCCGTCGTCCTTCTTCGCCTTGATGACGCGCGCCGGAACGCCCGCCACCACGGCGCCGGCCGGGACGTCTTCGATCACGACGCTGCCCGCAGCGACGACGGCGCCCGCGCCCACGCGGATGCCTTCGATCACGACGGCGTTGGCGCCGATGAAGCAATCGTCCTCAACCACCACCGGCTGGGCGGAGGCGGGCTCGACGACGCCCGCGAGCACCGTGCCCGCGCCGATGTGGCAGCGGCGGCCCACCGTGGCGCGCCCGCCCATCACGACGCCCATGTCGATCATGGTGCCTTCGCCGATCACGGCGCCGATGTTGATGATTGCGCCCATCATGACGACGGCGCCGTCGCCGATCGTCACCTGGTCGCGGATCACGGCGCCGGGCTCGATGCGGGCGTTGATGTTCTTCAGATCAAGGAGCGGAATGGCCGAGTTGCGGCAGTCGTTCTCGACGACCATGTCGTCGATTTTGTCCTTGTTGGCTTCAAGGATCGGAGCGAGCTCCTTCCAGTCGCCGAAGATCACCTTGTCGCCCGCGCCGAAGACCTTGGCGGACCCGAAGGAGATGGGATCGGCGCCGGCCTTTTCGCGCAGCGTGATCTTGACGGGCGTCTTCTTTTCAGCCGTGGCGATGTACTGAATGATTTCCTGAGCGTTCATCATGGTGGGTGTTCTCTTTGTTCAATAGTGGCAAAAGGGTGTTCAGATCAAGCTTGCGCCCGGAATCCGTCCTTTCTCGGTTGAACGCCGTGGACTCCGGGCCGGCTTTCTTTGGCTTCTCAGTCCGCAGCATCAGCGGCCCGAGAAAAGCAGGTCGTCCAACGTATGGAGGCCGATCCCCGCGCCCCGGAGCTTTTCAGCGGCCTTGAGGGCGCCGAGCGCAAAGATCCTGCGCGACTCCGCGCGGTGCGTGATGCTCACTTCCTCTTCGTCGCCGAAGTAGGAGACGGTGTGCACGCCCGCCACGGTGCCGCCGCGCACGGCGTGAACGCCGATTTCGCCTTCCATCCTGGGAGCAAGCCCTTCGCGGCCGAAGACCGCGCGGCGCTTTCCTTCGGGGTCGATCGCGGAAAGGAGGAGCTTCGCGGTGCCGCTCGGCGCGTCCTTCTTCATGCGGTGGTGGGCCTCGACGATCTCGATGTCGAAGTCGGAGAGGAGCTTCGCAGTCTCGGCGGCCAAGTGCTTCATCACGGCCACGCCGATTGAATAGTTGGCGCTCGCCACGACCGGCGCAAAGCGGCCGAGGCCGGCGAGCTGAGCCTGCTCTTCAGCCGTGTAGCCCGTGGTGCCGGACACCAGGGGCGTCCCCGTGCGCTCCACGTAGGCGGCGACTGCCGAGAGCGACGCCGGAGCGGAGAAGTCGATCACGGCGTCGAGCTTCGGGGCTTCGGCGAGCTCGCCTATGTTGGCGACGTCGAATTCGGCGGCGACTTCAATGCCGCGGTCGGCCGCGCACTCGCGGATCATGCTGCCCATGCGGCCGGTGCCGACAAGCGCGATTCTCATGGTCATCTTTAATACCATCCCTTTGGGTTACTCGAGGAAGTCCGCGGCGGCAAGCGACTTGCGCAGCTGCTCGCGGTGCGCGTCCGTCATGGGCGCGAGCGGGAGCCGGTAGCCGCCCACATTCATGCCGATGAGGTTCATGGCTTCCTTCACCGGGACGGGGTTCACCTCGATGAAGAGATCGTTGATGACGTCGAGGAGCTCGATCTGAGCGCGGCGGGCTTCGTCGACGCGGCCTTCGAGGTAGTCCATCACCATGTCGTGGGTTTCCTGCGGGGCGATGTTGGCAAGCACCGAAATTACGCCCGAAGCGCCGATCGAGAGGAGCGGCACGATCATGTCGTCGTTGCCCGAGTACATGACGAAGTCGTCCGACAGGTACTTCGCGACCTTGGCCGCGTAGGACATGTTCCCGCTCGCTTCCTTGATGCCCACGATGTTGGGGTGCTTGGAGAGCCGCTCCACGTTCGCGACTGAAATCGAGCAGCCCGTGCGGCCCGGCACGTTGTAGAGGATGCAGGGGATCTTCACGGCGTCGGCGACGGTCTTGAAGTGCTCGTACATCCCTTCTTCGTTCGTCTTGTTGTAGTAGGGCGTGATGAGAAGGAGCCCGTCGGCGCCCAGGCGCTCGTAGGAGAGCGACTTCTCGAGCATGGTGGCGGTCGAATTGGAGCCCGAGCCGGCAATGACGGGAATGCGGCCCGCAACGCGCTTCACGGTGAATTCGCAGACGGCGTCGTCCTCTTCGTGGGACATGGTGGAGGACTCGCCCGTGGTGCCGAGAATCACGAGGGCGTCGGTGTGGTTCTCGATGTGGAAGTCGATGAGTTCGGCGAGCTTCTCGAAGTTGACCGAGCCGTCTTCATGGAATGGAGTGACGAGTGCGACCAGGGAGCCGCGGATTGTCGGATGCGTCATAGCGGGTACCGTGATGGTTGGAAGCGGTTGTGAAGGGGGTATTTTGGCGGAAGTCGAAGGTCGGAGGGCGCTTTGAGGCGCTCTTTCAAACGGGCCTGCTTCAGCCGGGCGGGCGGCGGAATCCCTCTTCGGGGGTTCCAGGCCTCGCTGCTCCCAAGAGGCCGCTCTTCACAAAAAAGAAGCGCCAGCGAAGGAGCGCGTATTCCCAAGCTGGCGCAAAGAGCATTCGCGCCGGCAGAGTGCGCGGATGCTTCTAGACCGTTCGAGATAGCGCAACCGCCTTCGCGGATTCAAGCAGAAGCAGAACTTTCTTCTCTCAATCTCGCGAAGGCAGACAGTCCTGCAGGTGTCTCCCGCAGTCCCACCCGCCGCGTCCGCAAGCTTCAGGACTCTGCGGCGGATTCGGCGGATCTGCCTCCCTTCGGGGTCGCTGCCGGCCTGCCGGCTCGCCCGAAGTTCCTCGCGTCCGCGCCTCTATCGTTCGATGGGTTAAAAATTAGCAGAAAACGAGAATGCTGTATTCGGACTGATTGGGGAAAAGCCTTATGCGGGTGAATCGGGCGCAAGCGGAGGGCGCTTTGCCTGGGAGTCGGCAGGGCGATGGCGGGTTTGCGGGATGCCTGGTCTGCGGCTTTGGACCGCCTGAGAGGAGGGAATTGCGGGACCGCAAAAGCAAACCGCCCCAGCTTGGAAGCGGAGGCGGCTTTCTCGAAAGGCTGCAGCTGCGGTGGCGGGAATCTCGAGCTTCAAGAGCTCAGAGACTCCAGCGCCGGAAGGAGAGCGGCGGACGGATTACTGCTCGGCGGCGCGGCGGGCCTTGAGCAGCGACTCGACGTCCTTTTCGACCTGCTCGAGGTCGGGGTTGGTGAGCATCGGGAGGACCTTGACCAGGTCTTCGCCTTCAAAGTTCCACCACTTGAGCGCGAGGAGCATGGCCGTGAGACGGTCGTTGAAGCGGCGGCGGATGAACTTCGCGGGGTTGCCGCCCACGACCGTGTAGGCAGGAACGTCCTTCGTGACCACGGCAGAAGCGGCGATGATCGCGCCGTCGCCGATCTTGACGCCGGGCATGATGACCGCGCGGCGGCCGATCCAGACGTCGTTGCCGATTTCAATGTTGCCCTTCCGGGGCGCGAGCTCGAGCGCGGAGCGCGCGGCCTTCTGCCATCGGCCGCCGAAGAGGCTGAAGGGGTAGGTGGACGCGGTCGAGACGCTGTGGTTGGCCGGGCCCATGATGAACTTGGTGTTGGCGCCGATCGCGCAGAATTTGCCGATCACGAGCTTGTCGCCGAATTCGGGACGGTTGTAAAGGACGTTCTTGCGGTCGAACTCCGTGGGGTTCTCGTCGTCTTCGTAGTACGTGTACTCGCCCACCTCGATGTTCGGGGTGGTGATGACGTTCTTGATGAAGCAGATGGCCGTGTCGTCGATCGGGAAAATGTCAAACGGATCAGGAAGGCCGGTGTCCAGGGTGCCGAAGCTGAAGGCGCTCATGATTCAAACTCCTTTGGGGCAGCGTGCGTGCTTTGTTATTTTGAAAAAGACTTTCAAGTCTCAACCCTAGCGCGGCGGGCCGAATACTGCAATAGGACATAAGGATCAAGATGTTGAAGAACTTTGCGCGGCGGCAAGAGAACGTGCGGCAGGTCCAAAAGGTGAGGATGCCTGCGGCTCAGGGTTGATGCGGGAGAAGCCGACAGCGGTACCGCGCGCTTGACCTTTCCGGAAGCACCCCCGGACTTTCTCCTTTAGTGGTATCCCGCAGACGGCTGCGGGCAATGCGGCGGCTGAGGGAGGTGGCGCAGATTTCGTCACGTTCCCGCGCATGATTTTGTTTCATCTTGGACGATCGGTCGCGCTCCTCCCGATGCCGGACTGCCGGTCAAGCCGGCAGAACGCATAAGAGATGCCGAGCCGGTAAGGCGCGCTCTGAGCGGCGTCAACGGAGATGTCGGCTTTCCTGCGGCAGGAGACGCGAGCGGCCATCAGCGGCGGCGGGCGAGCTCTTTCAGGCGGCATCCGGACGCGTCGCGACGGGACGCACTTGAGACGAGCCGCCGGTTGGTGTTTTTTGGGGCTCGACCAAGCAGGCTGCGCCGCAGGGTCTGAAGAAGCGACGAAGCCCCCGGATTTCGGTTACGGAGGCTTCCTTTCGGGCTTTCAGCGAAAAGCGCTTCTGCGCCCGCTCAATCTCATTCGTACTTTGGGCAGAATGAAGTGTGCGTTCCTCCCCATCACTCTCCCAGCTCCCGCCACCTCTGTTTCAGCATTTCA
>Cebus_capucinus_imitator_PRJNA485217_SSR105__coassemble_630_pt1 | contig 13176 bp, 9 predicted proteins | sample Cebus_capucinus_imitator_PRJNA485217_SSR105__metabat2_low_PE_013 | metagenome-assembled genome bin Cebus_capucinus_imitator_PRJNA485217_SSR105 | reverse complement strand
TGCACTACACGCAGGACAAGCAGATCGAAGGCGTCACGCTCGAAGACATCTACCTCGGCAACGGCGCCTCGGACCTCATCACGATGGCGACCAATGCGCTTCTCGACGAGGGCGACGAGCTCCTCGTCCCGATGCCCGACTATCCGCTCTGGACGGCCGTGGCGTCGCTCGCGGGCGCAAAGCCCGTGCACTACCTCTGCGATGAAGCCAGGGGGTGGATCCCGAGCATCGAGGACATCCGCGCCAAGATCACCCCGCGCACGAAGGGCATCGTCGTCATCAACCCGAACAACCCGACGGGCGTTCTCTATCCGAATTCGGTGCTTCTCGACATCATCCAGGTCGCCCGCGAAAACGGCCTCGTGATCCTCGCCGACGAGGTCTACGACAAGATCCTCTACGACGGCGCGAAGCACACCTCCATGGCCGCGCTCTCGCACGACGTCTTGACGCTCACCTTCAATTCGCTCTCGAAGGCCTACCGAGCCTGCGGCTACCGCGCCGGCTGGATGGTGATCTCGGGCGACAAGAGCAATGCCAAGGACTTCATCGAAGGCCTCAACATGCTCGCCAACATGAAGCTCTGCGCGAACGTTCCCGGCCAGTGGGCGATCCAGACGGCCTTGGGCGGCTACCAGTCGATCAACGACTTGATCTGCGAGGGCGGGCGCCTTCGCCGCCAGCGCGACATCGCCTACGAGATGCTCTCGGCCATTCCGGGCGTCTCCGTCGTCTACCCGACGGCGTCCCTCTACATGTTCCCGAGGCTCGACCCCGACGTCTATCCGATCGAGGACGACCGCGAGTTCTTCAAGGAGCTTCTTGAAGCCACGAACGTCGTGCTCGTGCAGGGCACGGGCTTCAACTGGCCGCGTCCCGACCACTTCCGCATGGTGTTCCTCCCCTACGAGTGGGAGCTCCGCGACGCCATCAACCGCATCGCGAAGTTCCTCGCCGACTACCGTCGCCGCCATCCGGGAAAGAAGACCTTCCCGGAAGACCACGTGGTCGCGCCCTCGAAGGAGGAGCTCGCCAGGAAGGCCGCTGAGGCAGCAGCAGAATAACGTTCCGGTACGGAGCTGAAGCTCCATATAGAAGGAAGGCCTGCAGGCGCTCGTCTGCGGGCCTTTCATCATTTCGGACGGGCGCCTCTGCAGCGGCCAAGCGGCCGATGGGCGTTGCAGACAATCACGAGCAGAAACCAATTTCAGCTTTCCGCGGGCGCCAATTGTTCGGCACCGAACTATTATTGCGGCATCTACTTCATGGAGACCACTCCAAAATGACCTCAAAGAACGCTTTTCAGCTCTCCACGCTTTCGGCTGTCATGCTCGGCAACTATGAGCCCGCGCTCACGATCGGGGAACTGAAGACCCACGGCACGCTCGGCATCGGCACCTTCGAAGGGATCGGAGGCGAATTGATCCTCATCGACGGCAAGGCTTTCAACGGCTCCTATTCGAGCGAAGCCGTTCCCGTCGACGACGCCGAAAAGACGCCCTTTGCCTGCGTGATTCCCTGGGCGCCCGACGACGAAGCGCCCATTGAGATCCCGGGCGCCGAGTCGCTCGAGGGCCTGCGCGCTGCGCTTGAAGCCGCCGCTGCCGGGAAGTCGAAGAACCGCATTTTAGCCGTGCGCATGAAGGCCTCCGACGTCAAGCTCAAGTTCCGCAGCTTCGCCCCGGCCGAACGCCCCTGGAAGCCCGTGAGCGAGATGCTCTTTTCCCAGAAGGAAACGGAGCTTCTCGCGGACGAAGCCGAAATCATCGGCTTCCGGTTCCCCGCCTACCTCGAAGCCCTCAACATGCCCGGCTGGCACCTGCACGTCATCACGGCGCCCGACGCTTCCGGCCGCCGCTTCGGCGGGCATCTGCTCGAATTCTCGAGCGCCGCTCCGATCGAAGCCGCCATGATGACGGCCTCCGGCATCGAGCTCTCGTTCCCGACCGGCGAAGCCGGCCGCATCTACGACGAACTTCCGCTCGACGCGGACCTTCGCGAAGCCATCAAGGCCGCTGAAGGCTGATGCCCTGATTCTCCTGGGCAGCACGCCGCCGCCCCGTCCGACCGAACCGCTCTCCTCACGTTGGACGGGGCAAACGGTTTCTGCGCCCGGGCTCGCGGCGCACCTCAAAGAAGAAAGGACGGCTCCGAAGCCATCGTTTTTGTCGATGCTTCGGGTCGTCCTTTCGCTTTCCGAAGTGCTTCCGATCCGGCCTGAGTCAGGCTCAATCCGCCTGAAGCCGGCCGCACGAATCAATGGTGCTTCAAGGCCTTGGCGATGCTGCCGCGCGTCCAGGTGCCCATCGCGACGTTCACGATGATGGCCGGGCCGGCCACGTAGAAGAAGACCAAGGCCGCGGGGAAGTCGTAGAGGTATTCGCCCATGCCGAAGCCGCGCAGAGCCTCGGCCGTCACGTCGCTCGTGAGCGCGAAGAAGAAGGTCGAGGACCAGGCCGCGACGAAGCTCAGGTACGTCCAGAGGGCGACCCGGCCGTCCGAAACTTCAGCGGCTTCCGAGTATTGCGACTTTTTGCGGATGAGTCCAATCGTCTGGAAGAAGACGGCGGCCATGCTGCCGAAGAGCGCGACAAAGAAAATCGCCATGACGATGAGGATCGCCGTCCAGCTCTCGGCGGCGAGCATGAGGAGCTTGCCCTTCAGAATCATCCCCGCCATGAAGGCGACGAAGGCGCCCAGGAGCGTCGACATCTTCACGATGTCCCACACTTCGCCCGCGTAGCCGGTCTTGATGTCCTCGGGGTCGCCTGCGGCCTCTTTGAGCATCTTCTTCAGTACCATGACGAAATCTTCCTTTCTTCTCTTGTGAATGGTCTGTGGGAGCGCTCTGCCCTTGCGGCGGGGAGCTCCTCATCGGGTCGAGCGTATGGTACCGGGATCTCGGCCGTTTTGCGCGGCCGGAACCCGGGTTTTCACGCAGAACGTCGTCAGAAGGCGCCGGCGCCCTCGAAATAGGCCGCGACCGCAAGCACGAAGAAGATCAACGCGGCGATGCGGCGCATGAGCTTCATCGAGATCTTTTCGGCGAGGCGGCTGCCGACATAAACGGCGGGCGCGTCCGCAATCATCATGCCGAGGGTCGTCCCGGCCACCACGAAGACCGCTTCCATGGGGAACTTGGCCGCGAGCGCAATCGTCGCCACCTGGGTCTTGTCGCCCATTTCCGCGAGGAAGAAGAGCACGACGGTCGTGCCGAAGACGCCCAATTTGCCGAATCGGCTGCAGCTTGCTTCTTCGTCGTCGAGCTTGTCCGGAACCAGCATCCAGACGGCCATGGCGAGGAAGGAGATGATGAGGACCCAGCGGAGGATCCCGGCGTCAATCAAGCTTGCGGCGACGACGCCCACGGCGCCCGCGCAGGCGTGGTTCAGAAGCGTTGCGGCGAGGATCCCCCAGATGATGGGAATCGGGCGGCGGAACCGGGCGGCGAGGCAGATGGCGATCAGCATCGTCTTGTCGCCGATTTCGGAAGCGGCGACGACGCCCGTCGAAAGAAGGAGGGTCTGCAGGGTTTCAAGCATTTTGGGGATCCGTCTTGGTGCTCAAAGATCCGCACGGACGCGTCGGCAGAAAGCCCAAACGGACCAGCCCAATCCCTGCCTCAAGCGCCGCGCGGGGATGCGCGCATTGCGTGCGCGCGCATCTCTTTCGGGGTCCATCCGGATCGAGCGGTCCGCAGGTCTTGCCGATGCTGCAGACTCTCGAGTCTGCGCACTCCGCCGCCATGAAAGCTGAATGCTTTGCATCAGCCTTCAATTATGTTGACGCCGAACCTGACGCAGATCTCTTCTTTTGCTTCTCTGCCTGCGATCAGTCAACTACTCCCCTGTGGAGCGAGCGCGCATTCTACCGAAAACTTGAGATCCAGGCGATACACTTTAGCCTTCGGCGCACCCGCGCGAAGACGGGATGGCGCTTGAGCGGCGTTCAAGACGCCGAAAGAACAACAACAAGATCTCTTCATCAAGGACTCCCTCGTGACCTCTTCCGACACGCTCTTTCAGCTGCGCCAGTCGGCGCTTCTGCTTCTCACCGCCGTCATCTGGGGGGCGACCTTCGTCGCCCAGTCGCTCGGCATGGACTCGGTCGGCCCCTTCACCTTCACGACCACCCGCATGCTTCTGGGCGCCATCTTTCTGCTGCCGATGGTTGTCTGGCGCAGAAAGCGCCTCGCGGCCGAGCATCCCGAAGAAGCCCGCCGCCGGTCGTCGCCCGAGTATAAGCGCACCTTGCTCCTCGGCGGCATCCTCTGCGGGCTCTGCCTGTTCGGCGGCGAGTCGCTCCAGCAGTTCGGGTTCGTCCACGACACCGAGGTCGGCAAATCGGGCTTCATCACGGCGCTCTACATCGTCTTCGTGCCGCTCTTGAGTCTCTTTCTGGGCCGCCGAGGCAGTCCGCTTCTCTGGGCGGCCGTGCTTCTCTCGCTCGTGGGCCTCTGGTTCCTCTGCATTCCGCCCGAAGGCTTCACCGTCGCCCCGGGGGACCTCTTCGTCGTCGCCTGCGCCCTCGTCTTTTCGCTCCACATTCTCGTGATCGGGAAATTCGTGCTCTTGGTCGACGGGATCGAGCTCTCGATGATGCAGTTCTTCGCGGGCTCGGTTTTGGCGTCGTGCGCCATGCTTGCGCTCGAGTCGCCCACCCTGATCGGCTGGCAGGCGGCGCTTCCCGCCATGCTCTGGGCGGGCATCATGAGCAACGGCATCGCCTACACGCTTCAGATTGTGGGGCAGCGCGGCATGAACGAGACGGCGGCGAGCCTCTTTCTTTCGCTCGAGAGCGTCTTCTCCGTGATCGCGGGCTGGCTCGTCTTGAGCGAGGTGCTCTCAATCCGCGAAGGCATCGGCTGCGTCCTGATGGCCGCGGCCGTGGTGCTCGCCCAGCTGCCGGCAAAGCGCAGATAAACCGCGGCCGGCTGATCGGGCGGATGCCTCAACTTACACGCGGTCACATTTGCTTGAATCCGGTTACTAGCGAAAACCCTTATGCTGTTCGCCATCGAACTTTTATTGGGAGAAAGCCATGAACTTTCTGATCATCAATGCCGGCACGCAGGTGAACGGCCAAGGCGGGACGTTGAACAACGCGATGACCGAGATCGCCCGCCGCACGCTTGAGGCCGAAGGCCACGCCGTCGTCGTCACCGACCTCAAGAACGAGTACGTCGTTGAAGACGAAGTGAACAAGTTCCTCGCCGCCGACGTTGTGATCGTGCAGACGCCGGGCTGGTGGATGACCACGCCGTGGCAGCTCGTCAAGTATGAGGACGAGGTCTTCATGTCGCCGCAGCTGAACGGCGGCGACGGGCGGACGCGCAGCGACGTCACGAAGAAGTACGGCACGGGCGGATTCCTTACGGAGAAGCGCTACGTGCTTTCCTCCACCTGGAACGCTCCGCTCGAAGCCTTCACGGAACCGGGTCAGTTCTTCGAAGGCCGCGGCATCGACGGCGTCTTCTTCCCGCTTCACAAGGCCTTCGCCTTCCTCGGCATGAAGCCCTATCCGAGCTTCATGGTGAACGATGTTTTCAAGCACCCGACGATCCCGGAAGACTTCAAGCGCTGGGTAGCCTATCTGAAGGAACACTTCGGCCGCGCCGCGTAACATGCAGCCGCGCTGAAGCTCCGAGCTCAATACTCTGAAGTCTAGAGGCCCGCAGGCCGCCGGCAGTTTGGCCGGGCGCTTTGCGGGCTTTTTGCTGCCGCTCGCCTTCAGGATTTGATCTGAATCCATTTCTCCCAAGGGATTTCCCGCACCCGAAGCGGGGCCGCGGGCAGTAGTCTTTCTCAACACGGTGCGCCGGCAGCAGTCCGGCGCCAGGCGTCCCAGCACGCATCTCAAGAAAGGATTTCTTCAAGCATGCAGTACGATTTTGATCAGATCATCGACCGCTCCCACATCGACAGCTCGAAGTGGACGGCCTATCCGAAGGACGTGCTCCCGCTCTGGGTCGCGGACTCCGACTTCGTTTCGCCCGAACCGGTCGTCAAGGCCGTGCAGAAGATCGTGGACACCCGCGTCTTCGGCTATCCGAACAGCCACTCCGGCGTCCTCGAGCGCGCGACGGTCGAATGGTGCCGCCGCAAGTACGGGTTCGAGTTCGACGAGTCCGAGATTTCCTACTGCCCATCGATGAGCTTCGGGCTTGCGGTCGCCATCCGCGCCTTCACGAAGCCGGGCGGCAAGGTCCTCATGCAGGTGCCGATCTACCCGCCCTTCACGAACCTCACGACCGCCAACGGGCGCGAATGCTCAATGAATGCGATGAAGTTGGTCGACGGGCGCTATGAAGTCGATTTCGAAGATTTCGAGCGGCGCGCCGCGGACCCCGACTGCACGCTATTTCTGCTCTGCAGCCCCCACAATCCGACCGGCCGCGTCTTCAGCCGCGGGGAGCTTGAGCGCATGGTCGAGATCTGCGCAGCCCACAACGTCGTGATTCTCTCCGACGAAGTGCACTCGGGCTTCGTCTTCAAGGGCGAGCACGTCTTCCTGCCGGCCTTGTCCGACACCGCCGCCCGCATCACCGTCTGGGGGTCGAGCCCCTCGAAGACCTTCAACACCGCGGGCCTGCGCGCTGCCGCGATGGGCTCTAAGAACGCCGAACTCAACGCCAAACTCAAGGCCGAGCTCGCCGCGAGCCAGCCCGACCGCTGCGTCTTCGCGCAGACGGCCTTCGCCGCGGCCTGGACCGAGTGCGACGACTACGGCGACCAAGTAGCCGAATACGTCAGAAAGAACCTCGAATTTGCGGTCGACTTCTTCAAGACCCGCATCCCGGCGGTGAGGGCCTACATGCCGGAAGCCTCCTACTTGATGTGGCTCGACTGCTCGGCGCTCGGGTTCGAAACCCAGGAGGAGCTCACGCGCTTCTTCGTCGAGGACGCCAAGGTGGGCCTCAACCCGGGCGAAAGCTTCGGGCCGGGCGGGCGCAATCACATGCGCCTCAACACGGCCTGCCCGAGGAAGATCCTTGAAGAGGCCCTGAAGCGCATTGAAGCCGCCGCCCGCTGCCGGATGGCAGCCGTCGGCTGATGCTTTCGGGCGCTTGGGCGCCTTGATGCTTTGATGCGGACTGATCCGCCGCCTGCCGGCCGTTCCGGGTGCTTCAACGCCCGTGCGGCCGGCTTTTCTTTTCGCTTATAGTTGGGCGGTTGACAACCCTCAGAGACGCCACCCAATGCGCCGCATCTTCTCCGTTCTCCCCTACTTTCTCCCGCCCGAACCCGAAGCCTTCGCGAAGCTCTTTCGCGAGCACGGGACCCTCAGGGTGGTTGAGAAGAACGAGCACTTGAAGCGCGGCGGCGAATCGCAGAAGCTCTTCTTTCTGGCTTCCGGCCTCTGCGCCTACTGCGCGGCCGAAGCCGTCGACCATCGGCCGACGATTTTGTCGGTAATTCTCCCCGGGCGCGCCATGGGCGACCTCACGGCCTCGATCGGCACGCGGTGCAACGTCTTCACGAGGGCGTTGGAGCGCAGCGAAGTGCTCGTCGTCGACCCGGCGGTCCTCACGCGGGCCGTGGCGTCTGATCCGGCGCTATCGCGATTGGAGATCCGGTCGGTGATCGCCAAGGAGGAGTCGATCATCGAAGGCATGGCCGCGAACTTCATCCGACCGCCCGCAGAGCGGATCGTCATCTGCGCCAAGGCGCTCTCGAGAAGCGCCGAAGGCCTGGAAGGGAATCGAGCGGCAGCCGAAGACGGCTGGCATCGTCTCCCGATCGTGCTCTCGGCGGAGCGCATCGGCGAGATCGTGAATCTCAATCGGGTGAGCGTCGCGCGGCAGCTCTCCCGCTGGATGAAGTTGGGGCTCGTAAAGCGCGAAGGCCGCACGCTCCTCTTTTCCGAGAAGCTCTTCGGGGCAGTCGACGACTGGATCGAAAATCGGGCGCCGGCGGAGACGCTGAGCGGGCTCGGCTAATGGAAATGATGCCGTACACTGGTACGGTATACCTGCAGTTCAATGCCGCGTGACAGGAGAACCATGGCATGCTGATGTCGCTGTTTTCTCAAGAGCAGATCGACGCGAACAAAGCCCTCCAAGCTGAACTCAAACTGAAAGCTGCTGATGCTGCTGCCGAAGCAACTACCAAGGCGCACGAAGAACAGTTCCGTCAACAACTCGATACTGCTGCAGACCATGGTCGTCAATCATCACTTTCCCGAGAGTCAGCGCTGCAAATCGCTTGGGTATCGGCTGCTGACCTTCCTCAATCTTGATGACGGCTTGCCTCTGACGGCCTCCGCGCCGTGCACCGCTCAAGCTGATCTGCTGAATCACTTCCACCTCCGACGGCCGCTCCGGTCGCCGGCGGTTTTCCGCTTCGGCCATCGAGCTCCTGAGGCAGCTCCCATGAAGCGCTGCCGGCCGGAATTGTTCCAGGCGTGTAGACTCCGCTACCAAGGATCGAAAGAAGTTTTTTTTGGAGACGTGATGCTTCTCACCGACGAAGACCGGGCGGCGCTCGGCGATTTGAACGAGCGGTTTGCCAAGACCCCGAACGCGATCCTCGCGCATTTGGAGATCTTCACGGCCGAAGGCCAACGCGAAGGGCGATTCACCAAAGCGCAAGCCGACACGGACCTCGAGATCGCCCTCTGGCGCGCCCTTGCGCTCAACAGCATCGGCCAATTCACCGCGTTCCTGCAGGCGTCGCTCATTCTGAAGCGCGTCGAGCCCGAAGGCCGCTCCTGCGCCCTCTGGCACTGGCGGCTCGCCGTCGCGCTGCTCAATATCGGAAGCCTCCGCGAGGCCCTTGACGCCGCGGAAACGGGGGTGGAGTTGGAGCCCGATCTCCCCTGGGTCTGGTTCGAGCTCGCGAAGCTGCGCGCCCACTTCGGGCAGAAGGACAAAGCGCTCAACGCCGTCGACTCGGGGCTCAAGCTGCTGCCGGGCATCGCCGCGTTCACGACATTGCGGCGCGATATCGAAGACGACGCCGATCTTCTGACGATGGAGTACCACGCTGCCGTGCCGGACGCCGAAGAAGCGTCCCAGGAAGGCTGCTCCCCTGCTTCTGCGATGTTCGAGAAGCGCCCGTGCCTCTCCTGCATCTTCCTCGACCGCGAAGGGTTCGACGCCTGTTTGGCCGCGCTCTCCCCCGTCAAGCGGCAGAGTTCCGCCGACACCTCGGGCGACGGCATGACGCGCGCGTGGATCACCCTGCCCGCTTCAAAGAGCACTGAAGACTCTGAAGCGCCGGCAGCTGAAGAGTCCGTCGTCGAGGTCACGTTCCTCATGAACGACGCGGGCTTCTCGCACCTCAACCCGGATTGGCTCCGCCTCATCCCAGGCACCGTCATGCGCGAGCTCAAGGCCGAGTCGATGAACGATTCTGCCGATCCCTCGATCGTCTCCGAAATCATCGTCGACCTCGACCGCACGGTCTACATTCTCTTCAAAGAGCCCCAGCCGATGCCGAACGACCCCGCACGGTTTAGGCGCGCCCTCTCGCTCACGATTTCGCTCGAAGACGACCCGAAGACGAAGGGCTCCGCTAAAAACGAAGACGACCACAAGAACCTTGAGGCCATTGCGGCGCTCTCTTTCGAAGAGAAGAAGCTGCTGCGCCGCGTGATCGGTCTCGCCTCCGACGGAAACCACCAGGCCGTAGTCGACCTCTTGGAAGCGCTTCCCGACGAAAAGCGCGCGGCGCTCCTCACGGGCGAGCTCGCGCGCGCCCACAACAATTTGGCCGACGCGCCCGATTCCCCACACCTCGAGCGCTCGATCGAGCTCCTCGAATCGATTGAGGAGGACTTGGGCGACACGCACCTCTGGAACTTCCGCGCGGGCTATGCGCTCTTCAAGCTCGAGCGCCGCTACGAGGCGCTGCAGTTCTTCAAGAAGGCCGAGGAGCTGAGGCCAGGCGACGAGGATTCGCTCCTCTTCATCGAGCGGTGCCGCACCTTTGCGGCGCTGCCGTGGTTTGAGAGGCCCTTCGCAAAGCGCGTCGACGAGGTTTGGGCCGCATTCGACGCGCGGGACGCGGAGATCCGGTCCGTCACGTCGCCGCGCGTGGCGCTCGGGCTGATTTCGGACATCCTAAAGCCCGTCATGAAGTACTGGGGGCTCGAGCTCGGCCGCGGGGTCGACGCAGACGGCCGCCGCGAACTCGTCCTGTCGCCCGACGGCTGGCGCATGGAGTGCTTCCCGCTCATGGCCTTCGCGCGCAGGATGCCTGAAGGCCTCAAGGCGCACTGGAAGCTCACCCTCGGCCGCCAGGCCGTTCCCCAAGAAGAACTGCAGTGCATCGCGGACTTTCCTGTCGCCGGCATGTCGGTGGACGCCGCCGACATCACGATCTGGCCCGAGAAGGCCGATCTCGGTTGGTCGCTGCGGCTCTATTCGGACGCGCTCGCGGGCTTCGCGGGCGAAGACGCCTCGTCCTGCTTCGCGGGGCTCGCTGCGCTCTTTGACGCAGCCGTGGGCGAGGCCGCCCGCTTGAGGTGGCTCGACGCCATGACGCTTCTGAGGCGGCCCCTTCTGGAGCCCGGCCTCAAGCTCTGGGAGCTCCCCGACTTCCTGCACGCCCATGCGCCCGAGTCCGAAGGCTACCGGCTTGCAGAATATGCGGCCTTCCGGGCGGACTATATGCTCAAGCCCAACGCGGACCCCGACATCGATCTCCTCTTCGACATCTTCGAGGGCGACACGATCTGCCCGCAGCTGCGCCTCTCCTACCAGCAGATGGACGGCGGCGTGATGAACGCACTAGCCGAACAGGGTGCGGCCGCGGGGTTCTTCTTCATTGAAGTGAAGAACCCGAACACTGAAGGCGGCGAGGCTGACGGAACTCCGAGCGAAGACCGCATCCGCAGGAGACGAGAAGCCTTGAGCGACCTCGAAGCGCATATCGACCGGCTGGCTGGCTGGAGCGGTTGGACGGTGGTCGGGCACTCGATGGGGCTGCGCTACGCCTACCTCGAGTTCTTCGCCTGGAACATTCCGGTCGTCTTCGACTGCGCCAACATGTTCTTCTCAAAGCGCCCCGACATCGTGACGGCGGGCTTCCACACGTTCTACCGCGATGCGGGTTCGGGGCTTTTCACGACGCCGGCGAGTGCCGACACCCAGGCGGCTCAAGCTGCGGCCGAATCGGACGAAGCGGCTCAGTCGTCTGAGAACGGAGCATCGTCCGAAGGCTGATCGGCGCCATTCGCAATCCCGAAGAACAGAAAGGCCGGCACCAGACGAACCCGTCTGCACCGGCCTTTTCATTCAGCGTCGGCGGCCCGAAGCCTCAGGCGCCGACGTCATGCCGCACTCTTATTTGAGCGTCTTGATGTACTCCGCAGCGGAATCCACGGCGATGCGGCCTGAGTTGACGGCAAAGCCCACGGTGGAGCCCGCCATCAGGAGGTCGTAGGAGTCGCCGTACATGCCGCCGACGTCGTTGCCCGCGGCATAGAGGCCCGGAATCGGGTCTTCATTGGGCGTGACGACTTCAAACCGTTCGTTGGCCTTGATGCCGCCGAGGGTGCCGAGCGTGCTCGCCACCGACTTGATGGCGTAGAAAGGCCCGGTCTTCACTTCGCGCAGATACTTCGGGTTCTTCGCGAACTCCTCGTCGTGGCGAACGGCGCAGTAGCCGTTGTAGGCCTCGACCGTCTTCTTGAGCTTGTCGGCGTTCATGCCGGTCGCGGCGGCAAGGCTGTCCAGCGTATCGGCCTTGAAGGCCCAGCCGGCCTTCACCGCAGCTTCCCAGTCCTTCTGGAAGTTGGCGAGCTTCGTGCCGACCGGCACCATGACGCCCACGCCGAGGTCGATGCCCTGATCCTTTTCCATATGGTCGAGCGTCGCCTGATCGTAGACCACGTACATCGTGCCGCCGATGCGCTCGAGCGCATTGCCGGCGAACGGCCACTCGAGCATGATCTCTTCGTTGCAGAAGCGCTCGCCCTTGGGAGAGAGCCAGAGGTGCGGCTGCTTGGCGGTGGCGCTCACGTGGTTGGTGGTCGAAACGCCGCGGGGACCCGGACGATAGGACGCCTGCACTTCGGCGCCTTCCTGGCCGCCCCCGACGGCCCACGCCATACGGATGCCGTCGCCGGTCTTGCCCGCCTGAGCGAGGCCGTCGGCATCGGCAAAGCGCAGGTACTTCTCGCGCATTTCCTTGTTGTCGAAGAAGCCGCCGGTCGCAATGATCGCGGCCTTGGAGCGGATGGTGATCTTGTCGCCCGCCTTGTTCGTCGCCTCAACACCCACGATGCGGCCGTTTTCCTCAATGAGCTTTTCGCCCCAGGTGTTCGTGAGGAGCGTCTGGCCGGATTTCTTATACTTGTCGATGAAAAGGTTGATCCAGCCCGCGCCGCGGCCTTCATAGATGTGCCACGTGTAGAGGCCGTTCGGGTAGTTCGAGAAGAGCTTTTCGAACTTGACGCCGTTCTTGATCATCCAATCGATCGTGTCGGCCGAGCGGTCCACGAAGGCGCGCACCATGCGGGCATTGCCGCGCCAGTGACCGTAGTTCATGATCTTCATGAACGCCTCGTCCTTCGTGAGGCCGTAGTTCCAGTCGCGCTGCATCGAGCTTTCAACGGCGAAGATGCCTTCGGAGAACTTGCCCGTGCCGCCCGGGAGCCCCGACTTTTCGAGCGTCACGACCTTCATGCCTTTTTCGGCGGCGGCCCACGCAGCGGCCGTGCCGGAAGCGCCCGCACCGATCACGCAGATGTCTGCGTCGTAGGTCTGCTCGGCAGCCCAGGCGGGCGCCATCGCCATCGAAACTGCAGCGGCAGCCGCTGCCAGCTTGAAGTTCATCATTGCTCTCTCCTTTATGGAATTTGGGTCCGGCGGGCGCGCTTGCCAAACCTTCAGCCTTCGCTTCGAGGTTGAGGCTGAAGCCTCGAGCACCCGCAGAGGGCCTGAAGTTTCCTTCGAAAACACCTGTTTGTCTGTAGCCGGAGCTACAGATTGCCGTCGGGAAAAATCCGGATTGCTTTTCCGTTCTGCTTGTGCCTGCACCACAGCTCCGCTCAAGCAGACCGGCGCCCGTACGAAGTCGAACGGAACCAAGCTGCAATAGGCGAACAGTCTTGATAGCACTTCAGAGTTACGTTATTTATTTCCCGTCTTTGTCACCTTAGAAACGAGCACATGACTAGTTCATGGGGGTAGACACTTGTGGCGGCGTAATTTTTATGTAGTGACAATAT
>Cebus_capucinus_imitator_PRJNA485217_SSR105__coassemble_617_pt1 | contig 13421 bp, 4 predicted proteins | sample Cebus_capucinus_imitator_PRJNA485217_SSR105__metabat2_low_PE_013 | metagenome-assembled genome bin Cebus_capucinus_imitator_PRJNA485217_SSR105 | reverse complement strand
TTCTCAACAACATCGATGCGCTCCGTCTGCGCCCCGAGGCCGATAAGCTCGGCGCGGGTGCGCTCTTCAAGGGCGTCTTTGACCGTGTGCCCGTCATCATCCCGTCGAAGGCCGTCGAAACCGACGTTGCGCGCGCCATTGCCGAGCAGGAGTCGGTCTGCGCTTCGATGCGCTTCATGTTCCTCTCCGAATGGCTCGGGTTCTTCTCGCACGAGCCGCTTGCCAACGTGATCGGCAATGAAGCGCGCTGGATGATCTGGCGCGAGCTTCGAGCCCAAGGCCCGGGGAGCCTGCGCGAAGCCGTGCGCGGCCGCACCACGAGGCTCGAAGACTTCCTCAAGGGCCGCAGCGACCTCGACATCCTGCTGCTTGCGCAGCGCATCGCGGGCGTCTTCGTCTCCTACGCGAGCTACCGCCTCGACTGGGTGCTCTCGTGGCTCGGGCTCCATCAGGAGCGCCTCAACCTCACGCCCCAGGCGAGGCTCGAAGCCGAAAAGCTCATGACGGATGAAGACGCCGTCTGGCAGCGCGAGCTCTTTTTGCGGCTCGCCGCTTCGAAGCGCTGGCGCGGCCGCGGGTTCTTGGAGCACCTGCCGAAGTCGCTCGAAGCCTTGGCCAACGCGCCCGCCGATGCTCGAGAGCTGCGGCTCGCCGATGGGCGCAGGGTGGCGCTTCCCAATGCGCTCCATGTCTTCGTGCCCTTCGTGGTGCCGCCCCTGATGCTTCCCGTCCTCAAGGCCTATGCGCATTCGGGGCGCGAAGTGTGGCTCTACCTCCTCAACCCTTCGAGCGAATACTGGTTTGACCTGGTGCCGAGAAGGCTCTACGACTGGAAGCGCGGAAATGACCAGGAAGGCGTCTCTGAAGTGGGCCATCCGATCCTCGCCGACAACGGCCGCAGCACCCGCGCCAACATCGACCGCCTCTGGCGATTCACAGAGGAGCGCGACGTTTTGGTGGAGCTCGACGAAGACGCCGCAAGCGCGAGGCTTCGCCGGGAGTCGCCCGCCGAAACCCACGTCCGGCGCGTGGAGAAGGAGAAGAACTTCCTCGCGCAGTACCTGAGCGACCCCAAGGACATCCGCGCCGACCTCGCGCTCGATACGCAGAGCTACTACTTGGAATCGAACGATCCGACGCTTCTGCGCCGCGTGCAGGACTCGATCCTCAATCTCGATCCGGATCTCCTCGCTCGCGTCGAAGCACAGCAGGAGGACGACCCGTCGGCCCCCGATCTCTTTACGGACAAGGACGATTCCTTGAAGCTCGTCGCGGCGCCCTCGGCCGTGCGCGAGTTGGAGGGCTTGGTCGACTGGCTGCAGCAGCAGTTCCGGCGCGATCCCGCCTTGACGCCGGGCGACGTGCTCGCCGTCACGCCCGATATTTCCGCGGCCGCCCCCTTGATCGATCAGGTCTTCGGGAGCCTCTCGCCCGAACGACGCATCGCCTACCGCGTCAGCGGCACGACGTCGGCCGCCTCCGACGTGCCGCTTTCGGTTCTCATGGGATTGAAGAGCCTGCTCACCAGGCGCTTCACGCGTGAAAAGCTCATCGAATGGCTGTCGCTGCCGCTCGCGGCGGAGAAGTTCGGGCTCGAGAGCGACGACGTCGCCGTCCTCAACCTGTGGCTCGCCGCCGCCGGGTTCGAGGTGGGGCTCAATCCCGAGCAGCTCGATTCGCTCGCAGGTGAGGAAGAGACGGCTGCCAAAGACGGGAAGGCCGGCATCTACGACGCCCGGGCCTTTTATGAGCTCACGTTTGAGCGCGCATTGGAGAGGCTCTCGCTCGGCTGGATGCTCCCGCAGAACCCGGAGGCGCCGGACGGCGCTCCGGAGCTCGAGAAAGCTTTTGAAGCCTTCAGCGCGCCCTTTGAAGACGTGCTTCCCGTGATCGGCACCGAACTCGGCGGCTGTGATTTGACGGGCGAGAAGAGCAGCCTTCTTCTCAAGCTCTCGAACCTCTACGCCGTGCTTGAGAAGCTGCGCCGCATGATCGAGGACGGCAGCCGCCTGACGGACGGCTCGTCCGCCGAATTCTGGGCGACGGAGTGGCTGGGCGCAGCGCTGCAGACGTGCTTTCCGCGGGAGACCCCGCAGCGCGACTGGCAGGCGCTTCGCAGCGCCGCCGATGCGTTGAAGACTGAAATCGCGCAAGCTCGAGGCGACGACGAGCGGATTCCCGACATGTCGTTCGAGATCTTCATGACGGCGCTCGAAGACCGCCTCACGCGCGGAGGCTTCACGGCCGGCCGCCCGGGAAGCGCCGTGGCCTTCACCGGCATGCAGCACCTGCGCGGCCTTCCCTACAAGGTGATCGTCCTCTTCGGGCTCAACGAAGACTCGAGCTTCCCCGGTTCCACCCACGCCGAAGAGTTCGACCTCATGGCGAGGTTCCCCCGCAGGGGCGACCGCGACAGCCGCATGGACAACCGCAACATCTTCCTTGATCTCCTTTTGGCTGCGCGGAAGAGCTTCCTCATCTCCTACGTAGAAGGCTCGAACCCGGCCGATCGGAAGGAGCCTTCCGTCGTGGCGCAGGAGCTGCGCGACTGGCTCCTCACCTTCACGGCGGATCCCAAGGATCGGCAGCGCGCCTCGGAGATCCTCACGCACCATCTGCCCCTCAACGCCTTTTCGCCCAAGGGCTTCACGGCGTCGGCCGGTCTCTGGCAGAGCACGGACAAGAAGATGCTCGAAGCCGTTAGGACGGCTGCCGGCGCCGACTGGAAGGCGCCGCCGCCCGTCTGGGCCGATGCGCCGAGGCGCGCGGTCGAGGGTGGGAGGCTTTCTATTCAGCAGCTCTACCGGGCCATGCGCTCGCCCTCGGAGGTCTTCCTCAAGGGCTGCGGCATTCGGTTGAACGACGAAGAGGAGATTGAGAGCGCGCCCGTTGTGCAGGAGGAAAAGGGACTTGCGCGCTGGCAGCGCATCAACGAGCTCCTCTCAGTCGTGACGGCAGAGGATTCCGAAGCTGCGGCCGATGAGGCTGCCGCAGCGGTGCTCCGCCGATGGGCGGCGGATCCGCGCATGGGCGCAGCGGGCCTGCGCGGCTGGAAGTACGCGGGCGACGTCGCCGCGGTCCGGATCATGATGGGTGCCTACAAGGCCTGCACGGAGGGGATGACGCGCCTCTCCCGAGTGATGGTCGAGCTTGAGATGAAGGGCGCGCTGGCCTCTTGGACGCTCGCGCATGAAACTTGCGACCTCTGGCGTGATGAAGCGGGCGCTGTGCACTGGATTGCTGCCGTGCCGGGCAAGGCCGAGGGCGGCGGCGCCATGCGCTCGCTTTTCATCTGGGCGCTCCTGCTCGCCGCGGGTGCTGCGTCCGCCGGCCGCGTGATTTTTGAGCCGCTGGAGAATTCGGCTCCGGCCGTCCAGCAGCTGCCGCTCTGGACGAAGGATGAGGCGCGGCGCTTCCTCAAGATTTTCTTAAACGCCTATGAAGCGCTCGCGGCGGAAGCGCCCGTCTTTGCGGCGCCGCCCCTCAATGGCGACGCGGGCGCGAAGATGCCCAACAGCATCGTTTGGCGCGGCCGTCGGCTTGACGACGCTGAAGCGCTCTGGGAGAGCGTCTTCAAGGCAGCGCTTCCCAAGCTCTACAAGATGCCCGAACTCACGGCGCTTGAAGCGTTCTCTCAGGAGCTCGGCCCTCATCGCGGCTGATCGGAAGGAAGAAAAAAATGACGAAAGAAAACGTGCAGGGTCCGGTCATGATGGAGGAGGACTGGGCGTCGCTCGCCGCAGAGGTGGAGGCCGGATCGGTTTCTGATGGAGCGGGCGGCTTCGACGGTGCGATTGAGTTGGATCCCTTTGCGAACCTGCAGGCTTTCGAGGCCGAGCAGGAGCCGTCTCCGGCGGCCGTGAACGAGGCGGTTGAGCCGCATGAAGCCGCTGCGGCGGAGCCGATGGAGGAAGCCGAGAAATCCGAGGATTCCGGCGAGTTCGACATGCTGCGTTCTCCCCTGATGCGCCCGACGCTTCTCGAGGCTTCGGCGGGCACGGGGAAGACCTTCACGATCAAGCATCTGGTGCTCCGCTTCGTGGTCGAAGCCGGCATTCCCGTGAGCAGCATGCTCATCATGACCTTCACTCGGGCGGCCACGGCCGAGCTGAAGGCGCGCATTCAGTCCCATCTCTTCGCGATGCAGGGGCTGCTTGCAGGGACGCTTGCTGAAGCTGCCGTCGACCCGCTGCTCGTCGAGCAGCGCAGTCTCTGGGTCGAACAAGGGCGCGACCTCGATGCTGCTGCAAGGCTCATCCGAGAGTCACTCGCGCAATTCGACAATGCGGGCATCTTTACGATTCACGGCTTCTGCCAGAAGGCGCTCGCCGACCGTGCATTTTCCGCAGGTGCCTCGATCGGGTTCGACTTGGTGGAGAACGTCGACGACCTCGCGCAGGAGGTGGTCGACGAGTTCCTGCGCTCGGCGCTGGCCGACTTGGCCGAGAAGGACGCTGCGGAGGCGAAGGATCTGATGACGTCGCTCATCGAGAGCACGCAGTGGCTCAAGATTCTCAAGGCGTTGGTCGAGGTGCCCGAACAGCTCGTTCCCCGCACGATCGTGGCGCCGCCCGAGTCTCCCGTGCTTGCAGGCATCTTTGAGCGGTTCATCGCCGAGGCGCCCGCGAGGCTCATCGAAAAGAAGCGCCAGATGCGCGTGAAGACTTTCGACGAGCTTCTGACCGACCTCTACGAGCGCTTGGAAGGCGTCGGCGATCATGGCGACCGTGCGCAGGCCGATCGGCTGGCGGATTCGATCCGGCGCACTTATCGGGCTGCGCTGGTCGACGAGTTCCAGGATACCGACCCCGTGCAGTACGCCGTCATCAAGAAGCTTTTCCTCACAGAGACGTCCGACGCGCCCGACGTGCGTACGCACCCGGTGTGGTTTGTGGGCGATCCCAAGCAGGCGATCTACTCCTTCCGCGGCGCCGATCTCGATGTCTACATGCGGGCGAGAAAGGACGTTGAGGAGCTCTATGAGGGGCGGCCGGAGGGGAGCTTCAAGGGCCTCTATGCGCTCGACACCAACTACCGATCGTGTCCGAGCTTGGTTGCCGCCTTCAATCACTTCTGGAAGTCCGAGTCGGAAGCGGGTACGGCTTTTCTCCGTCGAGATCTCAAGTACGCGAAGGTTGCAGCAAAGGAGAAGCAGCTTCCGCTCTTCCGACGGCTTCCCGACGGGGAGCTCAAGCCCGAGCCCGCCTTCGAGTGGATCCACACCTGGGAGTCGCCTTCTGCCGGGACGGCCGATGAGCGTACGGCGATGCAGCTCAATGTACTCGCCGACAGGATCGTGAAGATCATCGAGGCCGGTCGTCGGGGTGAAGTGCTGCTTCCCTGCGCCGAGGGCGAAGACGACCTTGCGGTGCGGGATGCCGAGGGATGCCCCATCGCTTATCAGGGGCAGCTGCTGCGCGGCGCCGCGCCGCGCGACATCGCCGTTCTCGTGCGCAGGCATGATCTCGGCGACGCCGTCAAGGCTGTGCTGGAAGCTTGGGGCGTCGGCGTGCGGATGAAGCGCAAAGACAATGTCTGCAGCAGCCTTGAAGGTCGCGAGATCCGCATGATACTCGAGGCCTTCGCGGCGCCGGGAGATCTCAAGCTCCTGCGCGCCGCCCGCACGACGAAGCTGATCGGCGACGATCTCGCATCAATGACGGACGAGACGGTCGACGAAGCTCGGCGCATTGCGCTTCGCGCAGAAATCGAAGCGTGCGCGCGCACCTGGGGGACGACGGGGCCTGCGGCCGCCTTCGAGCGCCTCATGCTCTTTTGCGCAACGGCCGAAAGACTCCTGCCGCAGATGGGGGGCGAGCGCATTCTCACGAACTACCGCCACTTGATCGAGCTTCTGCACGATGCGGCGCGCACGATTTCGACGCCTGCGGGTTTGGCCGCGTGGCTCGCGGCGGAAGCCGGGCGCGACGCGACCGACGACACGCGCGAACGCCTCGAGAGCGACGCCAACCTGGTTCTCATCGAGACGATTCATTCGAGCAAGGGTCTGCAGTATCCCATCGTCTTTCTGCCCTTCACGGACCTCGGAGGCGCTGCGAGCACGACGAAGCGCTGCTCGGCCAGAGTACGCGACGAGCAAAAGGGCGAGAAATACCTGGCGTTGAACTTCGTTGCTTCAGGCAAAGGCGAATCCGAGAAGCGCGACGAAGTCGAGGAAGGCATCCGATTGGCCTACGTCGCCATGACGCGCGCTGCGCGCCAGCTCTGTCTCATCGGCGCGCAGCGGCCCGTGAGCAAGAAAAAGGACTGCGAGTGGTACGCCACGACTCGAAAGTCGACCTATCTGCGTGCGCTCATGGGCAAGGACGAACCGCTGCAGGAGCTCGTGCTCCAACGCATTAAAAGCATGAAGACCGAGCTCGAGGACTCGGCGGTCTTTACGGAACTGCTTACCGCTTCGGAAGCCGTGAATCGTCATATGCTCACGGCGGCCGAGACGACGACGGCCTATGAGGCGGCGCCTTCGGCGGGGCGATCAAGAGCCTGGCGCGTTTCGAGCTTCACGGGCATCTCCCGCATGACCGAAGACGACGGCTCGGGTGCGAGGGTTTGGTTCGGCAAGGCCAAGACCACGCCTATTGAGGGCGACATCCTGTCCTTCCCGAAGGGCGCGCAGGCCGGCACGTGCCTGCACGAGATCATGGAGCTTGCCGACTTTTCGGCAATGGCGGCCGATACGCCCGAGGCCGATGCGGCTAGAAGAACCTTGGCGCTCCGCGAAGTGGAGAAGCACCTGTCGCTCGTTGGCAGCGAGGCCGAGAACGCCGCAGAAGGTGCGGCCGGCATGATCTTCGATCTGTTGAACGCCGAAGTGGCGCCGGGCGTCACGCTCAAGCGCGTCTCCCCGTCGGCGCGTTCGGCCGAGCTCGAGTTTCTGCTCCCGATTCCGGAGGGACTTACGGCCGAGCGTCTGGCTCGGGAGCTCCGGCGTCTCGACCCCAAGTACGACTTCGGCGCCCTGCGCCCGGAGAGCCTCAAGGGGTTTCTGACGGGCTTCATCGATCTGGCCTTCGAATCGGGCGGACGCTTCTACGTACTTGACTGGAAGAGCAACAAGATCGCCGAAGAGGCCGCGGGCTATACGGAGAAGGCCATGGCCGACGAGATGGCCGTGCATCTCTACCGCCTGCAGTACCTGATCTACTGGGTGGCATTGAGGCGCTTCCTCAAGGTGAGATTGGGGAGCCTCTGGCGCGACGACATGATCGGAGGCGCAATCTACGTATTTCTGCGCGGCGTCCGAGCTGGCGTCACGACGCCCGCCAACCCGCAGGGGATCGTGTTCGATCCTGTGGCCCCCGAGGTGATCGAACGCCTGGACGACCTTTTTGCCGGCAGAGCCTGAGGAGAGGAGTGAATGGAAATGGATGAGAACGAAGCGATCGCCGGCGGTTTGGACGGCGCGGATCCCATGGGCGGCATCATGGGGCTCGGCGACGTGCTCCTGCGTGCGGCCGAGCGGTGGCATGAAGCCGGTTCGGGTCCGGTGGTGACGGATGCGGCGCGCGCCGCCATGAGGGGGCTAACGCGGGCTTTTGCCGACGCTGAGCGGCAGGGGAGCGTCTGCGTGCGTGCAGGCGATGCAGCGGCCTTCATGCCGCTCGAAGACGGGGCGGATGAAGCGCTCTCGGCGCGGCTGGAGAGACTTCTCTCGGGGCTTGAAGGCCTGAAGGCCCTGCGGCTTGCTCAGGACTTCGAGGTCTTCCTGAAGGCGGCTTCTCTGATGGACTGCCGATGCGATGAGGAGGCAGAGCAGAAGAGCCTGCGGGCGATGCGCTTCTCGCCGCTTGTAATTGACAATCAGGCGCAGGGCACCGAGGAGATTCGGATCTACTTCGCGCGCTTCGCTCTTGAAGAGTTCATGCTGGCAGAGCGGCTTGCGGGCTTTGCAGAGGCCGAGGCGCCGGAGTCGTCGGAACCGTCTGAAGCGTCGGAGGATGGAGCTTCAGGGACTCTGCAGAGCGATGAGACGCTGGTGGATGCGGTCACCTCGCGAGCCCAAGCGGACGAGCTGCAGCGAAAGGCCGTCGCCACGGCGCTCTCTCGGCGCTTCGCCGTCGTCTCCGGGGGCCCAGGCACCGGGAAGACCACGACGGTGGCGCAGATTCTCGAATGCCTGCTTGTCAAGAACCCGGGGCTTCGCATCGCGTTGGCGGCGCCGACGGGCAAGGCGACGGGGCGCATGGTGGAGTCGCTCGCGTCGAAGAAGGAGAACTTCGAGATGCTGAGCGCCGTGCTTGAGCGAGACGCGGGACTGCCCGACGCCGAGAAGCAGATTCGCGCCCGCACGATCCACAAGTGGCTCGCAGCGCCCGCGTTCGGAGGCGCGAGGCCTGGTCCAGGCTCGCCCATCGCGGCCGACGTCGTGATCGTGGACGAGGCCTCGATGGTGGACATTCATCTGGCCGACCGGCTGATGGCGGCAGTTTCGCCCAAGTCCCGCGTGATCCTTTTGGGCGACAAGCATCAGCTCGCCGCCGTGGGGCCTGGGGCGGTCTTCGCTGAAATTTCCGACGCCGAAGGACCGCTCGCGCAGGCGGGGGCCGTGGTGGAGTTGGTCAAGAGCCGGCGGTTCGGCGAAGGCACGCCCATTGCGAAGCTCGCGCAGGCGATCAACCATCAGGGCGAGGCGGCCGCATTGCCGGAGGGCGAAGTGTTCGAGCGTGTGCTTGAAGCTTTTGATAAAAAAGACAATGCGGGCGACGGGCAGCAGCATGCGGTGCTCCACACGGACGGCTTCGGCGCGCCCGACGAGACGCTCTCTGCGGCCGAGCAGAAGCGCGAGAGGGAGTTCTACATGCGCACGGGCCTCACGAAGAGCGTGCGGCAGTGGATCGACCGGGAGCTTATGGGCTACGTCTCCGCGCTGCAGGCGTGCCGGGAGGCTTATCAGTGCGGAGTCTCGGAATCCGAGTGGAAGGCGCTTCGGGCGCAGCTGTGGGAAGCGCTTTCCCAGTTCAGAGTGCTTGCTGCGCAGCGGCGCGGCGAAATGAGCGTCATGGCCGTCAATGCCTATGCCGACGAGATGATGCGCCGCGTGTGGCCGCTCTCCGAAGGCTCGAGAGGCCTCATGATCGAGGGCGGGCACTATCCCGGCGAAGTCGTGATCGTGCGCAGGAACGACGAAGGCTTGGGCGTGCACAACGGCGACGTGGGGATCGTGCTGCCGAAGTACGTAGGTGTGGGCGAACCCCTTGAGGACGTTGACCCGGTCGATGGGGCGCTCGTGGAGGAAGCGGGTGCGGCGGCGCCGGAACGGATGTTCCCGAGAAGCGACCGTCAGGGCGCTCCCGTCGCCTTCACGGTGTACTTCGGCGACGTGGCCGGGAGCAGCGGCGAAGGGCATGAGCTTGCGGCAGCGCTACTCCCCGCCTTCGACGTGGCCTGGGCGATGACGATTCATCAGTCGCAGGGGTCGGAGTTCGAGCGCGTGGCGGTGCTTCTGCCCTTCAAGGAAACATCGGAGCTTGCGACGCGAGAGCTTCTCTATACGGCCGTCACCCGCACCAAGCGCACGGTGGACGTCTTCGGGTCCGTTGCGGTGCTGCGCCGGGCGGTTGCCCGGCAGACGGTTCGAGACGGCAGCTTGGGGCGGCGGTTGGCGCTTTTCCTGAAATCGAACTGATGAGTTCAGTTTTGAGCAAAGGCGCATGAAGGTGCCTTCAAGGCTCCCAAGCCCCAAAGAAAAAGCCTCGCAGCAGTGCGGGGCTTCTTCATATGGAGCGGTGCGTGCTCAAGGAGATCAGCGGACCTTCGCCTTCTGAACGAGGTCGGCGAAGTGCTGCTTGGCCTTTAACTGCGAAAGCTGCGCGCGCAGACTTTCCTTCTGGGACTCGTAGGTCGGGAAGTTCTTCTGAGCGCGCTTGGCGTCAAGCTTCACGACATGCCAGCCGTACTGGTTGCGGATCGGAGCCTGGGCGACGTCGCCCGCCGAGAGGAGCTTGAAGGCGTTGCCGAGCGCGGGGTCCACGTTGCTCGGCACGAGCCAGCCGATGAGGCCGCCCGCGGGGCCGGACTTCGGGTCGAGCGAAACGGACTTCGCCACGGCGTCGAACTTCTCGCCCTTGTTGAGGCGCGCAATCACGTCCTTGGCTTCCTGTTCGGTCTTCACGAGAATGTGGCGGACCTGGTACTCGGTGTCGCCGTAGACCTTCTTGGCGTTGTCGTAGGCGGCGCGGACTTCCTTGTCGCTCGCCGGGTTCTTCTTCGCGTAGGTGGCGATGAGGAGCTCGACCTTAATCTGCTTGCTGACGCGGTCGATCGCGTCCTTATAGTCCTGCGTGCGCTCGATCTTGGCCTTGGCGGCTTCCTGCAGAAGCACCACTTCTTCGGCCACGTCGCGCTTGACGCGGGCTTCAAGTTCAGGGCCGGCCTTGGCGCCCGCCTTGACCGCGTTGTTGTAGACGGATTCCAACCGTGAAGCGGGAACCTTCTCGCCGTTGACGGTGATGTCCGTCAGGGCCGCAGCGGCCGAGCCGACAAGGCCGGCGGAAAGTGCGAGGGCGAGAAAAAGCTTGCTCTTGATCATCGGTAGTGTCCTTTGCTGTGAGCGCATCGTCGTGCGCTTTTTTGAAAGTGATCAATCCATTATGCGCCGCGCGGAGCCGCTTCAGGCAGCTCCGCGTTGGGTGTTTTCGTTAGCCGATATTGCTCAAAGCGCGTCGGCCGCGAATTCCGCAAGGCGCGAGCGCTCGCCTCGCGTGAGAGTGAGCGTCGCGGCGTGGGGCCATCCCTGGAAGCGCTCAACTACGTAGGTTAGGCCGGAGCTCCCTTCCGTCAGATAGGGCGTGTCGATCTGAGCGAGGTTGCCGAGGCAGACGATTTTCGTGCCTGGACCCGCTCGCGTGATGAGAGTCTTCATCTGCTTGGGCGAGAGGTTCTGCGCTTCGTCGATGATGACGAACTTCTGCAGGAACGTGCGCCCGCGCATGAAGCTCATCGACTTCACGCGGATGCGCGCCTTGATGAGGTCCATCGTTGCCTGGCGGCCCCAGTCGCCGCCCGTGGACGAGCCGTGGAGGACTTCCAGGTTGTCTTCGAGCGCACCCATCCAGGGCGCCATCTTCTCTTCCTCCGTGCCCGGCAGGAACCCGATGTCTTCGCCCACGCTCACCGTAGCGCGGGTCATGATGATCTCGCTGAAGCGGCGCTCGTCGATCGTCTGAGCGAGGGCTGCCGCAAGCGTCATCAAGGTCTTGCCCGTACCCGCCTGCCCGAGGATCGTCACGAAGTCGATGTCCGGATCCATGAGAAGGTTGAGCGCCATGTTCTGCTCGTTGTTGCGCGCCTGAATGCCCCAGACCTTGGCGTGGGACTTCGTGCGGTAGTCGCGCATCAGGCGCATGGTCACCTTGGCGCCTTCTCGCGCCGTCACCATCGCCATGAAGGAGGCGTCGCCCGCAACCGTCACGCAGGCGTTGATGATGAAGGCTTCCGGGTGCTCGGCCTCAAAGCTGTAGAAGGTGGAGTTCTGGTCCTGCCAGCTCTTGAGCGTTCTCTCCACCGACGACCAGAAGGTCGACGGCAGCTCCACCTTGCCCGAGTAGAGCATGTCGGTGTCGTCGAGCACCTTGTCGCTGAAGTAGTCCTCGGCCGGAATCCCCAGGGTCGTCGCCTTGATGCGCATGTTGATGTCCTTGCTCACCAGGACGACTGCGCGGTCGGGGAAGGCCTTGGCGACGCCGCGGACGGTGGCTAGGATCGAATTGTCGCCGCGGAAGCTCGGAAGCTCCGCGGGGAGCGCCTCGGCCATGGGCTTCGTTTCGAACCAAAGGCGCCCGGAGGCTTCGACGTTTCCGAGGAGAGACAGACTTACGCCTTCCTGGATGCGCCCGTCGTTGGCTTCGATCAGCTGGTCGAGCGAGCGGCTCACGGCCCTCGCGTTGCGCGCGACGTCGGTGAGGCCCTTCTTGTGCGTGTCGAGCTCTTCGAGCACCGTCATCGGAAGGAAGACGTCGTGCTCGGCGAAGCGAAAGAGCGAGAGCGGATCGTGCATCAGCACGTTGGTGTCGAGCACGAAGAGCTTGGGCAGATTGTCGGGCGTCTGCGCGCGGCCGCGGCGGTTGGCGTTGCCGGCGCGGCGGCGGTCGGAGGCGTGGTCGAGCGCAGCTTCCGGCGCATGGACGGGAGCAGCCGCAGCGGCTTCAGAAACGGCAGCCGCTTCAGCGGCTTGAACGACTTCAGGCATCGAGTCCGCCTGATCGGCGGTCTTTGCGGAGGTCTTGCGGCTGCGGGCGACAGGCTTCGCGGGGGCTTTGGCAGGAGTCTTCGCCGCCTTGACGGTGGTCTTCTTGGTCGGCTTTTCCGCGGTCTTCGGAGCGGCGGCGTCCACCTTTGCTGCTTCGACAACGGGCGTTTCAGGCATCTCAGGCATCGAAGGGGCCTTGGGCGCGGCAGGCTTGGCGGCAGCCGTCTTGGTGGCCGTCTTCTTTGGTGTTTTGGCCGGAGCCGCCGGGCTCTGGGCTTCGACCTTCGTCTTCGTCGTGCGCTTTTTGGCAGCCGCGCCCTCAGTCTGAGAAGCAGCGGCAAGCTTGGGTGCCGGCTTGGCTTCCATCGCGTTGACGATCTTTACGGTTGACTTACGCTCCGACTCGGGAGCGGCCGGTGCGCCGTAGTCTTCGAGGATGTCGGCGGGAGTGCGAGGAGCTTTGGGAAGCGGCATGACTATCGATCCAAGTGATGGCGCCGGCTTTTATTGACCGGAAGCCGGGGAAGTACTCGATAGCGCATTCTAGCGGCGGGTGCAGAGAGGGGAGAAAGGTGGGCTCTTCGAGGATAGTTGTGGGTAGGGACAACTCACGCTGCCGAACATGAGTCTGTTGACGTCGGCTTAGGTCTGTTCGGAAGAGAAATTTCCAAATCCGAACAGACAAGCATCACCAGGTCGATGAGGCTTCGAACGCTGCGGAAGCCGTGTGCCTTGCGAATCAGGAGCTTGATCTTGCTGTTCATAGCTTCGACGCGGGCATTGCTGAGGCGCAGCTCGATAGCCTTCAAGATGCCCGGTTCCTGTCGCCGCACCTTGTAGGCGAGCGCCTTAACCTCTGGGATACGGCTGTGAGTTGCTCTGAAGAACCACTGCTTCAAAGCCGTCCCTGTCTCGCGGACATCGGAGATCTTGAGGATGTTGCGAAGCCATTCCTTGAGTTGATAAGCCCTGGTCAGGCGTGGCTACGTTTCGGTGATGAAACTGAGCTGGGCCTCCTGGTTCTTCGGGCATAGTCGTGGGTCAGGCCCGACCAGTCAGGTAGAGCAGCTGGTCGGCTAAAGGGGAGCAACACAGTAGGATCGCATCCTTCAAGTTCTCAATGTTGCGGAAGCCGTAAGGAACTGTTGAATAATCAGAGCGGATATATTTGAGAGGCATTCTCATTTGTCCTGAGCAACCAAATGTCGTTGGA
>Cebus_capucinus_imitator_PRJNA485217_SSR105__coassemble_613_pt1 | contig 13547 bp, 8 predicted proteins | sample Cebus_capucinus_imitator_PRJNA485217_SSR105__metabat2_low_PE_013 | metagenome-assembled genome bin Cebus_capucinus_imitator_PRJNA485217_SSR105 | reverse complement strand
AGAAAGCAATATAGGGTGCGAAGATCGGCTGCAATTTTGATTCGACTAATCGATTGTCGAGGTCAAAAAATCGTGCGCAGACTGATCGCATGCTGAGGCCCCCCCCCTGTCTTTCATGATAGAGGGTGGCAGACAAAGTACAGCTATCACGATTCTTTGAGAAACACCATGAAAAAGGCACATCTCGCCGTCATTATCAGCTCATTGTTTTTAGGGGGGGGGGCTGATTCTGCGTTTGCATTTAACTCAATGACTGTCAATGCGGATACGAATTTAAGCGCAACCAGTCCAACCAAAGATTGGTTTTACGCAGAAGGCCACCAAAATATATCTATCAAAGGCGAAGGCACAAAAGAGTATTCTCTGACGCTGAACAATACCACCACAGGAACGGATACTTTTCTAAAAGCAGAAGGTGCTGGTGCATATGTAGAAGTTTCGAACCTCAAAAAATTTGCGTTTCAAACAGAGAAGGCGTTTTCTAGCGCGAACAACAACCCGCTGATCACAAGTAGCGGCGGCACCATCGCTTTTGAAAACATCAGCCACATTGAGTTCGGCACTGCCGAGAAGCGGCTTGACGTGTCAGCCGTGTCTCACCAGAACTGGAACGGCGGTGACCTCATTTTCCGAAATATCGATAAGCTTGATGTCTACTCCAACAAATACGGGTTCAGACTACAGAATGGCAAAGATAATTTCCCCACTCTTCGTCTGCAAGATATCAGTGAGGTGAATATTTCCGGCAGCTCAAATAAAGGAGGCATTGAAATTGGTCTCAGCAGTCAAGAAGCAGATCCCTCTAAAACATTTCACGTACTTGACATTCAAGGAGTAGGAACACTCAACGTATCCGGCGAAGACAATGCTCTTGGCATTCGCGATTATGTTACAAAGAAGGCTGGTTTTGGATCTGTTACCGCTTCAGTTCAAGCAGACAACATTTTATTCAAAGGCGGAAGTGTTGGCATATTAACCAGCCTAACGAAGGCAGAAAGCAAAATTGATCTAGCGATTACTGCCACATATAAGCTTGCAGCTTCGGGCTCCTCAGCTCTCAAAGCCACCAATACGGGGGACGGGAGCAGCTCCGATGGGATGCACGTCTCCATAACGGCTCCCGAAGTTGTTCTGACCGGGACCCACTCTGATCCGTTGAACTCCTACGCGATCAATCAGAAGAACTCGGTTGTTGACATCAATTCCGATAAAGTCGAACTGAATGGGCTTGTTTATGTTTTGGACCAAAAAGATCAAGGTTCAGTACTGAACATTTCTGGTTCTTCGCGAGAGACTTCAACGACGACCATCACGAACAATGTTTCTGTAGATGCAGGGAGCACTTTCAACGCCCAAAATACAGCCCTCAAGCTTTCTGGTGCGAGCAATACCATCAAAGTCAAAGGAACGCTCACCTTGGATAACGCCTCCATGGCTCTTGCGGGCAATTCGGAGGCCACAATCAACAAGCTCAACGGTTCGAACGCTGAAGCCCTGCTCGATGGAGCAGCCAAAGCAACCATCACCAAGTTCGAAGCTGTCAACGCGACGTTCAATCTGAAGGGCAGTTCATCGACTACGGTTGCCGACCTCGCTGCAACGAACACCTCCTTGGCGTTGGAAGGCACTGCAAAGGCGACGCTAAACCAGGTCACTGCCGACAATTTCGGCATGGCAGTCGCGGGCGAGTCTTCCGCAGACATCGGCAAGGTGACCGCCGCGGGCGACTTCGGTCTGGAGATCACCGGCTCCTCGAAGGAGACGAAGCTCGCCGATGTCTCTGCCAAGAACGCTGTTCTTTCCCTCGGTGACTCGGCTTCCGCCACGGTCGAAAAGCTCTCGGCCTCCGGCACCGTGGGCGTTGCGATCTCCGACAGCTCCTCCGCCACGATCAGCGACCTCTCGGGCGCGACCTCCTCCATTTCTTTGACTGGTTCTTCCCAGGCCGAAATCACCAACGTCAAGGCAGAAACCGTCGTTGTGTCGATCGACGGCTCGGCTTCTGCGAACGTCGCAAGCCTCAAGGCGTCTGAACGTGTCGACATGGAAATCAAGGGCGATTCGACGGCCTCGATCAAAGAGCTCTCCGGCAAAGCAGGCCGTATAGTCCTCTATCGCCTCGGCCAAGGCGATGACGTCCCGCTCACGGTCAAGCAGAACGCTATCCATGGTCTTGAGCTTGCGCTTGATTCCAAGATCAATGACTCCTTCGGCGGTGACAACAACGCGGCCGCCCGGAAGTTCAACGACAGCTTCAAGATAACGGACAAAAAGGATCCCGACCAACAGATCGACGGCACGCACACCATGCGCGGCCTTTCGGGCAAGATTTCGGATTCCTGGACCGCTGAAGTTGATGAGCACGGCAACGTCGTCATCACGGGAACGCAGACCAACCAAGCGCTCGACGTGTACGGCAACTTTGCCGCCATGACGTTCGTGCATTGGCGCAACGAAGGCAATCACATCAATCAGCGTCTCGGCGACGTGCGCGACGCTTCGACCTCCATCGGCGCTTGGGCGCGCATCTACGGCTACGACAGCTCCTACAGCGACAACGTGTCGATTGACTACAAGGCCAACTCCATCCAGGTGGGCGGCGACTATCGACTGAATGAAACCTGGCTCGTGGGCGGGGCCTTCAGCTACACGGGCGGCAAAGGCACGTTTTCGAACGGCTCTTCCGAAGCGGACGGTTACACGGCCGCGGCCTACCTCTCGGGCTTCTTCCCCTGCGGCGGCTACATCGACCTGATCGGCCGCGTCGGCACGATCTCTACCGACATCACCGCGATGAGCGAGGGCAGCACGCTGAAGGGCTCCTACGACAACACGACGCTGGGCCTTTCAGTTGAAGTGGGGCATCACTTCAAGCTCAACGACACGTTCTACGTTGAGCCTCAGGCCGAGCTCACCTACGGGTTCATCAAGGGCGACGACTACACCGCCAACGGCGTGAAGATTGCGCAGGACGACGTGAACACCTTGGTCAGCCGCTTGGGCGTCCGCACCGGCGCGACCTTTGCTGAAGGCGCTGGCACTGTCTTTGCGCACGCGTCGGTTAATCACGAGTTCCTGGGCGACACGAATTTCACGGCCACGGTCGATGAGTTCTCGCGCCACTTCGAGTACGACATCAACGGAACTTGGGTTTCCTACGGCGTGGGCGCGCAGTTCAACACCTCCGCCAATCTCAACTTCTACGGCACGCTCGAGCGCTCCAACGGCTCGACCTACCAGGAGGACTACCGCTACTCGGTCGGCATGAGCTACCGCTTCTGATCGACCTCCGATATACTCCTCGCGCAGGCTTCTGGGATACTCAGTTGCCTGCGCCGAAGATGATGGACCTCCGTGCCTTAGCCTGAATATTGCATCTAATAGCCGGGGCAACCCTAACGCTCAAAGGTGTGGGGTCGTAGGCCGAATACAGACTCAACAAATCGCATAAATGTATGGTTTTTATGTAGCAACTTGTTGAAAAACAAAAAAAGAGGCTCAATCTGCTAGAATTTAATGCTCCAGGCCGTCCTCAAAGCAGGCATTGCGGCATTGCGTCCGTCATGTGCGCAGCCGCTCGTCGCGCACTTCAAAGCTTGGCCTTCGCCGCAAACCCCTTCGGAAACCCGAGATACTGCGCCTGAAAGCGCGCCACCGCCGTCTCGCGCTGCACGCGGAAGCTCTCGCTCACGGCCATGCGGGCGCGGGCCGCGCGCTCGGTGGCTTCGCGCCCCTCAACGTCCGCCCACCATTCCGCGAAGCGCCTCACTTCCGGCGACTCGAGTTCGCGCTCGGTACGCGTCACAAGGCAGAGCTGCCAGGGCCGGCGCTCCCAGCCGGGCAGAATCGGGCAGATCTCCCCGCGCTTGAGCTCCTCCGCCACATGTCCGATGAAGAGGTCCACGGTGATCCCCTGGTGCGCGAGGATCAATTTCTTCAGCATCATCTGATCGTGCGTCACGAACACCCGCTTCCACCTCAAGACGGGCGACGCGGCGCCAGCCTTATAGAGGAACTGCGTCGGCGTCTGCGAGGCTGACTCCTGAAGGAGCCCCACGTGGTCCGCGAGGTCTTCGGGCGTCTGCGGAATCCCGTGAAGCCTCAGATACTCGGGCGTCGCGAGCACCGGCGTCGAATTGATGAGGAGCGGGCGCACGTTGAGGCCCGTGGGGTCGATCGGCAGATGGTTCATGATCGCCGCGTCCACCAGACCTTCGCGGACATCCCGCTCGGAGGCTTCGGGCCGCACGGAGAACTGGGTGCCCGGATGAAGGTGCGAGTAGCGCAGAAGCTGGGCGCCGTAGAAGTCCTGCACGAGCTCAGGGGGCGCGGCCACGCGCAGAAGCGCCGCTTGGCTCAGCCCCTCGGCGTAGTCGCGAATTTCGCGAAAGCCCCGCATGAGGGGCTCGAGCATCCGGAGGAGGTTTCTGCCGCGCTCGGTCGGGATGAAGGGCCGGCGCGACTTGTCGAAGATCTCGAACCCGAGCTCGGACTCGATTCCGGCAATGAGGCGCGAGACGCGCGACACGTCCATGTTCATCAGAAGGGCGCTTCGCGAGAGGCTTCCCGTCTGCGAGGTGATGAGGACGGCCTCCCAGGCCTTGAGGTTGTCGGCGATCTTCATGGGGCTTCGTTGCCGGCGATGGGCAGTGGGACTTCAGGGCTGACGGACTGCGGCGCTCGCAAGAAAGCGCCGCCCGTCCGTCCCAGAATACTCCACTCAGCTCCGATCGCTTGGGCTCCAGAGGCCTCAGAGCTTCCGGATGCGCTTCGGAGCCTTGGCCGCCAGGCGCTTCGGATCCGCGGCATCGAGCATTCTTTCAGCGGCTCGACGGCCGTCGGCGACGGCGTTCACCACGAGGCTCGGACCGCGGAGCAGGTCGCCAGCGCTGAAGACCTTCGGGTTCGCGGTCCGCCCGTCGGCTTCTTCGCCTCGGCATGCAAGATCATCAGGCTTGACACCCAACTCCGCCATCCAGGGCTCGAACGACTTCTCGAATCCGAAGGCATGCACGATGAAGCGGCAGGGCATGGTCCTAGTTCGCCCATCGGCCCGACGAACGCGAACGCCCGTCACGGCGCTTTCCGCCGCAGCGCGCCCGTTCTTCACGAGGATTTTCTCGACCTGGCTCTCGAACTCGAAGACGACGCCTTCGGCGAGCGCCTGCTCGACGTCGGCCTTGGGCACTCGCAGCTCCGCAGCACTGCGCCGCACGAGGCAGACGGCTTCGGAAGCGCCGAGTCGGAGAGCCGTTCTCGCCGCGTCGACCGCCGTTCCGCCGCCGCCCAACACCACCACCCGGGAGCCCGCCGCCCGCAGAAGCGCCTGCGCCTCGGGCTGTACGTCTGCTCGGTCCACTTTGTCCGCATGGCCTGAAGCAAAGCGCTCTGCCGCCAGCAGGAAGGTCAAGGCATCCATGATGCCGCCAACGGATGCGCCTTCCCGACGCAGGTCTTCCGCAAGCGCAAAAGGCCGCGGCTTCTGCGCCCCGCAGGCGAGAAGCACCGCGTCGAATCCGATCAGTTCCGAAGCAGGCACCGTTTCGCCCACCGCTGCGTTCAGCCGAAATTCCACGCCTTCAGCTTCGAGCATCCGGATCCGGCGCTCCACGACTCCCGGCTCGATCTTGAAGGACGGAATCCCTTTGCTCAAGAGGCCGCCCGCTTTTGCTCCCGCTTCGAAGACGGTCACATGGTGCCCGCGGCGCGCAAGCACGTCCGCGCAGGCGAGCCCCGCGGGGCCCGAACCCACCACCGCAAACCGATGGTGGCGGGCAAGCGTTCTCACGGGGTGCGGGGCCGCAGCGTCGGCACGGTCGAGCGCCTGGTCGGCGGCGAACCGCATCAGGGCGCCCACGGCAATGGGGCCGCCTTCGGATTCGGCCGTGCAGGCCTTTTCGCAGAGGGACTCCTGCGGGCAGAGCCTCGCGCAGACTTCGGGCATCGAGCCCGCGCGCGTCATTTCGCGCCCGGCCGCCTTGACGTCGCCCGAAGTGATCATCTTGAGCCAGTCGGCGATCGGGTTCCCCTGCGGGCAGTGTTCGGTGCAGAGCCCACAGGCCGTGCAGCGGCTGCTTTCGAGGAGCGCGGCGTCGGGCGTAAGTTCGAGCGTCACTTCGTGAAAGTCGCGCCGCGCGATCAAGGCCGGGCGCTTCGGAATCTGCACGCGCTCCGCGCCTGCGGCGCGGGGCTGATCGTCGGCGTCGACCGGAATGAACGGGAACGAAATCGCGCCCGCCGGGCAGGCGTCGGCGCACTTTCTGCACTTGGTGCACCGCGCGGATTCAAGCGCCGTGAGCCCGCGCCCGATGGGGAGCCCTTCGGGGCATGCATCGATGCATCGGCGGCACTCAATGCCGGCAGCGGATGCCGCGAGGCACTTCTTCTCGTTCACGTGGGGACGCAAGAAGAGGTTGATGCGGGCGGCGACGGTTGCCAGGGCGCCCATCGGGCAAAAGACCGAGCACCAGCGCCGGAGCAGCAATACCTCGAGCGCAAGGAGCCCCGCGAAGACGAAGAGCGACCCCGAGAAGCCCGCGCCGAGAAAGAGCGATATCACGCCCGCGAGCACTGCGAAGAAGAGCCCGAGCGGGCATACAAGGCAGAAGACTGGGAACCCGAAGGCCCAGGAGGAGACGAGCGCGCCGCCAAGAACGGCAAAGGGCGCCCAGCGGCCTGTACCGCCTGTGCCGCCTGTTCCGGCAGCCTTCTTCTCGATTGCTCGGGCAGCGGCGGACCGAGGTTCGGCATGGATCGCAATGACGCGGTGCGATTTGCCGTCGGCAGAAGCTCTGCACGAAGCCGCCGGCCGGCCGTGAAGCCTCGGAACGAGCGACGTCGGGCACAACCACCCGCAGAAGACGCGCCCGAAGACGAAGGCGACCGCGAGAAACGCGATGAAGCCCGCGGCCGTGCGGCCCGTCCAGGAGCCGCCAGCAAGAAGCACCTCGAGGCTGCCGAGCGGGCAGATGGCGGCAAAGCCGTCCTTCGAGAGCGAAGAGATGTCGCCGAAGGCGCTGAAGCCGCCCCATCCGGCCTTGAGGACGACGCCGGCAGCCATGAGCACGAGAAAGAGAACGGCCGAAATCTGAGGCAGGCGCTTCGCGAAGTTCTTCCAGGTCTTCATGACGCGCCTCCGTTCTTCTTGTTCTTTTGGGATTGAATCGGCCGCACGACGATCCCGCGCTCAGCGCCCTCGCGCATGGACTGCAGCACGAGCGCCGGGCAGACCTTTTCGCAGACGCCGCACCCGCAGCAGCGCTCGGCGTCGATCACGGGCGCGCGCTTGGCGTTCAAGTAGATCGCGTCGTAGGGACATTCCTCCCAGCACTTGGTGCAGCCGCCTGTGCGGAGCGCGATGCAGCTCTGCGTGAGTTCGGCGACGCCGATCTGCACCGTGCCCACGAGCCACAACGTCAATGCCCCCGTGGGGCACACTTCGGCGCACCGGCGGCAGAAGTCGCAGTCGGCCTTCGAAAACATCATGACGGGCGTGCGCCAGTTGATGAAGCCTTGGGAGAGCCCGGCGTTTTCGACGGCGCCCGTGTGGCAGACCGATAGGCACCGCCCGCACCGGGTGCATTTCGAGAGGAAGTCCGCTTCCGGCAGGGCGCCCGGCGGCCGAATGAAGCCCTGTTTCCCCTCCGGCTCCATTGCGGCGCCCAACTTCGCCGCGCCCCCGAGGAGCACGACGCCCGCAGCGGCGCCGAAGCCCGCCGCAAGTTCGCGTCGGCCGAGGCTCAGAACGGACTTCCGGGGGCCGTTCTCGGGCGCGGCTTCTGGCGAGGTCTTCGGGGTGAAATGAGGGTCTGCCGGGCGGGTCATGGGGTTTGATTGGGGTGACGGTCAGGCGTGGTAATCGGCCGTATAGGTTTTGAGGAGCTCGTCCTCGATGTTGAGGAACCCTTCGGTCATGTCGACGAGCGCGAGGTAGAAGCTGGACGTCGCGGTCTTCCTCACGTCGGCCGCAAAGGGCGCAATCCAGTTGAGGAGGTGGTTTTTGAGGAACTGACGGGCTTGCGCGAGAAGCTCGGCGAGCTGGCGTATGTCGTTTGCCTTCGCAGCAGTCTCGGCGAGTGCGGTCAGATGCGCCATGAAGTCGAGCTCGAGCGCGATGTGGTCTTCGTAGAGGCCGTCGTCGACCGTCTTGCCGATGCCGTGCTCGGCGTAGATCTTGCGCACGGCTTCCCACGCGTCCTGCATGAGGAGATGCTCGCGGCTCGTGTAGACCGATTCGCAGGGAATCGCCATCACGCCCTTGGCGACGCCGGCGGCAAGGAAGACGCGCGCGTAGTCGACGGCGAGGTCGGTGAGCGGGTCGGCGCCGGGCTCGGCCAAGTACTCGGCGAACCGGCGGTAGCCGGAGGACAAGAGGTCGTTCTCGACCTTTTCGGGGAAGGTGAGCGTTTGAAGCGTCGCGAGAAGGCCGGCGTCGACCTCGGAGCGGTAGAGCCGCGCGAGGAGCCGGTACATGTTCTCGCGGTTTTCGAGAAGTGCGATTTCAGAGGACTGCATGAGAAGAATCGTTCCTAGAAAGAGAGGCCTTGAATATTGCAATCATGCGCCTCTGCCGAAGAGTCAGCGCATCAGGGCATCTGCGGGGGAGTTCCGTCACCTTGCGAAGAAGCTCCAGACGGCGCGGCCGAGCGCGAGGATCTCGCCGCGCGTGATGAAGGCCGCGGCCCCGACGGAGAGCAGAGCCGCGATGCCGGAAAGCCTTCGCGCCGCCGTGCTCGAAGCCGAGTTTTCGAAGATCTTCGAAAGCAGAAGCGGGGCCGCCCATCCGAAGCCGGCCGCAGCGGCCGTCCACGTGAAAGCGCTGCCCGAGAAGAGATGCTTGGCTGCATCCTGCGCTTGCGGGCTCCCGAGGAGCAAAGCCGCCGGATAGGACGCCCAGAGAAGAATGGAGACGCCAATGGCCCGCAGCATGAGTCCGCGTCCGCTAGACGCCGCCGGCGGCAGCTTTTCGAAGAAGGATTCGGCAGCTCCCAAAGCCGCGGCTGCCGCCGGCAGCACCAGTCCCAAGACCGGCAGCACGAGCGTCCACGTGCTCCAGGCGGCGCGCCAGGACATTACGGATCCCGCGCTCTGGGCAATCACAAGCCCGAGAGCGGCTGCCGCCGCCGCGAAGACCGCCCCGCGCGCGGCCCGGTAGTCCGTGCCGCGTGCGAGGAGCCCCGCGTAGAGGAGCGTCAAGGCAGCAGCCAGCGTCGTGAAGGCAATTTCCCAGAAGAGCGCCGACTCGGGCCTCGACAAGGCGCCCAGGAGAAGCTGCGGTCTTCCGAACCCGAGCACTCGGACGGCTGCGGCGGCGAGGAGCAGAAGCGCCCCCATGAGCGCCGTCCCGCAGGCCGCGCGTTCGGGCGCGTCGCGCCGCTCGAGCTGAGCGGCGGCGAGGAGAAGCCCCGCGCCGGGGGCGGCGAGTCCCGCCGCCGCGGGTTCGATCAGGTGAAAGAGAGAAGCATCCATGCGGGCGCCTTGCGGTTGGCTGCGCTACTGTTGGTCGGCCTGCATCTTCGGCGGCTGAGCGAGCCAGTCGCCGTTCTTCTTATGCAGGATGTAGCGCACGGTGGGCTTGTTGCCGCTGTCGGGCATCGAGTGGACGTTCTCGGCGCCCGCGGCCGCGAGCACCTTGGAGACCTTGCTTTCCGGATCGTCGATGTCGCCGAAGAAGCGCGCTCCCGCGCAGCAGGTCTTCACGCACGCCGGGTCCTCGCCCTTTTCGGTGAGGTGGCGGCAGAGCGTGCACTTTTCGACCACCTTCGTCTCGGCGTTCCAGCTTCTAGCGCCGTAGGGGCAGGCCTGCATGCAGAGGCGGCAGCCGATGCACTTCTCCTTGTCGACGAGAACCTGGCCGTCCTCGGTCTTGTAGGAGGCGCCCGTCGGGCACACCTTCACGCAGGGGGCTTCCCGGCAGTTCTGGCAGACGGTCGGCAGGAAGTACTGCTTCAGGTCCGGGAACTTCCCCGTCGGTCCGATGGCGAGGACCTTGTTGTAGTAGGTGCCGAGCGGAACGTTGTTTTCGAGCTTGCAGGACGCTTCGCACGCGAAGCAGCCGATGCAGCGGTCGAGGTCGATGACAAGTGTTTTCTGCGTCATGATTTAGAACTCCGGCTTCGTCGTGGGGTCGGTCGGCTTCGCAAGCCAGGGCTTGAAGTCTTCGGGCTTCGTCCAGATGCCCTTCGGGGCGCCCGGCGCCTTCGAGATGCGGACCTGGTAGCCGCGCAGCGTGTAGGTGCCGACGATGTCGTTGAAGGGGGCGTCGGCCTTCGTGAGGACGTTGACGTTCATTTCCTTCCAGCCGTGGCTCGGGGTCTCCAAGAGTTCCGGATTCCAGAAGCGCTCCATGTAGACCACGCCCGGCCCGATGCCTTCGGTGAGGCGCGCCTTGGCCGTGATCTTGCCGCGCAGGCTCTCGACGTACACCCAGTCGCCGTGCGCCACGCCGTACTTCTTCGCGGTTTCGGGATTCACCCAGATTTCCGGATAGGGCTGGATCTCGCGCATGAAGGGGTTGTTGCGCAGCGTCGAATGGTGGTACATCGGCAGGCGCCCGTTCGTCATGACGAGCGGAAAGTCCTTCGCGATCGGACGGTTGGGGCTTTCATGCGGCTCGAGGTAGTAGGGCAGCGGCTCGTAGTCCTTTTCAACGGGCGGCAGATCCTGCTTGACGTAGGGGCGGCCCGTGCGGCCGAGCGTGATCCAGACTTCGCCGTAGAGCTCCAACTTCTTCGAGGGCGTGCGAAAGCCCACCGGGAGCCCCGTCTTCGGGTCCTTCTTGAGGTACACGTAGTACTGGTTCCACTTGTCGTAGTCCATCACCTTGTAGGGCGAGACTTCCTTGAGCTTCTCCCAGGTGAGCCCGAGAGGTTTGAGCTTCATGTCGAGGAGCTCTTCCATCGTGTCCCACTGCGGAAGGTCTTCGCCCATGAATTCGGGGTCGAAGGACTTCCTGCAGGCCTCGTGGCCGAGCTCGCCGCAGCGCTTGAGGATCTGCGACCACATGACCGTTTCGTTCACCGTCTCCCACGTGTGGGTGACCGCCTGGCGGGCCCACACGTAGTTGAGGCACTCGGCGAGCATGTCGGTTTCGAGCCACTCCGTCATCGGCAGGAGCAGGTCGGCATACATCGAGAACGAGGTCGGGTACGTAAAGGCGTGCACGATGAAGGGCATCTTCTTGATGGCCTTCTCCCAGGCGCCCGCGTCGGCGACCACGCCGAACTTGTTGCCCGAGCGCTCGATCCAGACCTTGAGCGGATAGGGCTTGTCGGTGAGGATGGCTTCGAGGATGCGCGAAGGCTGCGCGGCCTCCCACTGCAGCAGCCCCTTGAACTCGGTGCCGCCGAGGCGCTTCTTGAGGGCTTCGAAGGGCAGCATCTTGGGTGCGCGCGAGACCAAGCTGTTCTTCGGAGGCACTGCGAGCGGGTTGCGCTGCATGAGGGTGCCGGGCTTTTCGACGTAGCCCATGATCGAATTGAGGATTACGGCGCCGATGGCGGCCTGTTCGGAATTGGGGTTCTGGTCGGTGGCGACGCCGAGCGACAGCCCGCCCGGGCCGTCGGCGTAGATCTTGATGGCTTCTTCGATCTTCTTGGGATCAAGCCAGCAGATTTCAGCGGCCTTCTCGAGCGTGAACGCTTCGACCGATTCCTTGAGGAGGCGAAAGCCCGTCTTGTATTCGACGCCTTCGAACGTGTAGGCGCCGTCCAACTCAACGTCCAACTTGTCGTCCCATGGGTAGGCGATCGGCTGCGGGCGGTTGGTCTTCTTATCCCAGACGACGTAGGTCTTCGCATCGTCCTCCTTCACGAGATCGCTCGCGCGCACGCACATGCGGGTCTTGACGTTGACGAGGTACGGCAGGTTCGTCCAGTGCATGACGAAGTCGCGGTCGTAGAGGTCGTGCGTGATGATGTACCGGATCCAGGCCATCATGAGCGCGACGTCGGTGCCCGGACGGATCGGGAGCCACACGTCCGCGCGGGCGGCGTCCGGCACGAAGCGCGGGTCGATCGAGACGGTCTTCACGCCCTTGGCGCGCAGCTCCACGAGAGCACGGCCGCCGCCGGCAGGGCAGGAGTAGGAGGCGTCGGTGCCCCAGAGCACCAGATTCTTCATCTTGGTGTTCGGGTTGTAGATTTCGGTGGCGTTTTCGTCGGCGATCGACGTGGCCGGGCCGCCGTACATCAGATCGAAGGCGAGGGTGCGCGGGAGGTAGCACTGAGCGCACCCCGGCTCATACCAGTTCGGCGTGCCGAAGATGTTGCAGAAGCGCGCGATCATGCGGAAGTGCGGGTTGCCGCCGCCGCCCGTCGTGACGAGCACGCTCTCGGGCCCGAACTGTTCGCGGGCCTCCATCATCTTGTGGGCGATGAGGTCGATCGCTTCCTTCCAGGAGATGCGCTTCCACTTGTTTTCGCCGCGTTCGCCGACGCGCAGCATCGGGTACTTGTTGCGGTTCGGATGGTAGAGCGCGCCGATGCCCGCGAGCCCCTTCGGGCAGAGCGAGCCCTTGGTCATCGGGTAGTCGGGGTCGCCTTCGATCTTGACGACGCGGCCGTTGCGGACGTGGGCGAGCACGCCGCAGTTGTGAATGCAGGCGCGGCAGGACGTGCGGACGATCTTGGTCTCGCCGGCGGCAGCGGCTTTTTCAGCAGCGTGCGCGTCCTGAACGAGGCCGCCGGGCATCTTGGCGGCGGCTGCCGAAAGGCCGGCGATGCTCGTGGCTTCTACGAAGGTTCGGCGGGAAATCTTAGGCAATGCCATTGCGGATCTCCAATAGGGTTGGGCGGCGCAAGCGCACGGTCATGGGCTGTGAGCCCGAATGAGGTGCGGGTCCTGAAGCCGCCTCTGCGGGCGCCTGGTCGGTGCGGCCGCAGGATGATGCGTCGTCGTTTGCGTTTATTCACTAAGCGGAAACGGCGGCGGGTGGTTTCGGTCGGCCGCAGGAATCAGGGCGGCGCGGCGTGATGAATGTCCGAGACGGACTGCATGGGGCTTCCTTTTGTTTTGATGCGGCAGGCTGCGGGTCTGGCGCCGCCGCTTTCTTCGTCCGAAGGCTTGCTTCCGGGACTCGGTGGTTTCGGCGGATCTGTCGATGGCTGAAGTTCCGAGGCTCGTGATGCCTTCTGCGATCAGTGTCGGGTGAAAACGAAATTGCAGATAGAGAAACCGAGCAAAGTATTTTGCGGATTCAGCAAATTCATGCTTCAACAGTGCCAACCCCAGAGAATGAGAACCTTTATCGTTTGCTGGAGATGTTGTTTGATTGGCGGGGAGACCAAGAAAACTTCAATAAATTCAAATTACTAATACTTTATTGAGACATGGATCGACGCGTCGAGAAGGGGCTTTGGGAGAAGTCCGAGAGAGGTGAGGACTTTCCCGCTCCTATCGATATCCCATAAATAAATAACGTAACTCTGAAGTGCTATCAAGACTGTTCGCCTATTGCAGCTTGGTTCCGTTCGACTTCGTACGGGCGCCGGTCTCCCGTCTTTGTCACCTCAACGATCTGTATTCGCCTGCTTTGCCCTGTCGCGCAG
>Cebus_capucinus_imitator_PRJNA485217_SSR105__coassemble_612_pt1 | contig 13548 bp, 12 predicted proteins | sample Cebus_capucinus_imitator_PRJNA485217_SSR105__metabat2_low_PE_013 | metagenome-assembled genome bin Cebus_capucinus_imitator_PRJNA485217_SSR105 | reverse complement strand
TTCCGACCCTATATTTTCGATAATAATCAATGGTTTAATTTACGGAAGTGCCCTTCATTTTTCTAGCTTGCTTGTCAGATCAAGGTCGATGCTCAGCCCTGAAAATGCGCGCGCCAAGCCGGCATCTTCGCCTCATAGGCTGCGATCTTGTCTTCGTCCTTGAGCGTCAGCCCGATCGCGTCGAGGCCTTCGAGCATCATCCAGCGGCGGAACGGATCCACCGTGAAGGTGAAGTGCAGGTCGCCCGCGTCGACCGTCTGCTTCTCGAGGTCGACGGTCACTTCCATGCCGCGGTTGGCTTCAAGCACCTTGAAGAGCTCGTCGATCTCCGACTGCTTGAGTTCAACGGGGAGAAGCCCGTTGCCCAGAGCATTGTTCTTGAAGATGTCGGCGAACGACGGCGCAATGACGCAGCGGAAGCCGTACTCGAGAAGCGCCCAGGGAGCGTGCTCGCGCGACGATCCGTTGCCGAAGTTTTCCTGCGCAACCAGGATGCCGGCTCCTTCATACTCGGGGAAGTTCAGGACGAACTCGGGATTGGGCTTCGTCTCTTCAGCATCGAGCCAGCGGTGGTCGTGAAAGAGATGGTGGCCGAAGCCCTTGCGGTCCACGGCAAGCAGGAACTGCTTGGGGATGATCTGGTCGGTGTCGACGTTGGCGCGGTTGAGCGGAACCGCCTTCGACGTGAAGCAAGTGAATTTCTGCATGGCGGTTCCTTTAGAGATAGTCGCGCGGATCAGCGATGGCGCCCGCAATGGCGGCGGCAGCGGCCGAAGCCGGGCTCATCAGATGCGTGCGGCTTCCGCGGCCCTGGCGGCCGATGAAGTTGCGGTTGGAGGTGCTCGCCACGCGCGAGCCTTCTTCAGCGCGGTCGTCGTTCATGGCAAGGCACATCGAGCAGCCCGGGAGACGCCATTCAAAGCCGGCGTCTCGGAGAATCTGGGCGACGCCTTCGACTTCAGCCATCTCGCGGACGGCCATGGAGCCCGGCACTGCGAGCGCGCGCACGCCGGGCGCAACCTTGCGGCCCTTGGCGACGCGGGCGGCTTCGCGGAAGTCCTCGATGCGGCCGTTCGTGCAGGAGCCGATGAAGACGGTGTCGATCGGCGTGCCGATCAGCTTCTGGCCGGGCTCGAGCTTGATGTAGTCGAGCGCGGCTTCAGCGCTCTGGCGGGCAACCGCATTGTCGAAGCTCTCAAGCGTCGGCACGCAGCCGGTGAGGGCGCCTTCCTGGCCGGGGTTCGTGCCCCAGGTGACCTGAGGCTCGAGCGCGGAGGCGTCAAGAACGACCTCGGCGTCGAACTCGGCGTCTTCGTCCGTGGCGAGCGTCTTCCAGTAGACGACGGCTTCGTCCCAGTCCTTGCCCTTGGGGGCGAACTGACGGCCCTTCACGTATTCGAACGTGACTTCGTCGGGCGCGACCATGCCGACCTTGGCGCCCATTTCGATTGCCATGTTGCAAAGCGTCATGCGGCCTTCCATCGTGAGGGCGCGGACGGCTTCGCCCGCGAACTCGACGGCGTAGCCCGTGCCGCCCGCGGTCGTGAGCTTGCCGGCGATGGCAAGGATCAGGTCCTTGGCATAGACGCCGGGACGAAGCAGTCCGTCGCAGCGGATGCGCATGGTCTTAAGGCGCTGCTGCTTCAAGGTCTGCGTCGCCATCACGTGCTCGACCTCGGACGTGCCGATGCCGAAGGCGAGCGCGCCGAAGGCGCCGTGGGTGGCGGTGTGCGAGTCGCCGCAGACCAACGTCGTGCCCGGGAGCGTGAAGCCCGTCTGCGGGCCCACGATGTGGACGATGCCCTGGCCCGGGTGGGCGAGGCCGTAGAGCGTCACGCCGAAGTCGCGGCAGTTTTCGATCAGGGTCGTCACCTGCTTCTTCGCGAGCGGCATGCAGGCGTCGAGCGTGGGCTTCTGGGTCGAAATGTCGTGGTCCATGGTCGCGAGCATCAGGTCCGGACGACGGAGCTTGCGGCCGGCGGCGCGCAGACCGGCGAAGGCCTGCGGGCTCGTGACTTCATGAATGATGTGGCGGTCGATGTAGAGGAGCGGGAGTTCCCCGGGCTTCTGCATCACGACGTGGGCGTCGTAGACCTTTTCGTAAAGCGTCTTTCCCATGATTGCATCTCCTTGGAGGCGTCGGAATCAGGCCAGGCGCTTCAGAATCGCGTCGCCCATTTCGCGGGTATTGAGGGGTTCGGCGCCGGCGGCGCGGGCGAGGTCGGCGGTGACTTCGCCCGCGGCGAGCGCATCCGTGACGGCCGCTTCAATGGCGTCGGCGGCAGCGGGTTCATTGAGCGAATAGCGCAGCATCATGGCGGCCGAGAGAATCTGGGCGACCGGGTTGGCGATGCCCTTGCCGGCGATGTCGGGGGCGGAGCCGCCCGCGGGTTCGTAGAGGCCGAAGCCGCCTTCGCCGATCGAGGCCGAGGGGAGAAGCCCCATCGAGCCCGTGATCATGGCGCATTCATCCGACAGGATGTCGCCGAACATGTTCGAGCAGAGCATTACGTCGAAGTGCGCGGGGTCGCGGATAAGCTGCATCGTGGCGTTGTCGACGTAGTAGTGCTCGTACTTCACTTCCGGATAGTCGCGGGCGACTTCCTCGACGGTTTCGCGCCAGAGGACGGACGAGGCGAGAACGTTCGCCTTGTCAATCGACGTGACGAGCTTCCTGCGGCCCATGGCGGCCTCAAACGCAGCCTTGGCGATGCGGCGGACTTCACGGCGGGAGTAGACCTCGGTGTCGTAGGCTTTTTCATCTTCGCCTTCGCCCTCGCGGCCCTTCGGGGTGCCGAAGTAGATGCCGCCCGTGAGCTCGCGCACGATCACCATGTCGAAGCCCTTGGTGGAAATGTCGGCGCGAAGCGGCGAGAGGGATTCCAGGCCCGGGAAGATGCGGCCCGGACGCAGATTGCAAAAGAGCTTGTAGCGCTTGCGCAAGGGCAGAAGGGCGCCCGCTTCCGGACGGTCCTTGTGCGGCAGATGGTCCCACTTGGGGCCGCCCACGCTGCCAAAGAGGATGGCGTCGGCCGCGTCGCAGGCGGCGATCGTCTTTTCAGGAAGAGGCGTGCCGCAGGCGTCAATGGCGGCGCCGCCGACCAACTCCTCAGTGCGCTCGATCTTGAAGCCGAACTTTTCGCCCGCGGCGTCGAGCACTCGCAGAGCTTGCTGCATGACTTCGGGGCCGATGCCGTCGCCGGCCAAAACTGCGATGCGGTGGTTGCGGATCATTTTCTTCTGGGTCCTATGGGTTTTGGGATGACCGCGGCCGCCCCCGATTGATCAGATGCTGTCAAGGGGATGCCGCGGATGCAGATGGAATGAGATTCCGGTCGACGGGCGCAGAGCGTGCGTTCTTGATTTTTTTTAAGTCGTAGGCCTGTGGGCGGGGGCCGGAAGCAATAGGAAATCTTTGAGGCCGCAGCCTGAAGGGGGAGCCTTCAGACTGCGGCGTCTGACGAGCTATTCAGCCGCAGCCGCCTTCGCCTTGCCGGGCTTGCGGGCGGGCTTGGCAGGCTTGACGGGCTTTTCGTCGGCTTCGGTCTTCGCCTCTTCAGCTTCGGCCTTGAAGAACTGCGCCGTGTGGCCCGGGCGCTTCTTCGCCGAGATGCGCTTGGCGCGCTCGATGTTGTTGATGGCGCGCAGCAGCGCGAGGCAGGAGGACTCGATCACGTCGGTGGAAAGCCCCATGCCGTGGAAGATGCGGCCGTTTTCGTCCTCAATCGTGACGTCGACCTGGCCGAGGGCGTCCATGCCGGCGCCGTTGGCGGAGATCTCATAGCTCTTCAGCGTGAACTTCACGCCCGTCAGGTGCGTGACGCAGTTGAAGACTGCGTCGACGGGGCCGTTGCCGATGCTCGACTCCGTGCGGGTGCGGCGGCCGACGCGCAGGCGCACCGTGGCGGTCGGGATGGCGCCGTTCGAGCCGCTCATGACGTTCAGCTGGTCGAGATGGTAGAGGTCGTCCTCTTCGTCGAGCTTCGTGAAGAAGAGGAGCGCTTCGAGGTCGTAGTCGAAGACCTGGCCCTTCCTGTCGGCGAGCTTCAGGAAGCGCGCGTAGATGTCGTTCAGATCGTACTCGTCGTCGGCGTAGCCGAGCTTGCGCAGGCAATCCTGAATCATGTGGCGGCCCGAGCGCGCCGTCATGAGCATCGTGTTGCTCGCAAAGCCCACGGACTCGGGCGTGAGGATCTCGTAGGTCTCGCGGTTCTTCAGGACGCCGTCCTGATGGATGCCGGAGCTGTGCGAGAAGGCGTTCGAGCCCACGATCGCCTTGTGGGGCGGAACGGGTTCGTGGCAGATCTTTGAAACGAGCATCGAGGTGCGGGCGATGTTCTTCGAGACGATGCCGGTTTCGACGCCGCCCAAGACCTTGCCGCGCAGGCGGATGGCCGAGGCCACTTCTTCGAGCGAGCAGTTGCCCGCGCGCTCGCCCAAGCCGTTTATGCAGCATTCGATCTGGCGCGCGCCCATCTGCACGGCCGTGAGCGAATTCGCAGTCGCCATGCCGAGGTCGTTGTGGCAGTGCACCGAGAGAATCGCCTTGTCGATGTTGGGCACGCGGTTCATGATGTTCGTGATGATGCCGCCGAACTCGGTGGGCACCGTGTAGCCCACGGTGTCGGGAATGTTGATCGTGGTGGCGCCCGCCTTGATGGCTTCTTCAACCATGCGGCAGAGCTGATCGATCGGGGTGCGGCCCGCGTCTTCGCAGGAGAATTCCACGTCGTCGGTGTACTGGCGGGCGCGGGCAATGGCGGAGACGCCCATGGCGATCACGTCGTCGAAGGACTTGCGCAGCTTATCCTTCACGTGAATGGCCGACGTGGCGATGAAGGTGTGGATGCGGAAGTGCTCGGCGTCCTTGAGCGCTTCGCCCGCGCAGTCGACGTCCTTGAGGATGGCGCGCGAGAGGCCGCAGGGGACGGCGTGCTTCAGCGTGCGCGCGATCGTCTGCACGCTTTCGAAGTCGCCCTGGCTCGAGATGGGGAAGCCCGCCTCAATGACGTCCACGCCGAGCTCTTCGAGCGCGAGCGCGATCTGCAGCTTCTGACGCATGGAGAGGCTCTGCGGAAGAGCCTGCTCGCCGTCACGCAGCGTCGTATCGAAGATGATGACTCGAGAGTCGGCCATTTTGTTCGTCCTTCGTTCTTGCTTTTGATGAATGTTCTCTTCTGATGGGGCCCCAGGGGGCGCCCAAGCGTTCCCTGAACGCCGGAAAAACATACTCCCGCGTCCGGCGTATTGTCAAGGAAGCCTAATCCAAAGCATGAAGATTCGATGGTTGAACTAGATGTTTTTACTCAATTCGTCCTTCTGAAAAGTGGTTTAATCGCAAAACGACGATTTGCAGAATCCGAGTTTCTGCAGAAATTTCAGCTGTCTTTGCGCGCTTCGGGGAGCGCCGTCACGACGGGCGTGCTGCAGCCCTCGAAGTCGATCGTCCGGATGCGGACGTCGATGCCAAAGAGCGCCGTGAGCTGCGCTTCCGTAAAGAGCTCCGACGCGCTCCCGAAGATGGGCTTCGCGTCTCTCGGCACCAGGACGCCCGAGGCCGCGCGCGCGATGGCGTGTGCGGGAAAGTGCGTGTTGAGGACGACGCCGAGCCCCGAATCGGTCAATCGGTCGATCACGGCGAGCACGGCCGCCTGGTTCCTGAAGTCGAGGCTGCTTTCGGGCTCGTCGAGTACAAGGAGCTCGGGCTCGGCGGCGAGCGCTCGGGCGATGTAGGCGAGCTGAAGCTGGCCGCCCGAGACTTCGGTCGTGAGGCGTCCCGCGAGGGGTCTGACGCCCACGAGATCCATCGCGCGGTCGCACGCCGCCCAGTCGGCGCGCCCGGGCTGCGAGAAGGCGCCGATGCGGGCGCTGCGCCCGAGGACGACCAATTCGCGAAGCGTGAGGGGCGCAAAGGCCGAAGCGCGCGCCTGCGGCACGTAGGCGACGCGCGTCCAGAAGGCCTTCACGGACCACTCGCGCCGGTCTCGGCCGTCGAAGAAGGAGGCGCCGGTGCTCCAGGGCATGAGGCCCAAAAGGCACTTGAGGAGCGTGGTCTTTCCGGCGCCGTTTGGGCCGAGGACGGCAAAGACGCCGCGGCCGTCGAAGGAAAAGTCGACGTCGCGCAGGACCGTGCGGCCGTTCGGATAGTGAAAGCCGCCGCTGCGAACTTCAATGCGCATGTGATCTCTTGATTTCGTCATCTTCGTCAGAACCGCCCGCTCGAGCGGCGCAGAAGCGCCATGAAGACGGGCGCCCCCACGACGGCCGTGAGGATGGAGACGGGAATCTCGGCTTCGGCGAGCGAGCGCGCCGCCGTGTCGATGAGGAGCATGAAGAGGCCGCCCAAAAGGACGCTCGCCGGCAGCACCCGCTCGTTGGCGCTTCCGAAGATCATGCGCGCGGCGTGCGGGACGAGGAGCCCCACCCAGCCGATGAGTCCGCACATGGAGACGACCGAGGCCGTCACGACGGTGGCCGAAAGAATCACGACCCAGCGCAGGCGCGTCGTGTTGACCCCGAAGCTCGCGGCTTCGTCGGGCGGAAGCGCCAGGATGTTGAGGCGCCAGCGCAGGAAGAGCAGCACGACGGTGCCCGCGGCAAGAAGCGGCAGGCCGGCAAGAATCTGAGAGAGGCTCGCGCCCGTGAGTGACCCCATGATCCAGAAGGTGATGGAGGGAAGCGCATCCTGCGGGTCCGCGGCGAACTTGACGATGCCGACGAAGGCCGTGAAGAGCGCGCCCACCACCATGCCCGAGAGCACGATCATGAGAATCGAGGGAGAACCCCCAGCCCGAGTTCGGCTCACGAGCATGACGAGCAGAATGGCGGCGAGCCCCGAGAGCACGGCGCCCGCCTGAATGCCTGCGGCGGGGAGCCCGAAGAGGATCGCGAGCACGGCGCCGAAGGAGGCGCCTGTTGCAACGCCCAGGGTGTCGGGGGCGGCGAGCGGGTTGGCAAAGAGCGCCTGGAAGGCCGCGCCCGAAACGGCGAGCCCTGCGCCCGCGAGAAGCGCGAGGAGAATCCGCGGGAGCCTCACGTGCCAGACGACGTTGGCGGCGGCCGTGCCGGCGTCGGGGTACATGAGGGCGGAAAGAACTTCCGAGGGCGAGAGTCCGAAGCGGCCGGCGCCGAGGGAGAGGAGCGCAGCGGCCGCGATCAGGCCTCCGAGCCCGAGGAGCTTCCAGCACATCGAGCGGCTCTTTTGGACGGCGAGATCCGCGGACGGCAGGTCTCGATCAAGCGCATCGTGGGTCATGGCGAACCTCGATTCCTTCGGTGTTCATGAACGGAAGCGTCTATAGCGCCGGCGATCAGCGGCCGCTCTTCACCGACCCCGAGAGGCCCGCGGCGGCGCGGGCTTGCGGGTGGTAGATCGAGTCGACCTGCGCGTCGGTGAGTTCAATCCCAAAGACGTCGCGGTAGAAGCGCTTCGTTTCGGCGGCGAGGTCGAGGCCCTTGAAGTGCTCGGGATAAATCGTCTTGGCGAGCCAGAGGAGCGTCAGGGGCGTATCGGCCGTCGGCGTATAGGAGCGGTAGAGGCCGAGGGGCATCTTGAAGACTCGCTTATCCTTCACGGCCTTGACGGGCGCCCAGCTGCGGCCGGCGTCGCCCTCGCCCAGCAGGTCGGCGGGCTGCAAAGGCGTGAAGTTGGTGAGGAGCACCACGTCGGGGTTCCAGGCGTAGATGCTCTCCATCGTCACGGCGGCGTTGGCGTTCTCGGCCTTGAGTTCATGCGCGGCGTTCCGGGCGCCGACGGCGCGCGCCCAGTATTCGCCGAAGAACCGTTCCCCCGAGACCACGATCTGGCGGGCGTCGGCGCGCACGACGAAGAGCACGGAACGGCGCTCGGATTCGGGGAGGCTCCCCACGCTCCCGTTCACGAGCGAGCGGTATTCGGTGAACTTCGCTTCGAGCGCATCGGCATGGATCTTCGCATCGGGAAAGAGCGCCTTGAGGGAGGCCGTCCAGCCCTCAAAGGTCGCCTCCACGTCGTAGTTCCACTTGACGGGGCTGATGCCGAAGGCCGTGAGCCCGGCGCTGCGGACGCGCTCGAGCATGCGCTTGTCGGAGGCGTTGACGAGCACCAGATCGGGCTTCAGGACCATCAGGGATTCGAGGTTGAGGTTTGACCCCTGAATGAACGAGGTGTTGGCTTTGAGCACTTCGGGGTGAAGTTCGCCCAAGAGCCCGGACTTCGCCGCCGACATGCTCGCGGGGTGCATGCCCACGATCTTCGAGCCGTCGCCCAAGTACATCGTGACGGCGGAGGCGAGCGGGAGGATGTTTGCAACCACGACGCGGTCGACGTGTTCCGGCACGTCGACGGCCGTTCCGTTGTCGTCCGTCACGATGCGCGCCTCGGCCGCCAAAGAAGCCGCGGCTGCGGCGCAGATGCAGAGAAGAAGAAGGCGCTTGGTCATGGTGGAAGACGTCCTCGAAGGCATTGGGTCGTTGAATGAGGTTGGCGGATGCGCGAGGGGCCCGCCAAGCGGGCCCCGAAGGTGTGAGGAAAAGAGCCGGGCGTCAGCCGTTCAGGATGTGGCGGCCGCGCACGTCCTTCTTCATGATGCGCTCCTGTTCGCGCTTCCACTCCTTCTTGCTTTCGTCGGCGCGCTTTTCGAATTCGCGCTTGCCGCGGGCGAGCGCAATGTCGACCTTGACGCGGCCGTTCTTGAAGTGCAGGTTGAGGGGCACGAGCGTGTAGCTCTGGCGCTCCACGCGGCCGATGAGCTTCATGATCTCTCGGCGGTGCATCAGGAGCTTGCGCGTGCGGTTGGTTTCAAGCGTCTCGTGCGTGCAGGCCTGATCGGCCGGGTTCATGTGGGCGTTGCAGAGAAAGAGCTCGCCGTCGCGGATGTAGACGTGCGCGAGGTTGATCTGCGCGCGGCCCGCGCGGACGCTCTTCACCTCCCAGCCCTGAAGAACGAGGCCCGCTTCGAAGCGCTCCTCAATGGCGTAGTCGAAGGTGGCGCGCTTGTTGACGATGCGCGGCTGAGTGTTTTTGACTTCTATCTTATGGCTCTTGTTGGCGGCCATGGCGGCCTCCCTGGATCAAAAATGTTTTCCGGCAGCCGTGGAGCGATGGAAGCAGAAAGCCGCATCCTGCGGCTTTGCATTTCGTTCCGAATCTGATGGCTGATGATTCAGCAGCCGCAGGGCTCGGGTGGAAGGGTGAGCGCTGCGTTTCGCAAAGTCCTCGAAATCTTCAAGGTTTTCGAAGAGGCTCCGGAGCTGGGCGGCTTGGAGAAGTTTGATTTCTTCGCCGCAAGGCTGTAAATTCTATCGGTTTTTTTGCCCATGGAGGAGTCGGCATGCACATCACGCTTTGCGAAATCCGCAGTGAGAACGGCGCTGCTCGGGCGTCGGAACGCGAGCTTCAACTCGAGGACGGCGTCATCGTCGAGGAAGCGCTGGCGCGGGCGGGGCGAAAGCTCGCCGCGGGCGAAGGCCTCGCCGTCTTCGGCCGCAGGGTCGACCTCATGACGGTGCTTCACGACGGCGACCGGCTCGAAGTGGCCGCGCCCCTGCTCGTGGATCCCAAGGAGGCCCGCAGGCGGCGCGCCGAGCGTCAGGGCGACGTGCGCGTCGTGACGGCGGGACGCCACGGCGGAAAGCACCGCCTCGAAAAGAAGGACTGACGACCAAAGTCCCTCTCCAACGAAGAAGAGCCGCTTCAGATTCAGACGAGGCGGCTCTTTTGTTCTTTTAGGGCCATTGGCAGCCCAAAGTTGTGGACTGAAATCTCTCGTCCGCAAGGCCGTCCAATTTGGCTTGCAGATAAAACAAAACCCCGCCAAGACGTCTTCTTGACAGGGTGTTTTGTTGTGGCGTCCCCAATCGGATTCGAACCGATGTTGACAACGTGAGAGGCTGCCGTCCTAACCACTAGACGATGGGGACGTCTTGCGGAGGACATGAACTATACAGGAAAAGTTCTTCCTCCGCAAGGGGTGCTTTCAAAAAAGCGCCGATTTTTTTAGGCGAGCGCCTCGGCGATGCGGGCGAGCACCTTTTCGCGGCCGATCAGGCAGAGCGTGCGGTCGATCTGCGGCGTGCGGTCGGCGCGGCAGACGACAACGCGCAACGGGTTGGCGAGCACCTTCATCGGGATTTCGCGCTCGGCCATCACGGCCTGGATGGCGTGATAGACGTTTTCGGGCGTCACTTCGTCAAGGGCCTTCAGCTTCTCGGCGAAGAGCTCGATCGCTTCGCGGCCGCCGTCGGCCAAGACCTTCGCGGCTTCTTCGGCGTCGAGCGCCTTCGTGCTGTAGAAAAAGAGCGCGGCGTCGGCGAGCTTCTCGAGCGTGGCGCTGCGGGACTTGAGAAGGCCGCAGACTTCGGCGAGCGAGGGGCCGTCGGCGAGGACGCCGCCGCGGGCTTCAATGCGCGCAGCAGTGAGTTCGGCAAGGCGCGCGTCGTCGGCTTCCTTCATGTACTGGCCGTTCAGCCAATCGAGCTTCTTCCAGTCGATGCGGGCGGAAGCGCGCGAGCAGTCGGAGAGGTCGAACACTTGGGCGAGCTCTTCGCGGCTGAACTTCTCCATGTTGCCGTGGCCCCAGCCGAGGCGGGCGAGGTAGTTGAAGATCGCTTCGGGGAGGTAGCCCTGCTTTTCGTACTCGAGCACCGACACCGTGCCGTGGCGCTTCGAGAGCTTCTGGCCGTCCTGACCGCAGATGAGGGGCAGGTGCGCGAAGACCGGCACTTCAGCGCCGAGGGCGTTGTAGATGTTGATCTGGCGCGGGGTGTTGTTGATGTGGTCGGCGCCGCGGATGACGTGGCTCACCTTCATGTCCCAGTCGTCGACCACCACGGCGAAGTTGTAGGTGGGGATGCCGTTGCGCATGATGATGAGGTCGTCCAGCTCGGAGTTCGAGACCGTGATCGGACCGTAGACGGCGTCGTTCCAGGTGACCGAGCCTTCATCGGGGTTGCGGAAGCGGATGACGGGCTTCACGCCTTCGGGGATGGGCTTGCCCTGGCAGTTTTCAGGACGCCAGCGGCCGTCGTAGCGGGGCTTCAGGCCCGCGGCGCGCTGTTCTTCGCGAAGCGCATCGAGCTCTTCGGGCGTCGCATAGCAGTAGTAGGCGCGGCCGTCGGCGAGCATCTGGTCGACCACTTCCTGGTAGCGGGCGAGGCGGTCCATCTGATAGATGGGGCCTTCGTCGTAGTCGAGGTTGAGCCACTTCATGCCGTCAAGAATGACCTGCACCGCCTCCTTCGTGGAACGCACCTGGTCGGTGTCCTCAATGCGCAGCAGGAACTTGCCGCCGAAGTGGCGGGCGACTGCCCAGCAGTAGATCGCCGTGCGGGCGGTTCCGAGGTGCATCATGCCGGTAGGGCTCGGCGCAATGCGGGTGCGAATTTCCTTCATGGTTGTCCTTCTTGCAGAGGAATGATGGTGTTGGAGTCGGCTTCGAGGGAGAGGCTGCGCGCGGGCGCAGTCTGAACGCACTGCAGTTGGGCAAAGCAGAGAGGATCTCCCGGAAGGCCTATTGGAGTGGTGAGCCGATAATTGTAGGCTTTTGAGAGCCTACTCCGCGCGCCTTTTCATGAGCTGAACCAATTCTTGGGTTTTCAGCAGGCGGAAAGAATGCGCTCGGCCTCTTCGAGATGCACGTGTTCGAAGGCGGGCGCAAAGGCCTTGAGGTCGTTCGGCGTCATCCGCACGGCAGGTCCCGCAGCAATCGTCCTCCAGGATTTGACGCTCTGCACGACCTCCTGAAGGATTTTCGCGGCGTTCGCCTTCGAAAGGCCGAAGTCGTCTCTCGCCTCCCAGATCTGGCGCACCGACTCGATGGGGCCGCCGTCGTCGAGAAAAAGCTTGGAGCAGTAGGGCGAATCCCGCCGCCAGCGAGGCTCGGGATTGATGTCGAAGGCGGGCGAAAGCTCCCAGGTGCCGCGGTTGGACAAGAGAAGCCCGGTATTCCTGCCGTGATCGTCGGTGTTGCTGATGAGAATGTTGAGGAAGAGCCGGCGGAGCATCTCTTCGGCGTTGGCTTCCCAGGAATCGGCTGAGTCAAGCGAGAGGCGCTCGAAAAAGTCCAGATAGGTCGGCGGCGGATAAGCACGGTCGGCGTGCTGCATGAAGGAGGAGAGCGACATATAGGGGATGCGCACATCGTCGCCAGCGGCTCGGTCGAAGCGGTCGATGACGGCGAAATCCACGCCGTCAATGGAATGAACGCGTCCCGAGGCGGCGCGGATGCCGGCAGCTTTGGCAAGCTCCAGTCCGAGGATTTCGCCTTTGGCGACGCTTCTCTGATCTGCGGCGCTCGGGAACTTTCCGAGCGCCAGATGTCCGTCGGCATTCAGCACGGAGCATTTCGGCCTCGCACCGCCAAGCGACGTGCCTTTGCCTTCGAGGTAGCGAAGATCATCGATTGTCTCCTCGTTCAACTCCAGGCGGCGGGAGGCATCGTAGATCTTCGACAAATCGAGAAGGGTCGGCGTGCGTCGGCGGTCTTCTTGAGCGTCAAACGAGAGGCTGCCGCCTTCAGTGAGCCGAATGGCGCCGATGCGGCTGAAGTCGTCCACGCCCAATAGATAGTCGAGCTCGGAGAGCTTCTTCTTGAGGGCAACGCTGCTCTTGCGAAATGCTCGGCGGATGACGGTGCGCCCCCAGGCATCGGGCTCTGTATCCGCAATTGCAAGCGGAAACGGACTTTGCCGATCTTGGTTGGAGAGGTACGCCCAGCCGTAACCCAAAGGCAGATCCGGCGACAGCTCGAAAGCTTGAGGAGAATTGAGCCAGTCTTCGTGGTAGGCGAATTGAGAGGCGTTGGGTCGGGAATCATCAAAAACGATGCGCCCTACGAAGTGAGAGGCATCCATCACGTAAACGTCGATTGTTCTCTTCATTTCGGCAAGCGCCCCGTGAATTCGATTTTTTGAGGATGAACGCGTTGGGGCAGCGCGTCTTCGGCCAGGCCCATGCCGATGCGGTCTTTCTCGGGCGCTAGGAGCTCATCGAAGGAATGAAGACCATCCAGAACGAAGAGGACCTTGACTAAGGCCGAGATGCTGACGGAGCTGTCGCCTTTTTCGAGGCGCTGGTAGGTCGCGCGCGAGATTCCCGTTTTGTCGGCCATTTCCTGCTGCGAGAAGCGCCGTCTGCGCCTGGCAATATTGATGTGCTTGCCGAGCCGCTTACAGAAAGCGGTGGTCGGGCGCAGATAAATTTTTGTTCTCAACTCTTTGGGTATGGTCATAACGCACCTTATATGAAGCTATAGGTGAAATTATGCTTCATAAGCAAAGCTTTATAGAAGAAGCTTTGGGAGATAAAGCGTTCGCCGATCCGTCATCTCGTCTGGAGCAGTCAAGCAGTGCCGGATGCATAGGCCGGCCTATAACGAGCGCCTCGGTAGGCTGTCCTGAAGACGCGTCATCATGAGCTGGGTAGATGGCGGGCTGAGCATCTGCTCAGGAATATCCTGATTTTGGGGGCGGCATCAACGCATTGGATATGAAGCGCTATGAGAAATTGAACCTCATAATAAAGAGTCCGCAACCTACGGTACTACGGCACCTTGCGAGGACGCCCACGGG
>Cebus_capucinus_imitator_PRJNA485217_SSR105__coassemble_609_pt1 | contig 13668 bp, 9 predicted proteins | sample Cebus_capucinus_imitator_PRJNA485217_SSR105__metabat2_low_PE_013 | metagenome-assembled genome bin Cebus_capucinus_imitator_PRJNA485217_SSR105 | reverse complement strand
CCTGTCTTTCATGATAGAGGGTGGCAGAACAAAGTACAGCCATCACGATTTTGAGGAAGATGAACGGCCCATCAGCGGACCAAAGGAAAGAGCTGATCGACGAGATCGCGCAGCACGAGCTCGAAGTCGCCCACGGCAGGCGCAAGCAGCGAATTGCCAACCGGGCCGTCCGCTTCCTGAGAAGTCTGGCTGCCCGCGGCATCCGATGCGCGGCGCCAGGCGTTGGCCGAATGGTTGAGCTTCCAGACGGCGCGCTGGGTTTCGCCCGTATAGAGGTCGCGATAGTCGAGCGCCACCATCAGGGGCGGGTCGCCCGGCATCATGGCGCCTTCGCCAGAAACCGCAACGATGAAGCGGCACTGCTTGGGCTGAGGGCGCTCGTCGGGCGCGAGCATCACAGCGCGGTAGCCGCGGTCCCGGAGCGCCCTTCTCACCGCGATGTCGATGGTCGGCGAATGGTCCGATGCCGCCGTCAGGCAAACGGCCTCGCCCGCAGCCGGGAGCCCAGAAATCAGGCCCTGCGGGTCCTTCGAGCGCGCAGAGAGGTCTGCGGGCGCGTAAAAGTCGGATGCGCAGCCTCCGAGCATGAAGAGTGCGGCGAAGAGACTGGCGGCAAAGGCGCGGCGAATGTTGGGCATCTCCTTCCTCATCGAAAACCGATGAAGTGAGATTAGCGCAATTGACGCCTTCCTGCGGGCGCGCTCGAGGAGCGTCCGAGCTCCGCCAGAAGAAGCAAGCCGAGGAGTGCAGAACGCATAAGGCTTCGGCATAAGGCTTGAAACGGAATACGGGCTAGAATCAGGCCGCCGCGGCCTCATCCAATCATCGCGCCGCGCAGAATTTCAATTCTTCGACGCTCATCATGTCTCCTGCCCGTCCCAAGCTCTACAACCCCAAGCTCGTCTGCGCCTGCGCGCTCCTCTTCACGCCGATCTTCGGCGCGCTCCTGCAGGCGCGCAATTGGGAGAACATGGGCATTCCCGAAAACGCCCGTGCGAGCCGCGCCTGGGTGCGCTCCTCGGTCTGGCTGATCGTGGTCTATCTCGTGCTCCAGGCGCTCTTCAGAAATGAAGAGATCGCCAACTGGTTCGGCCCCTACTTCCTGATCGTGCTCTGGGGCTCCTGGATGCTCACGAACGGCTGGCGCCAGCTCGCCTTCGTCAACCAGACCTGCGGCAAGAACTACGATCCCCTGCCGATCGGCCGCCCGATCAGTTTGGGCGCCGCCGGCTGGCTCTTCTACGGCCTCATCAGCTTCACGATGGCCTTGGGCCTGTCGCTTGCCGGGATCGAACCCATCAGCCCGCAGAAGGCGCCCGAGAACGGCGTCGTGATCCGCATGCCCGAGGGCGCCGACAAGCCCGTGATCGAAGAGCTCCCGCCGCCCGAAAAGCAGACGGCGCCGGCTGAAGCCGCCGCTCCGAAGACGAACGCCAAGGCCGCTCAATAAAGGTCCGCATGCCCAAGCGCCCCGACAGCCGCTTCTCCATTCCGCAGCCCGAGGCCTTCACCGAGCCCGTTCTCGACCTTCTGGGCGGCGTCGCCCGGCCGCGTCCGCTCACGGGCGAAGAAGCCATCAAGCGGCTTGCCGAAATGGAGGCTCGGGCGCGTGCGGGCGACCCCGAAAGCCAGGCGGAGCTCGCGCGGCGCCTTCTCACCGAGTCGCCCGACGCGAGGAAGAACCGCCGCGCTCTGGGGCTGCTGCGCCATGCTGCGGCTGCAGGCTGCGCGTCGGGGCTTCATCTCCTTGCACTCGTTCACCTGCGCGGGCAGGGGCTCGCGCAGAACCTCGAAGAAGGCGTGAGGCTCCTCGAGGAAGCGGCCTATCGGGGCTCGCGCGCAGCGCAGGCCGATCTCGCGCACGCGCTTCTTGAAGGCATCGGGGTCCCTGCCGACCCCGCCAAGGCGCTCTACTGGCTGCGGCTCGCCGCCGCCCAGGGCGACCAGGCGAGCGCACTGGCGGCGGCGCGGATGCTGCGCGACGGCGTCGGGCGCACTTCAGCCGGCGCACCAAGCAGCATTGCCGCCCGTCTCGGCAGCCGCTTCTCCTCCACGAACCTCGCGCCGGGAAGAATGATTCTTCCCGACCCAGAGGACGCCGATTCGAAGGAAGCGGAAAAGTACTTCACGAAGGCCGCCAAGGCGGGCGTTCCGGAGGCGCAGCACGAGCTTGCAGAACTTCTGCGCCGGCGGGGCGTAGCCGAGCGCGATCCGGCCGCCGCCCGCCGATGGATGCGCGAGGCGGCGTTCTCGGGCATCGTCGACGCGCAGTTCCGTATTGGCGTTGCGAACTGGTCCGGCGCCGGCGGCGCTGTTGATCAGCGCGAGGCCGTGCGGTGGCTCTGCCGCGCTGCTGAAGGGGGTTCCGTCAAGGCCGCCTCGATGCTTGCGGGCTTTCTCATGACGGGCAGCGGCCTGCCGCATTCACCCGCGCGCGCGTGGACGCTTTTTCTCCGCGCCGCGAAGATGGGGGACGCTTCCGCCGCAGCTACTGCAGAGATGCTCGAGCAGGGGCTTACCAGCGAAGAGAAGCGCGTTCAGCGCGAAATCCTGCGCATCAAGGACCCCAAGAGCTTTCTTGAGGCGCTCATCCCGAGAGCCGAGCGCTAAGCGGCGGCGTCTGAGCGTGCGGCAAAAGCCGCAGAACGCGGAAAAAGCGCAAAAAAAAAGAGTCATTGCCTCGATCGACCGAGGTATTCGGCTCAGGAGTCTCGCAGGAAACTCTTCAGCCGAATGCCCCGCTGGGGACGCCCTGATGCCGCTCAACCACTTTTTGAGCTGCAGCCGTCCTTCGACAAGCCGAAGCAATGACTCGAAAAATACCACCAAAGGAGATGTCTCAGGTGACTGAGACATGCTGTCGCGATCGCTCGCGACATGGGTATTGTCGCATTTAGTAGGAACCCTAGGTGAAACAATCTGTGTTTTTCTTGTTAAAGATTGAGGAATGATTGTTTGTAAGCAAAGCCTCCTATAGAATCTTACTAACCATAAGGGTTTATACCCTACTCATAATAGAGTACTGGCAAGCCCCCGCAGCAGCTTTCAGCCTCCGCAGGAAGGAGCCGGCGAGTGCAAACACGATTTTGACGCTGTTCACCCCCGTCGAACGGCTGCGGCGATTTCTGAGGGTGTTCTCAAACGCCTCGCGCGAGTGCTAGAGTAGTCCCATGCGAAGTGCTGACGGTCAGCGCGGAGCCGCGCCGGGGCCTCTGACCCTGCCGAGAGTCCTCGCTTCTCCCACAAGCGGAAGCGCCTCTCACAGACGCCGCCCCTTCTCCGCATGCCTCAATCTTCACGCTGCCTGCAGCCCCCCGAGACTTGTTGGGCGCAACCACAACAAAAACATCGCTTAAATACAAGGATTTCTATGAACCGTCTTGAACTCGTAGACCGCGTCGCAGCCCGCAACACGGCTTCGAAAGCTGAGGTTGACCGCATCATCGTGAGCGCCCTCGAAGAAATCATTTCGGCCGTGCGCGACGGTGAGACCGTGACGCTGATCGGCTTCGGCACTTTCAAGGCGGTCGAATGCGCCGCCCGCACGGGCCGCAACCCGTCGACCGGCGAGTCGATCCACATCCCGAGCACGAAGAAGCCGAAGTTCATCCCGGGCACGGCCTTCAAGGATCTCATCAACGAAGAATGATGAGGAAAGGCTCGCCGGCGCGGCTTTTGCAAAGCGCCGGACGGCCCTCACAAGAGAGCGGCAGCTTTCCCTGAGATGGAGCTGCCGCTTTTTTTCATGCCTGCTCTCAGCGGTCGTTTCTGCGCTCGATGAAAACGGCCGTCGAACTTTTGAGCTGAGCGAATGCTTCTTCGCTCGGATAGTCGCTTCCCACGGCGGGGAAGGCCCCTGCAAAGAGTCCCATGGGAGGGCGCCGGTAGATCTGAAGCGCAAAGGTCTTCACCTCCTCGCGCTTGAGCCAATGAGCGAGTTCAACCAACTTCTCGTTGGCGAGGTAGTCCGGGTGCGCCGTCGTGCGGCATTCGAACGCAATGCCGGAATCCTTGATCATCCGGAAGGATTCGAGAAAGTGCTCGGCCGAGTGGGCGCGTCCCGTGATGCGGTCGTAGAGCGCCGCGTCGTCGGGCGGCCCCTTCACGTCGAGCCCCACCCAGTCGAGATGGGGCAGCACGCGCTCAAGCCTAGCGGGCAGCATCCCGCCCGTATGAAGCCCCACCATGAAGCCCATGTCCTTCACGCGTCTTGCAGCATCAAGAAGCGCGGGATCTGCGGTGGGCTCGCCCCCGGAGAAGACGACGGCGTCGAGAAGCCCCTTTCTGCGCGAGAGCAGGCGCTCGAGCTTTTTCCAGGAATCGTGTTCAAGCGCCGGATCAAAGTCCGCGGGCTGCATCCAGGGGTTCTGGCAGTAGACGCAGCGCCAGGGGCAGCCCTGCAGAAAGGCGACGGCGGCGAGCTTCCCCGGAAAATCGATCGTCGTGAAGGGCGTGATCGCCGCGACGCGCAGACGCTCCGCCGGGTGCTCGTGAGCGAAGGCGTCATGCCCCCGCACGTCGCGCAGCTCGATCACGCGCGGCATCTGACTCTCCGTCATCGTCTTGAAACCGCTGCCGCCTTACTTGCCGCAGCAGCTGCTCTGGATCGCGCCGTGGTGCGAGGCCGCCCCTTCCGTGAAGCAGACGCGTTCCTCGAACTCGCCCTTCTTCCCGATGTTGAAGCTCTGCACGGGGCGGTGGTAGCCCATCACGCGCGTCCAGACCTCGCAGGGCTGGCGTTCGCTGTCCTTGAGTTCGAACTGTTCGGTCTGATCGATCGTCGTTTTCGTTTCAGCCATGATTGACTCCTTCTTCTTTCGTTGACCCGGGCACTATAGCAATCCGAAGCGCCCGCGCCGAATTCAATTTGTCTAAAGGTCCGATTGATGGTGCCCTACTGTCGAAGGCACCACCATGCATAGCGCTTCTCGAGCCCCTTCAACGGCCCGCAGCCGCCTTCGCGGCGCGGCGTTCAGCCTCGCGGCGCTTCTTGGCGATCAACTCGGCGTCGCACTTCGGGCAGAAGTCGTGGCGCCCCGAGAGGTACCCGTGCTTCGGGCAGACCGAGAAGGTCGGCGTCACCGTGATGTAGGGGAGCCTGAAGTTCGTGAGCGTGCGGCGCACGAGGTCGCGGCAGGCCTCGGGGCTCGAAACCGCTTCGTTCATGTAGAGGTGAAGCACCGTGCCGCCCGTGTACTTTCTCTGCAGATCGTCCTGGCGCTCGAGCGCCTCGAAGGGGTCGTCTGTGAAGTTGACGGGCAGCTGCGAGCTGTTCGTGTAGTAGGGGTTCGAGGGCGTGCCCGCCTGGAGGATCTGCGGGAAGCGCTTCCTGTCCTCCTTGGCGAAGCGATAGGTCGTGCCTTCCGCGGGCGTTGCCTCGAGGTTGTACATGTGGTCAGTCTCTTCCTGGAAGCGCACGAGGCTCGCGCGGACGTGGTCGAGGAATTCGAGCGCGAAGGCGTGGCCGGCTTCCGTCGTGATGTCGTCCTTGTCGTCCGTGAAGTTGCGGATCATCTCGTTGATGCCGTTCACGCCGATCGTGGAGAAGTGGTTGCGCAGCGTGCCGAGATAGCGCTTCGTGTAGGGGAAGAGGCCGCCATCGATGTGGCGCTGAATTTCGCGGCGCTTGATTTCGAGGCTCGTCTTCGCGAGCTCGAGCAGATGGTCGAGCCGCTCGTAGAGGTGCGCCTTGTCGTGCTTGAAGAGGTAGCCGAGTCGCGCGCAGTTCACCGTAACGACGCCCACCGACCCCGTCTGCTCGGCCGACCCGAAGAGCCCGTTGCCGCGCTTCAGAAGCTCGCGCAGGTCGAGCTGCAGGCGGCAGCACATCGAGCGGATCATGTTGGGCTTCAATTCCGAATTGATGAAGTTCTGGAAGTACGGCAGCCCATAGCGCGCGGTCATGTCGAAGAGCCGCACGGCGTTCTCGCTCTCCCAGTCGAAGTCCGGCGTGATGTTGTAGGTCGGGATCGGGAAGGTGAAGACGCGCCCCTTGGCGTCGCCCTTCATCATGACCTCGATGTAGGCGCGGTTGATCATGTCCATCTCGGCCTGCAATTCGCCATAGGTGAAAGGCATCGTCTCGCCGCCGATGATCGGATGCTCGCCGCGGAGGTCTTCCGGGCAGGTCCAGTCGAACGTGAGGTTCGTGAAGGGCGTCTGCGTGCCCCAGCGCGAAGGAACGTTCAGGTTGTAGATGAGCTCCTGAATGCTCTGAAGCACCTCTTCATAGGGGAGATTGTCCTTGCGGATGAAGGGGGCGAGGTACGTGTCAAAGGACGAAAAGGCCTGCGCGCCCGCCCATTCGTTCTGCATGGTGCCGAGGAAATTGACGATCTGGCCGGTGGCAGACGACAGGTGCCTCGGAGCGTTCGCCTCGACCTTGCCGGCGACGCCGTTCAGCCCCTCCTGAAGGAGCGTGCGCAGCGACCACCCGGCGCAGTAGCCCGAGAGCATGTCGAGGTCGTGGACGTGAATGTCCGCTTCGCGGTGGGCGCGGCCGATTTCCGGGGGATAGACGTAGTTGAGCCAGTAGTTGGCGACCACCTTGCCCGACACGTTGAGGATGAGGCCGCCCAGGGAGTAGCCCTGGTTGGCGTTGGCGTTGACGCGCCAGTCGAGCTGGTCGAGGTACTCGTTGATGGAGCTCTCGACGTTCACCCAGCTCTGCTTGGCGTCTCGGGCCTTGGCGTGCGACTCGCGGTAGACGATGTAGGCGCGAAGCGTCGGGAAGCACCCGGCTTCATAGAGCCCGCGCTCGACGGCGTCCTGCACCCACTCCACTGAGGACGTGCGGGCGGCGTCGCACCCGCAGAGGTGGGGGATGACGTGGCGCTCAACGATTTCGCGGGCGCGCGCCTCGTCGAATTCCTGCGTCGCGGCGCCCGCCTTGGCGACCGCCTGAACAATCTTTTCAACATCGAAGTCCCTCACCGAGCCGTCGCGCTTGATGAGGTGCTTGGGCAGAGAATCCGTCATGACGCACATCCCGAAAATTTCAAATTTATCAATGGAAATACAACCTATAGTCGGCGAATAAAATTTCACCAACTATAGGTTGTATTTCAATACTTTGGCAGGATTTCAACTATATCAGAGCCTTCCGCGCACCGCCTCCCACTAAAGGAGCCTTGACAGACGGGAAAATCGGGCCGCAGCCCCGAAAAGTAAACTTCCCCTGCGCACAACCCTCCTGAAGTTGCTGAGGATTCTCGGAGCGTGCTCGAATCAAGGCATCGATCTTCCGCTTCCAAGACAGGTTTAAGCCGCAGCTGCCGCTGTGAAGGCCTCATTCGTGTCTACACCAAGATGCCAAGGAGGTTGGAGACGAATCAGCATTTTCCCTGAGGAAGCGGACAGCGTCCGGCCCCGGTAGGCAGACTCGCATCCCTCCCGGCAGGGATAGTCCTTATGGGTAGGCTAGTAGAAAGTGCCTAGAATTCTTTTCGGATCAATTCCTCCTTCCGGCTCTGATCGAGCCGGCAAGGCGTGCGTCGACATCGGGCGCTTCCGAGGGGCTGTATTGGAATGTCCGCTCTGCTTTCTTGAACCCTAGGAGCGAGCCGGCATTGCTAATGCAAGCATGCCGCGCCCGAATGTTGTTCCAGCCCGCGATGCCTGAAGCACCGCGGGCTTTTTTTTGTCTGCTCGATCCCCACTAAGAAGCGCAGCAGCGCCTCCGTCTCTATCCCTCTATCCGCCCTTGCCTGCTTGGCCGAGACCTTCTTCTCTTTTGTCGTCGACTTTGGACTTTGCTGAAGCAGCCCCGAACTCGCGCCGACTGAACCGAGACTTTTCCCTTTAATTGCATGAGAATGCATCTTATTTGCGCATTCTGAAAGCGGAGCTTCCCACAGAAAATCTACGCACAAATACGACATACCTCCAGAGGGGGTGATTTTTGAGGTATGCACTATATTGGTGCACACTCTGAATGCATTTCTTGATAAATATCAAATTGTCATTGCTGCCTCACACTCGCCGCACCTTTCGCTCTGCACGAAATCATGGCAGGAAGCACCTCTTCTGCCGCGCGCCTGATGCGCTTCAACCATCCCTTTTTGGGGAGGGTTCTTCCTATGCATCTTCCACCACAGGCAGAGATTGAGCCCCCCCGAATTCGCCTTCCCGATGATGCAGTCCCAAGCATGAATCGCGCCGTCTGCAGTCTCACTGCAGGTCTTGCGCAGCGAGCCGCCGAGCCCGTTCATCAACGCCTGCGGGGCAGCCCTTTCACTGCTTCTGCACGCCGTGTGCACCAGGAAGACTTCGGTTGGCGCCCAGTAGCCTTCACCTAGGCGCAATGCTGATGGCGGCGCGGCATGGCGGCTGATGTACTGCAGATGAATGCCCCCGGGCAGTCGAGGATGAGAGCGTGAAGCATGCAGTCCAAGCGGAGGCGGCTCTGATGAAAGGAACGAGAGGCGGCGTCGGAGTGCAGGACGGCGAGAAGCACTTCCCGAAAGTCGGAGGCACCCGCGGAAAGCGGTGCATCGCGTGCGTATAAAGAAAAGGCTGACGACGTCCCTTTACGTCGTCAGCCTTTCTCAACTTTGCAGCCATTTCGATGATGCAGGACCAACCACACCACTTGTCAGCGTTTGAGGAGCAACGCATGTGCATTTGTTATCTGCTGCGGAACTAAAGTTACCCTTTTTACAAAGTTAATGCAAACCCCTAGGCCGCAATTTCAATTTGCACTATATTGGTGCATTTTAAGGGTTAAACACTAATTATTTGCCGCACATGACTGTATTCACCGAATTCCCCAATTGGGGTACAAAGCGGCAAATAAGTATTTATGCTTATCTTGTCGAACACCATTGAATACCCGCCCAACAGAAGCGTCGTTAATGCCTCGAGAGAGCATGCGTCATCTGTTCAGATGATCCCGCCCCTCCCCATCCGCGGGCCTGAACGTCGCTTCGCAGTGCGGCCGATACAATGAGAAGAATCGGCCTTCTGCGCCCGTTCAAGGGCGCAGAAGGCGCTCGAAGCCGGCACTCCCGCCGCTCCCACTGGATTTCACATTAGCCATGCAAAAACTCTCCCCCAAGGAAGATGGGCTCGCCCGCATCCGCGATCTCGACGTGCTCTCGACCATTCCCGAAATGCTTGCTCTGCAGGTGGAAAAGCGCCCTGATGCGATCGGCTGGAAGTCCTGGGACTCTAAAAAGAAGACCTGGCGCGACTGGACGTTCCGCCAGGGCTACGACGAGGTCGAGCGCTGGCGCCATGCCTTCGCGGGCCTCGGGCTCGCACGCGGCGCCCGCGTGGCGATGCTGCTCCCCAACTGCATGGAGGCCGTCCTCTTCGACCAGTCGGCGCTCGCCAACGCCCTCACGCCCGTGCCGCTTCACGCGATCGACACGCCCAAGTCTTCGGCCTACATCCTGAACGACTCCGGCGCGGAAGTCCTCGTCACCAACAAGAAGCTCAAGTGGCGCCTGATCCGCGAAGCGGCGGAGCTCCCCAACCTGAAGCTCGTCGTCATCACGGACGACGACTTCGCCGACGACCCCGAGGCCGACATTCCGATGCTGAGCCTCGAGACGTGGCTCGCGAAGACGCCCGACGCGCCGCTTCCCCCCGGGCCGCGCTCGACTGACCTCGCCGCGCTCGTCTATACGTCCGGCACAACGGGCAATCCCAAGGGCGTGATGCTCACCCACCGCAACGTCCTCTCGAACCTCCGAGGCGTTCTGCAGAGTCTGCAGCCCTATGGCGAAGAGACGCTCCTCTCGTTCCTGCCGCTCTCGCACACGTTCGAGCGCACGGCGTCCTACTACCTTGCCGTCGGCATCGGCCTCACGCTCGCCTTCAACCGCTCGATCGCAAGCCTCGCCGACGACCTGAAGACCATCCGTCCGACGGTGCTCATGTCGGTGCCGCGCGTCTACGACATGATCTACGGGAAGCTCCGCGACGGGCTCGCGAAGAAGCCCGCCTACGTGCGCTACCTCTTCGACTGGGCCGTTGAAGTGGGCTGGCGCCGCTTCTGCCGCGAAAATGGGCTCCCCGTCGAGCCCTCTGGCCGCGCCTGGCTCGATCCCTTCGTGGCAGGGTTCCTCGACAAGAAGATCGGCAAGCAATTGCGCGGCGTCTTCGGCGACCGCATCCACCTCTTCATCTCCGGGGGCGCCGCGCTCAATCCCGCCGTCGCAAAGGTGTTCCTGGGGCTGGGCGTTCCCATCTACCAGGGCTACGGCATGACCGAAACGAGCCCCATCATCGCCGTCAACCGCGTGGGGCAGAATCACCCCTCGACCGTCGGCCCGAAGCTCGACAACATCGAGGTGAAGCTGGGCGAAGGGGGCGAACTTCTCGTGCGCGGCCCCTCCGTCATGCAGGGCTACTGGCACCGCGAGGACGCCACCCGCGCGATCCTCTCCGACGACGGCTGGCTCTCGACGGGCGACGTCGCCGAGATCTACCAGGACGGCTGCATCCGCATCACGGGCCGCATCAAGGAAATCATCGTGACGAGCACGGGCGAGAAGGTGCCGCCCGCGGATCTTGAAGCGGCGATCGAGACCGATCCCCTCTTCTCGCAGACGCTCGCCGTGGGCGACGACCGCATCTGCATCGCGCTCCTTGCCGTGGTGAACCCCCAGGAATGGGAGCGCCTCTGCGCCGAGCTCAAGCTCGACCCCGAGGATCCGAAGTCGCTCGACACCCGCGAAGCGCAGCAGGCCGCCATCCGCCGCATCAAGAAGGCCGCCGCCGACTTCCCGAACTACGGCGTGCCGAGGTTGGTGAAGCTCGTGCGCGAACCCTGGACCATCGAGAACGGGATGCTGACGCCGACGCTCAAATTGAAGCGCAGCGTGATCACCCGCCGCTACGCCGCGGACATCGACGCGCTCTACGAGAGCATCGCTCCCAAGAAGAAGTAAGCGCCGGGCGGAACCCTCCATCCCGAGCGGCCGCGGCGCACATCGCCGAGGCCGCCCGGGCCTGAGGGTTTTCACCTGAAAATTGCGAATGATTCCTGTCATTAGGCGCCGCATACTGCATGGCGCCCCAAGCCCTTCAGGATTTTCGAGGTCTGCGGAGCACCGCTCTTGAAGCGTGTGCTCCGGCCTCCTCCTCAAAAGAAAATGACGCGCACATCCATCGCCGAGATCTACGACTGCACCACCGTCCCTGCGCTGCGCCGCCGCACGGCGGCCCTCTGGCCCGACCGAGAAGCCTTCCGGCAGTTCGACTACGCCGAAAACCGCTGGATTTCGATCTCCTGGAAGGCCTTCGACGCCCAGGTGCTCCGGTGGCGCCACGCATTCCACGCTTGCGGCATGAAGCCCGGCGACCGTGCGGCGATGCTCCTCACCAATTCGATCGAAGCCGTCATCTTCGACCAGGCGGCGCTCGCAGCCGGCCTCGTGCCCGTTCCGGTTCACGCGGCGGACACCCCGGGGTCCTCGGCCTATATTCTTCGCGACTCGGGTGCGCGCTTTCTCGTCACCACCTCGCGCGCGCGGTGGAACGCCGTCTACCTCGCCGACCAAGAAGGACTCCCCGACCTCGCGCAGGTCGTGCTCCTCAACGAGCTCGGCGACGACGAGTGCGGGCACGTGCGCGTCTCGGGCGTCGAAGCCTGGCTCGCCCGCGGCAACGGCACGCCCTGCGAGGCGCTCCCTCCCGAACCCCGCCCCGACGATCTCGCGGGCCTCATCTACACGTCGGGAACGACCGGCCGCCCCAAGGGGGTGATGCTCACCCACGCGAACCTCGTCGCCAACATCGTGCAGATCTCGGACGCCCTCGACATTCGGGAAACGGACGTCTATCTCTCGTTCCTGCCCTTCTCGCACACCTTCGAGCGCACGGTCGCGCACTACGTCGCCCTCGCTCACGGCGCCTCGATGGCGTTCGCCCGCTCCGTGCAGCATATCGAGAACGACCTCGCTGACGTGCGCCCCACACTCATGTGCACGGTGCCGCGCGTATTGGAGCGCCTCCACCAGAAGATTCAGCTCGACCTCGCGCGCGCTCCGGAAGAGGAGCAGCACCGCGCGAAGTGGGCGGCCGAAGCCGGCTGGCGACGCTTCTGCCGCCAGAACGGGCTGCCGATCGACACCAACGCCCGATCGACCCTCGACTCGGCGATTCTTCCCGTCCTCGATCAGGAGATCAGCCTCAAGGTGCTCGAGCTCTTCGGCGGACGCATGCGGGCCGTCATGTGCGGGGGCGCGAGCCTCAACCAGTCGGTCGCCCGCTACTTCTGCGCGATGGGGCTGCCGCTGCGCCAGGTCTACGGCCTCACGGAAACGTGCCCCATCGTCTCCTTCACGCGCGCCGAGATGAATCATCCGACCTGCGTGGGCGCGCCCGTTCTCGAAACCCTCGTGCGCCTGGGCGAGCGCGACGAGCTTCAGGTGAAGGGACCGCAGGTGATGCAGGGCTATTGGAACAAGCCCGCCGAAACCGCCCGGGCCTTCACCGAGGACGGCTGGTTCCGCACGGGCGACCAGGCGGACCTCTCCGACGGCGGCCGCGTGCGCATCAAGGGCCGCATCAAGGAGATCATCGTGACGAGCACGGGCGAGAAGATCGCCCCCACGGACCTCGAGTTCGCGATTCAGGAGGATCCCCTTTTCGAACAGGTCTTCGTCTGCGGCGAGAACCGCCCCTTCATCAGCGCGGTCGTGGTGCTGCAGCCTGAGCTCTGGCGCGCGCTCTGCGCTGAGATGGAGCTCGACCCGGAGGATCCCGAAGCCCGGCGCGACCGCGGGATGCTGCGGCTTCTCGTGAAGCGCGTGCGCGCCGCCGCGAAGGACTTCCCCGCCTACGGGATCCCGCGCTCGGTGGTGGTGGTCAACGAACCCTTCACGGTTGAGAACGGCCTTCTCACGCCCACGATGAAGCTGCGCCGCGAGAAGATCCTCGCGCGCTGGAAGCCCTTGATTGACGGGCTCTACGCGGGGCACCCCGCGGCCTGACGCGCTCTTTCAAGGACAACGTGAATTTCCAGCCGATCAGCACGAGATGATGTTGAATAAGAGATCGTCAATTTACGGAACTATAGCCGTTCGAGGGCTCTGAACGGCTATATTGCGTATCACGATTTCTTCTCTTTTTCGGCTGCTTCACGAAGGAGCGTTTTTCGGTTTTTGCTGCCTTTCGGACGCCCAGGCTTCCTTTTGACGGGAGGAGCCTCGGAAGTCACTTCGACTGGCGATTCTGCTGCGATCTGCGGCTTTTCTTCAATTTTCACTTTCCGGGGACGGCCTCTCGGGCGTTTCGGTCCAACAAACTCCGGCTTCTTTTTTGGCCGGCCACGTTTGGCAGACGGGGACGCAGCCTCGGGTGCCTCTGAAAGTCCCAGCGCTTCAAGCAAGCTAATAACCGCTTTTGTGGTGTGCACCCATCCGCTGTCATCCGATCGCGGAGAGACGGGCGCGTGGATACTGCGCCAAGCGCTCGAAAGGTCATCCATGATGTCGCCGTATGACGCATCATCCATGAGCTTTGCCTGTTCCAGTTTCCGCAAGACTCGGCAGGTGAGTAAGGTGGCAATGAAGTTGATGAACTCATCGCCCCACACCGAGAAGTCCCCTTGAACACGGGTTCTGTTGAGGCATACCTCATTTTTATAGCGCCGGAACACAAGCTCGATCATCCAGCGATCGGCATAGCATTTGTAGGCCGTCGCCGGCTCCATATCCA
>Cebus_capucinus_imitator_PRJNA485217_SSR105__coassemble_605_pt1 | contig 13732 bp, 12 predicted proteins | sample Cebus_capucinus_imitator_PRJNA485217_SSR105__metabat2_low_PE_013 | metagenome-assembled genome bin Cebus_capucinus_imitator_PRJNA485217_SSR105 | reverse complement strand
GCACGTCCGGTGGTGTGGGAGGGGATGAGGTGCAAACCTCATCCTCTACCCGATGCGGAGTCCGGCTCGAAGAATGCGGAGGCGCAGAAGAAAAAGATGGGGCTTCGCTTGAAATCCCGAAAAAGTGCCCGTAGAATGCCGCGCTTGACCCGAACTCAAGGGATTTTTATGTCCTTGAAGACGGATCAGACAACAGTTGAAGCGCCCGGAAGCCTTGGTCGGCCCGGGTATGTACATTGCGCGCGGCCTGCGCCCGAGGTGCCGTTCATTCATCAGAAGAAGAATCGGTTCCTGTAGACCGTGTCAGACTGACAAACCTTGGAGAATATTCAAATGGTCAGCATGCGTGAAATGCTCGAAGCGGGTTGCCACTTCGGCCATCAGACTCGTTTCTGGAACCCGAAGATGGCCCAGTACATCTTCGGCTCCCGCAACAAGATTCACATCATCAACCTCGAAAAGACCGTCGTGATGTTCGACGAAGCGATCAAGTTCGCTCGTCAGCTCTCCAGCCAGGGCGGCCGCATCCTCTTCGTCGACACGAAGCGCGGCGGTCGTGAAATCGTGGCTCAGGAAGCGCAGCGCGCGGGCTGCTGCTGGGTTGACCAGCGCTGGCTCGGCGGCACGCTCACGAACTTCAAGACGGTTCGCGGCACGATCAAGCGCCTCAAGGACATGGAAGAGCAGCTCGAAGACGGCTCCGCCGCCAAGCTGACGAAGAAGGAAGCCCTCGACTTCCAGCGTCACGTCGAAAAGCTCAACAAGTCGATCGGCGGCATCAAGGACCTCAACGGTCTCCCCGATGCCCTCTTCATCGTTGACGTCGGCTATCACAAGATCGCCATCCAGGAAGCCAACAAGCTCGGCATCCCCGTGATCGGCGTTGTCGATACGAACGGCTCCCCCGAAGGCGTTGACTACGTCATCCCGGGCAACGACGACTCCTCGAAGGCCGTCCAGATCTACGCCGCCGGCATCGCCGACGCCGTGATCGCCGGCCGCGCTGACAGCGCCGTCGCCGCCGAAGGCGAACAGGCCGCCGACGAAGAATTCGTCGAGGTCGTTGAAGCCGCTCCGGCCGAAGCCCCTGCCGCTGAATAATTCAGCCGCGAGCTTCAGAGCGGAGCGCCGCGGGCGCTGAAGGTCCGACTTCAAGCGGATTGAATGCGTCCCAAGCGTTCCGGCATGAAAGAGGGAGCTCGCACAAGAGCTCCCTTTTTTCTTAGAATTCGTCCGAAATTTTTCGTTCTCACTTTTGGAGTAACAGAACATGGCTGCTATTTCCGCCGCCCAGGTGAAGGAACTGCGTCTTAAGACCGACGCCCCGATGATGGAGTGCAAGAAGGCGCTTACGGAAGCCGATGGCGACATGGCCAAGGCCGAAGAGATCCTTCGCGTCAAGCTCGGCAACAAGGCCACGAAGGCCGCCAGCCGCGTGACGGCCGAAGGCGTCGTGGTGGTCTACGTCTCCGACGACAAGAAGACCGGCGCGATCCTCGAAGTGAACTCCGAAACGGACTTCGTTGCGAAGAACCCGGAATTCATCCAGATGGCCCGCGACGCCGTCAAGCTCGTCGCTGAAAAGAACCCGGCCGACATCGCTGCTCTCAGCGCCCTCGAACTCAACGGCACGACCGTTGAAGCCGTCCGCACGGCTCTCGTCGGCAAGATCGGCGAAAACATGACCTTCCGCCGCTTCACCCGCATCGAAGCCGAAGGCAAGCTCTCCCAGTACGTCCACGGTTCCCGCATCGGCGTGCTCGTTGACATGGTCGGCGGCTGCGAAGACTGCGCCCACGACGTTGCCATGCACATCGCCGCCTCCAAGCCGAAGGCCATCGACGAAACCGGCATCGATCAGGCTCTGATCGAATCCGAACACCGCATCGCCATCGAGAAGGCCCGCGAAGCCGGCAAGCCCGAAGCCATGCTCGAACGCATCGCCGAAGGCTCCGTCAAGAAGTTCCTTAAGGAAGTCACGCTCGTCAACCAGCCGTTCGTCAAGGACGACAAGAAGTCGGTCGGCGACCTCCTCAAGAGCGTCAACGCCAAGGTTGCCGCCTACGCCCTCTACGTTGTCGGCGAAGGCATCGAAAAGCGCGTCGACGACTTCGCCGCTGAAGTGGCCGCCCAGCAGGCTGCCGCTGCCAAGGCCTAATCGCTCGAACAGCATTTCCCGGATCTCGAAGTCTTCCGAGGAGATTTTCGCCTGAATCGACGGGCCGCGCTCGAGAGCGGTACTAGAGACGAGGGCGGGGACTTCCAAAGAAGCACCTCATCGGGATCTTCCCGCCGGGGGGTCCAATTGGTCAATCGTCAATCCTGCATGCACGGGCAGCGATGGGTGAAGGGCTGAAAGGATTTCCAAAGGACTGAGGAGGCCCCGAAAAGGTTTCCGGACAAGTACGAAAGCCGCTAGGCGCATTGCCGGCGGCTTTTGTGCGTCTGGAATTTGGAAAACAAGCGGGATAGGCAAATCTCCTCAGCCGCGTATAATTTCGCCCAATGCCCGCAGGGCGCGTCCTGCGGATTAGGTCGTTGATGTGAGGAGAACAACAATGGACGTACAGGCCAAGCCCTGCTACAAGCGCATTCTGCTTAAGCTTTCCGGTGAAGCCCTGATGGGCGAGGACAGCTTCGGCATCAACCGCTCCGTGCTGCAGCACATGATCGAAGAGCTTCGCACGGCGCTCGATCTCGGCGTGCAGGTGGGCATCGTCGTGGGCGGCGGCAACATCTTCCGCGGCGTTGCGCTCGGCGCTACCGGCATGGACCGCGCCACTGGCGACTACATGGGCATGCTCGCCACGGTGATGAACGCCATGGCGCTCGCTGACTGCTGCCGCAACAACGGCATCGAAGCCCGCGTTCAGTCGGCGCTTCACATAGAGCAGGTTGCGGAACCGTACATCCGCGGCAAGGCCCTGCGCCATCTGCGCCTCGGCCGCGTCGTGATCTTCGCGGCCGGCACGGGCAACCCCTTCATGACGACCGACACGACGGCGGCGCTTCGCGGCGCTGAAGTGGGCGCGGACATCGTCCTGAAGGCGACGAAGGTCGACGGCATCTACACGGCCGACCCGCACAAGGACCCGACCGCCACGATGTACGAAGACCTCACGTTCGACGAGGCGCTCAGCGGCAACCTCAAGGTGATGGATGCCACGGCCTTTGCGCTCTGCCGCGAACAGGGCCTTCCCATCAAGGTCTTCAACATCAACAAGAAGGGGGCGCTGCGCCGCGTGCTCCTCGGCGAAAAGGAAGGCACGCTCGTTCACTCCTAATCGAGGCTTGCTACAATCCTTAAGCTAAAGACATGGGCCGGAGACATGTGTTTTCGGCCCATGTTCGTACCGGATTCAATTCTGGCGCAGCTTCCCCCGCCGCTTCCCCTCTAAACGAAGGGTGCGGCGCACGTCAAGCATGAGGCTCGCGTGCCCTGCGGGGGAATCGAGCTCCTCGGTCCCGAGGACGCTGCCGCCGACATCAGGAGATACTTCAATGACCGCTGCCGACGTTATCCAGCAGGCCCAGCACAAGATGGGCGTCACTGTTGAAAAGCTTCGCGACGACTTCACGCGCATCCGCACGGGCCGTGCCAGCACGGGCCTGCTCGACAAGATCCGCGTCGACTACTACGGCTGCCCCACCCCCTTGAACCAGGTGGCTCAGGTTGGTGTGGGCGACGCGCACACCCTCACGGTTCAGCCGTGGGAAAAGAACATGGTGAAGGTTTGCGAAAAGGCCATCCGCGACTCCGACCTCGGCCTCAACCCGGCCACGTCGGGCGATACGATCCGCGTGCCGCTGCCCCCGCTCACGGAAGAACGCCGCCGCGAACTCACGAAGGTCGTGAAGGGCTTCGGCGAAGAAGCCAAGGTCGCCGTGCGCAACCTGCGCCGCGACGCCAACACGCAGCTCGAACGCCTCGAGAAGGACAAGGAAATCTCCGAGGACGATCAGCGCCGCTATGAAACCGAAGTCCAGAAGCTCACGGACCGCTTCGTTGCCGAAATCGACAAGGTGATCGCCGAGAAGGACAAGGAAATCATGACGGTCTAATGCCGTCTTCTTGAGACCTTTCTAGGCTTCAGAGCAAAGGCCGCAGCGGGCGCAGAGACGCGCATTTCTGCGGCTTTTATTGTTTCCAACCTCCAGGGTTTTCATCATCATGAAGACATTCCGAATTTCCGCCGCAGTCTGTGCGGCTGCTCTTCTTGCCTCTTTCGGCCTCGCCGGGTGTTCGACCACGAGCTCGGAGGCGTCTGAAACTGCTGCCGGCAACACCGCGTCCGCCCCGCTCGGCGGCGACCGCGATGCGCACGGCTGCATCGGGTCCGCGGGCTACGTCTGGAGCGAGGTGCTCTCTGCCTGCATTCGTCCCTGGGAAGCGGGCGTGAAGCTCCTGCCTGCCATCAAGCCGACGGACGGCAGCGCCGTCCTTGCGGCCTACGTCGTCAAGAAGGACGACGATGTAGAAGTGTTCGTGCCTGACGTTGAAGGCGGCCGGAAGCTTCACAAGGTGGTCGAAGAGTGGGCGGGCGACCGGATGCTTCTCGAGCCTCGCGGCAGCGGCTGGATGCTGACGGCTCCGGGCGGCAGGATCTACCGCTCCGAATAAAGGCGACAAATTCGCTTTCACTTTGATTCTTTTCGATTGAGGGCGGCTTGCTAGACTCAATGCCGCCCGTCGGATGCTGTTCCGCACGACTCTCTTCCTTGCCGCACAAACCACCACCATGACCAAAGAGATCTCCATCCCGAAGCACGTCGCCATCATCATGGACGGCAACGGCCGCTGGGCGCAGGCCCGCCGGCTTCCCCGCGTGGAGGGACACCGCCAGGGCGTTTCAGCCTTGGAGCGCGTGGTGGAGACCGCGGCCGCGCGCGGCGTGAAGACGCTCACCGTCTTTGCGTTTTCGAGCGAAAACTGGAGAAGGCCCGCCGCGGAGGTTTCGGCGCTGATGAAGCTCTTCGCCTTCGGTCTCGAGCGCTGGCAGAAGCCCCTCGCGGCAGCGGGCGTGCGGCTGCGCGTCATCGGCGACCGGGAGGGGTTTGGGAAGTCGCTTCTTGCTTCGATCGAAAAGACGGAGGCAGCTACTGCTGCCGGGGAAAAGATGACTCTCGTGATCGCCGCCAACTACGGCGGCCGCTGGGACATGCTGCAGGCCGCACAGGCTGCAGCGGCCGAAGGCGACCTCACGATGGCAGGCATTGAAAAGCACCTTTCGGCCGCAGAATCGGGCGAGGTGGACCTCTTGATCCGCACAGGGGGCGAACGCCGCATTTCGAACTTCCTCCTCTGGCAGGCGGCCTATGCGGAGCTCTACTTCACCGACACGCTCTGGCCCGACTTCGACGCGGGGTCGCTCGACGACGCGCTCGCCTGGTACGTCGGCCGCGAGCGCCGCTTCGGGATGACGAGCGAGCAGCTCCGCAAGATCGGCTGAAAGCCCATCCCGAAACCTCTTGGCCGTTAAGCCTGAGAAATTCCCGGCGCAGGTAAAATGCCGGGAAACCGTCCAGCAAGCTCCAAAGGACTGCTGCCCCTCGCAGCGGTCCCTTCGTGCTGTTCGGCAAAAGAGAATTTTCATAGTCCCCTAAAGAGATCCCCATGCTGAAGCTTCGCGTTGCTACTGCAGCCGTACTGCTCCTTATTCTGTGGTTCGCCATCTGGTCTGGCCCGCTCGCCTTTGCCGGCGTGATGGCCATCTGCTTCGGCCTCGTGCTCTACGAGTGGCTGAGGATCGGCAACCTCGGGCCCGTGCCCGCCGCGCTCATCGCCGCGATCGAAATGATCACGCAGTTCTCGCTCTACTGGGCGCAGGCGCTCCCGAAGATGGACTGGTTCCTCTTCATCGTGAACGGCGGCGTGATGATCGCGTGGTTCGTGATCTTCTTCGCCGAGCTCTTCCACCGCTTCAACGGCTTCAAGGTGAACGTGCTCACGTGCCTCACCACGGCCGTGGTGTTCGTGCCGTCGGCTTACCTCTCGCTCCTCTGGCTCTATGAAGCCGGCAGCTGGGTGCTCGTCCTCTCGGTCTTCCTGATCGTCTGGGGTGCCGACATCTGCGCCTACTTCTGCGGCCGCGCCTGGGGCAAGCACAAGATGTGCCCGGCGATTTCGCCCAACAAGACCTGGGAAGGCGCGATCGGCGCCTACGTGATCGTCATCATCTTCTTCGTCCTCACGTGGTGGTTCTGCGACCAGAAGAACGTCTTCACGAACTTCGTCTTCGAGCACGCGGGCTTCCTCGTGGGCGTCGTGGTGCTGGCTGCCTTGATCGCGCTCTCGATCGCGGGCGACCTGTGGGAGTCGATGCTGAAGCGCTTGGCCGGCATCAAGGATTCGTCGAATCTCCTCCCGGGCCACGGAGGCTTCTTCGACCGCATGGACGCGAGTCTGCCGGTGCTCCCGGCGGCGACGTGGATCATGCTCGCGATCCTTCTCTTCTAACAACCTGAGGCCGCACGCATGACCGAGGGCTACCTGGTTCCCGATCTGCCGCCCGGAGGGTTCTTCCGGGCCGAGGACACGATCAAGCGCTCGCGCTTCATCGTTACCGTGGGCCGTGCGGCAACGCCTGAAGAGGCGCATGCCTTCATCGAGCGCATCCGCGCCGAGCACAGCCAGGCCACGCACAACTGCTGGGCCTTCAACGCGGGCGAACCCGGCTCCACCGCGCAGGTAGGAGCGAGCGACGACGGCGAGCCCAAGGGCACGGCGGGCCGACCCATGCTCACCGCGGTGCTCCACGGGGGCGTAGGCGAAGTGGTGGTGGTCGTCACCCGCTACTTCGGCGGCATTCTCCTCGGCACGGGCGGCCTCGTTCGCGCCTATCAGGGCACGACGCAGCTCGGCCTCGAGCAGCTCCCCAAACGCCAGAGAGAAGTGCTCGTTCGGTGCCTGGTCTCCATGGACACGGCCGTGGACGGGGTTTTCCAGAACCTTCTTCGCGCGGCCAACGGCAGGATCGTGACGTCGGACTACCGGTTTGACGCGTCCTACGAGATCCTGGTGCCCGAGAACGCGGTCGACGAGCTCGAAGCAGGGCTTGCCCGCGCAACGGCGGGCGAAGCGCTCTTCGAGCGGCTTGAAGAAGAAGCTGTTTGATTTCTCAAAGGGAGAATAACGGCCGCGACGGCTGGTAAAGCCGAAATGGATCGATGGATCGCCCAAGGCGCGCAATGTTGCATTCGCTTGCGAACTTCTTCGCGCCCAAACGGCTTGAGAAGCTTTGAGGGCGGACTGGAGCCGCTAGAATCAGCGCGTTTTCCATAGATTCCGGGATCGCCGCACGTCCATGCGCTTCGCCGTTTTTCATCTCGCCATGGCACTCTGGGTGCTGTGGCGCTTCGTTCTGCCGCTCGACATCAAGCGCCGCGCTAAGATCGCGCTGGCGCTCCTGGTCGTTCTGGCGGCCTCCTTCTCGACCATCACGACGCTCTTTTTCGGCGGGCTCGTTTCGCCCGAGGCTCCGCGGTGGTTCATGATTGCGGGCAACTCGGGCGAAGCCGTGCTGCTCTTCCTCTGCGGCCTCACCGTCGCCCGCGAGGCGCTGATCCTCATTTCCGTTCTCGCAGGGCGCTCGGGCGAAAAGATGCACTACGCCGTGCAGAAGGACCGCCGCACGGCGCTCGGCCTCGCTGCCGCAGCCGTGGGTCTGGGTGCGGCGGGCGTCGCGCAGGGCGTGTCGGTTCCAGAAGTCCGCCGCCACACGGCCGAGATCGAGAACCTCCCGGAAGCGCTCGAAGGCTTCGAATTCGTTCAGCTCTCCGACACGCACGCTTCGGCGCTCCTCACCGAGCCCTGGAGCCGCGCGATGGTGGAGCGCGTCAATGCCCTCAACCCCAAGCTCATCCTCATCACGGGCGACTTTGTCGACGGCACGCTCGAGCGCCGCGAAAAGGACGTTGCGCCCTTTGCGGACCTCCGAGCCGAGTACGGCGTCTGGGGGTGCGAAGGCAACCATGAGCACTATGGCGACTACGATCGGTGGATCGCAAAGATCAAGTCGCTCGGCGTTCGGCTCCTTCAGAACGAGCACGCCGTTCTCAACATCCAGGGTGCGGACGGGAAGCCCGCCAAGATCTGCCTCGCGGGCGTCTGCGACCCCATGGCCGAGCACTTCGGGCGCGAGATGCCCGACGTCGTGAAGGCCTTCGCCGGAGCTCCGGAGCCTCAGGAGGCGCTTCGCATCCTCATGGCGCATCAGCCCAAGTTCTTCCCCAAGTACCGCGAGAAGGCGCCCTTCGACCTGCAGCTTTCGGGCCACACGCACGGCGGCCAGATCTGGGGCATGGATGAAGCAGTAGCCATCATCAACGGCGGCTTCGTGAGAGGCTTCTACAGAAGGCTCGGGAGCCTCATGTACGTTCATCCGGGCACGGGTCTCTGGAACGGCTTGCCCATCCGCCTTGGAGCGCCCTCCGAAATCGCGCTCATCCGGCTCACCCGAAAGCGGGGCTGAGTCGGCTTAAAACCCACCAAATTACCAAATAGAAGAGAAGAAACATCATGCAGACCATTTCGCTTCTCGGCGCGACCGGCTCGATCGGCCGCTCGGCCATCGACGTTATCCTCCGTCATCCCGACCGCTGGTGCGTCAAGAGCGTGGCGGGCGGCAGCCGCATTCCGGAACTCGTCGACGTCGTGCGCGCAACGAATGCCCGCCAGGCGGCCGTGGCCGATCCCACGAAGCTCAAGGACCTCCGCGCAGCGCTCGATGCAGCAGGCCTCAAGTCGGTTGAAGCCTTCGCGGGTCCTGAGGCGGTTGAAGCCTTTGCGGCCGACAGCGAAACGGATGCCGTTCTGCAGGCGATCGTCGGCGCTGCGGGCGTGGCCCCCACGTTTGCCGCGGCGCGCACGGGCAAGCGCCTGATGCTCGCCAACAAGGAAAGCGTCGTCTGCGGCGGCGCGCTTCTCATGAAAACGGTGGCCGACTGCGGCGCGGAATTGCTGCCCGTCGACAGCGAGCACAGCGCGGTCTTCCAGTGCCTTGCCGCGGCCGACCAGCATGCCCGCGAGCACGCCCGCATCATCCTCACCGCTTCGGGCGGGCCCTTCCGCGGCCGGAAGGACCTTGAAGGCATCACGCCGGCCATGGCCGTGAAGCACCCGAAGTGGAGCATGGGACGCAAGATCAGCGTCGACAGCGCGACCCTCATGAACAAGGGCCTCGAAGTGATCGAAGCCTCCTGGCTCTTCGGCTTTCCCGAAGACCGCATCGACGTCGTGGTGCACCCCGAGTCCGTGATCCACTCGATGGTGGCGTTTGAAGACGGCGCGGTGATGGCCGAATTGGGCGACCCCGACATGCGAACCCCGATCGCTATTGCGCTCGCCTGGCCCGAACGCATCCCTGCGGGCGTCAAGGCCCTCGACCTCACGCGCGCCGGCAAACTCACCTTCGAAGCGCCCGACGTCGAAACCTTCCCGCTCCTCGAGCTCGCCCGTGAGACGCTCCGCCGCAAGGACGGTTCGTCGATCGTGATGAATGCCGCGAACGAAGTGGCAGTGGCCGCGTTCTTGGACGAAAAGCTCTCCTTCACGGGCATCATGAAGCTCGTGGCCGAAGCAGCGGACAAGTTCCGCGCGCCCGCTCCGCAGTCGGTGGAGGAAATCCTCGCGCTCGATGCGGAGGCCCGCGTGCGCGCGGCGGAACTCCTCCCCTTGGCCTGAGAACTTGTCAAAGACCATCCAGAACGAAAAATCTGAATGACGATCACCGTACTACTGAGCCTCATCGGCTTTCTCCTCACCATCGGCATCGTGGTCATGATCCACGAGGGCGGGCACTACCTTGCCGCCAAGTGGCTCGGCTTCGGCGTGAAGCGTTTCTCGCTCGGCATGGGGCCCGTGCTCTGGCGATGCCGGGGCTGGGACACGGAGTTCGCCGTGTCGGCGCTTCCGATCGGCGGCTACGTGGCCTTTGAAGAAGCGGATGAATTGAAGGAAAAGGGCTTGAAGCCTACCGGCATCCTCTTTGACGACGGCCCGCGCTGGCGCAAGGCCGTCGTGGTGGCCGCGGGCCCCCTCATGAACTTCGTCCTAGCGGTCGTCCTTTTCGCGGCTTCGGGCGCGATCGGCGTGCGGGACATTGCGCCCTATGTCGGCGCTCGTCCTGAAACCCAGGCCGAGGCCGCAGGCGTGAAGTCGATGGACCTCGTTGCGGAAGTGGACGGCCGCAGAATCGTGGGTGTCCTCGACTTCAATTCGGCGCTCCTTGAGCGCACCGGCAGCCGCGACGTCGTGGTGACCTTCGAGTCTGAAAGCACGGGAGAACGCGTTGAGCGCCACTTCGACCTCTCGGGCTACACGCTCGACGAAGCCACGCAGTCGAACGGCTTTGTGCTGCAAAAGCTCGGCTTCATGCTGATGGGCCGCGGCGTCACGATCTTCGGCGTGGAGCCCGCCGGGCCTGCAGCGGCGGCGGGGCTCAAGCCCGGCGACAAGGTTGTGGGGCTCAATGGCGAACCCGCCGACATGCGGAACTTCGCCGCGGCGATCCGAGGGTCGGCTGAGAAGTCGATGGAGCTCACCGTCAAGCGCGAGGCCGGAGAGCTTCACCTCGTGATGACGCCCCGCAGCGTCACGGATGAGAAGTCGGGGCAGACGGTCGGCCGCGCCGACGTGCGCTTCGGGCCCGGCATGGAATTCGTGACCGTGAGGCTCTCGCCCTGGCAGTCGCTCAAGAACGCCGTCGACAAGGTGGCGGGCCTCACGCGCTTCCAGGCCGCGGCAGTGGGCGGGATGGCCAAGGGCGAAGTGAGCACTGAGAACCTCTCGGGGCCGGTCGGCATTGCCGGGATGGCCGGCCACGCGCTTTCTGCCGGCGTCAGCGCCTTCTTCGAATTCGTCGCGCTCATCTCGATCGCCGTGGGCTTCATGAACCTCATCCCAATACCGGCCTTGGACGGCGGACAGCTCGTGATGCTCGGGGTCGAAGGCCTCATGGGCCGCAGCATCTCGAAGGGCGTTCGCGAAAAGCTCGCCGCCGCGAGCATGGCGCTTCTCATTCTGCTTGCCGTCTATGTAACGGTGAACGACATCGGGCGCCTGGGCGGCTGAGGTCGAGCCGGATTTGAGGAAAGGGCCGCCCGCAGGTTTTCCTGCGGGTTCGCCCGCTCGAGCCCAATGCCTCCTTGTGCTAACCTTACAAAAATTTTTCTTCGGGCTCCGGCAGGCGTTTTCGAGCGCCTCGTGCGCCGTCATTTCGGCCGAACGTATGCTCGGCCGCTCCAAGCGGGCCGGACACTGAATTCAAAGCGTTGAGAGAGAAATCGTCTTGCAGCTCCCCACATTTACCCGTCTGACGGCCGCGCTCGCCGCCGCTTTCGTATTTGCCGGCTCCGCCTCGGCCTTCACGATTTCCGACATCCGCGTCGAAGGCCTCACCCGCACGGAGCCCGGCACGGTCTTTTCGCACCTGCCGTTTCGCGCCGGCGAAGACTACACGCCTGAAAAGGGCGTGCGCGCCATTCGGTCCCTCTACCAGTCCGGACTCTTCCGCGACGTGTCGCTCTCCCAGGACGGCGACGTCGTGGTCGTGCACGTGATGGAGCGCCCGGCCGTCGCCACGATTGAAACGCACGGCATCAAGGCGTTCGACAAGGACGCGGTGGAAAAGAGCCTGCGTGACGTGGGCCTCGCCGAAGGCCGCATCTTCGACCAGGCGACGCTCACCCGCGCCGACCAGGAGCTGCGCCGCCAGTACCTCGCCCGCGGCTACTACGGCGCGTCCGTGAAGACCACGGTGACGCCGCTCGAGCGCAACCGCGTGCGCATCACGGTCAACGTCGACGAAGGGAGCGCCTCGTCGATCGCGGCGATCCGCATTACGGGCAACCACCTCTTCGAGACGGACGACCTGCTCGACCTCATGCAGTTGGGCACCCCCAACTGGTTCTCCTGGTACACGAAGCGCGACCTCTATTCGCGCGAGAAGCTTGCGGCCGACCTTGAGACGATCCGCTCCTTCTACATGAACCAGGGCTACCTCGACTTCAAGATCGATACCGTGCAGGTTTCGATCGCACCGGACAAGTCGAACGTCTACATCACGATCAACCTGACGGAAGGCGAGAAGTACACGATTAAGAGCGCGAAGCTCCAGGGCGACATGCTGGGGCTCGACGATCAGTTGAACGCCCTCGTGACGCTCCAGCCCGGCGAAATCTACAACGCCCAGTCCGTGAAGGACGTCTCCACCGCGCTCACCGACAAGCTCTCGACCCTGGGCTACGCGTTCGCTTCCGCCAACGCCAACCCGATCGCCAACAAGGAAGACCGCACGGTCGACGTGGTCTACACGATCGACCCGGGCCGCCGCGCCTACGTGCGCCGCGTGAACATCACGGGCAACAACCGCACCCGCGATGAAGTGATCCGCCGCGAAGTACGCCAGTACGAATCCGCTTGGTTCGACAGCGACAAGGTGAAGCTCTCGCGCGACCGCATCGACCGACTCGGCTACTTCGAGTCCGTGACCGCTGAACCGAAGCCCGTTCCGGGCACGCGCGACCAGGTCGACCTCGAAGTCAACGTGAAGGAGCGCCCGACCGGCTCGATCTCGCTTGGCGCCGGCTACTCCACGTCTGAAGGCATCATCCTGTCGGCGGGCTTCGCGCAGAACAACGTCTTCGGCACCGGCAACTCGGTGTCGGTCGACGTCAATACGTCGAAGTCGCAGCGCACCTACGCGCTCTCCGTGACCGAACCCTACGTGACGCCCGAAGGCATCAGCCGCACCTACGACATCTACGACCGCCGCGTCGACCTCGAAGAGCTCGACGTCGCCGACGTGAAGTACGAAACCCGCGGCGTGGGCGTGTCTTGGGGCATTCCGTTCACGGAACTCGACCGCGTGTTCCTCGGTGCCCGCGTGGAATCCACGAAGGTGGAAGCGAACGACAATTCGCCGCAGCGCTACAAGAACTACGTCGACAAGTTCGGCGACAACCCGGTGAGCGTGGCGCTCACGCTCGGTTGGTCGCGCGACAGCCGCGACAACTCGCTCGCTCCGACCCGCGGCGTCTATCAGCGCCTGTCGGGCGAATTCGGGCTGCCCGGCTTCGACATCCAGTACTACAAGGCGACCTACCAGTACCAGCACTACATTCCGCTCTCGCGCACGTGGACGCTCGCGTTCAACGGCGAAGTGGGCTGGGGCGACGTGTACGGCAGCACCGATCAGTTCCCGTTCTTCAAGAACTTCTACGCGGGCGGCATCGGCTCGGTGCGCGGCTATGAATCGGGCACGCTGGGCGCGAAGGATTACCGCAACGACAAGTACACGAGCGATCCGGACAACCTGGGCGGCGACCGCATGCTGATCGGCAACGTTGAAATCTTGGCGCCGCTCCCGGGCGGCGACAGGACGCTGCGCTTCTTCGGCTTCTTCGACACGGGCTATGCCTGGGGCTACGAAGGCGTCAACGGCACGTACAAGCGTCAGAAGATCGACTTCGCCGACCTGCGCTATTCGACGGGCTTCGGCATTGCCTGGATCTCGCCCTTGGGGCCGTTGAAGTTCTCGATCGCGTTCCCGCTCAACGACAAGGAAGGCGACGATACGCAGCGCTTCCAGTTCCAGATCGGCACGGGCTTCTAAGAAGCACCGCCTGACTGCAGGAACCGCAAAAGAAAAACCGCCGGGCTCTTCGGAGCCGCGGCGGTTTTTCGTTGTGCGCCCGGCAGCGCACGTGTGTTTATGTGGTGAAAGTCCACTGT
>Cebus_capucinus_imitator_PRJNA485217_SSR105__coassemble_595_pt1 | contig 13859 bp, 13 predicted proteins | sample Cebus_capucinus_imitator_PRJNA485217_SSR105__metabat2_low_PE_013 | metagenome-assembled genome bin Cebus_capucinus_imitator_PRJNA485217_SSR105 | reverse complement strand
CTCGTTGAGAAACGTCCCGACATTATCCAACGCGCCCGCGTTTGCGGGATTCTCCTGAAAGGAGCCGCTTCACGCAAAAACGGTCCTGAATCCGTTCCCGACGGCCCAAAGCGGCTATGATCCACTGCTGACCTCGAAGCCCTCAGGCTTTCCAAAAAGGTCTTTGCACAACTCTTTCGACGGCGGCCCGCGAAAATGAGCGCGACCAAGCGACCCCTGAAGCGGACCGGCCCGACTGCCTCCATGTCTGACGACAACCCGCGAATACCCACGGATTCCCTCAAGCGCGATTCCTCGCGCTCTCTTGATATCGATGCTGCTCAGGCAGCGCACTCCGCGGAGGCCCTCCGATGAAGAGCCACCCCCGCATTGAAGCCTGGCTGCGAGGCGTCTGGGCGCACCGCGGCCCGGTCGCCTGCCTGCTCTATCCGCTCTCGCTCATCTACAAGGCCGTGAGCCAGTCCAAGCGCCGAAGCACCAAGCCGCAGAAGCTCCCCGTGCCGGTCGTCGTGGTCGGCAACATCTACGTAGGCGGCACCGGCAAGACGCCCGTCACCATCGCGCTCGTGCGCGAACTGCGCGCCCGCGGCTGGACCCCGGGCGTCGTCTCCCGCGGATTCGGGCGCGAAGCCGACGCCGTCAAGCTCGTGACGGCCGAGTCCGACGCGCACGACGTGGGCGACGAACCCCTTCTGATCGCCCGCGACTCCATGGCGCCCGTCGCCGTGGGCCGCGCGCGCTGGCAGGCCGGTCAGGCGCTTCTCGCCGCGCACCCCGGCGTCGACATCATCCTCTCCGACGACGGGCTCCAGCACGCCGCGCTCGCGCGCGACGTCGAGCTCGCCGTGATCGGTGCGGGCGGGCTCGGGAACGGCTGGCTGCTGCCCGCAGGGCCCCTGCGCGAATCGTCCGAGCGCCTCGACGAGGTCGATGCCCTCATTCTCAACACGACCACCGACGTCGAGGTTGAAAGCCGCACGCCGCGCTTTGCCGTCTCGAGCTGCTTCGGTGCCTGCCGCAGGCTTTCGAACGGCGACATCCGCGACATCGACGAGCTTTCGCACGAGCTCGAATCCACCCACGGCTCGGCGCTCGCCGCCGCAGGCATCGCCTCGCCCGGGCGCTTCTTCGCCATGGTGCGCGCGCACGGCATCGACTGCGCCGAGCTCGAACTCGGCGACCACTACGACTTCTCGGAAAATCCCTTCGCCGATCGGAAGGAATCCGTCATACTCATCACGGCCAAGGACGCCGTGAAGTGCGCGCGGATTCCGGAAATCAAGCAGGACGACCGCATCTGGGTCGTTGGGCTCGAAGTGGTGCTCGACCCCTATCTCGTCGACATCGTCGACCAGAAGGCGACGGCCGCCGCCGAGCGCATGGGCCGCAGCCCGGAAGCTGCCGGCGACCGAATCGAATGACGGACGGCGCCCCCGGCCTGAAGCGATGCGTCAAAGACCAGGGCGTCCCAAAGCAAACACACTGAAACGATAAGACCATGTCCTCTCTGATTCCTGAATTTCTCGTCTGCCCGTGCTGCCGCGGACGGCTTCTTGCGTCGACCCAGGAAGACTCCGCCGACCGCGAGCTCGTCTGCCCGCACTGCGCGCTCGCCTTCGCCGTGAAGGACCACATCCCGATGATGATCCCGCACGATGCGAGAAAGCTTTCCGAAGCCGAAGCGCTCAGCTGGCAGGCCAAGGCCCGCGCGCTCTCGGGCGACGCGCCCGCCAACCGCACGACGGAGGCCTAAGGCATGAGCTTCACCGTCATCATCCCCGCGCGCATGAAGTCGACGCGCTTGCCCCAAAAGCCCCTGAAGGACATCTGCGGCAAGCCCATGATCGTGCGCGTCGCCGAAGCCGCCGCCGCAACGGGCGCCTCGCGCGTTGCCGTCGCCACCGACCATGAGGCGATTCTTGAAGCCTGCCGCGCCGCGGGCGTCGAATGCGTGATGACTCGCGCCGACCACGCGACGGGCACCGACCGCCTTGCGGAAGCCGCAAAGCTTCTCGGCCTCGCGCCCGACGAAATCGTCGTGAACATCCAGGGCGACGAACCCCTGATGCCGGCAGAAGCCGTCAATCAAACGGCCGCGCTTTTGGCTGAACGCCCCGAATGCGCCATCGCGACCGCCGCCCACACGCTCTCGTCGGTTGAGGAGTTCTTCAACCCCAACGTGGTCAAGGTCGAGCTCGACGGCCGCGGCAATGCGCTCACCTTCTCGCGCGCACCGATTCCGTGGCCCCGCGACGCCTTCCGCGAAGACCGCACGAAGCTGCCCGAAGGCTTCCGCCCGCTTCACCACCTCGGCCTCTACGCCTATCGCGTAAGCTTCCTCGAGAAGTTCCCGCAGCTGCCGCCCGCTCCGATCGAGCAGATCGAGAGCCTCGAGCAGCTCCGCGCGCTCTGGAACGGCGAGAAGATCGCCGTGCTCGTGCTCGACGAAGCGCTCCCCGCCGGCGTCGACACGGAAGAAGACCTCGAGCGCGTGCGCGCCGTGTTCGCAAAGCGCTGCTGACGCTGAAACCCAAAAGCGGCAAAGGCCTGCGCTTCCAACTGAGGCGCAGGCCTTATTCATTGAGCGCGTCTTCAGTCGGGGCCAATACAATATCGTCGCGAACTCACAAGCCGAAGGGTAAGAATCGAAATGAACTTTACCGAAAAGTTTCACCAACTCTCGAAAGACGATCAGGCGCAATTGCTTGATGCTCTGCGTCCATACGACATGGACATTGAGAGCATCGAAAATTTGCTCTCCTTAAGAATCGTGCTCGAAGGGAAGATTTTCGATGCAACCATCCCTTCAGATTTTGCGCATTCTCTCTGGAAGCTTCAGCTCGCCTACTATCGAATGATAGGCGCAGTTCTGCACAATTCCCCTTCTGCCGTTCTCAGTTCTGAAGAAAAAGAACAGCATAAACTCGTATTCAAAATCAGCAAAGGCTCGACAAACGGCACGGCCGATATTTGGTCGTCATCCTTAAATATCGCAGAAAAGGCTTTTGACAAAATGGAACCATGGCAAGTACTACTGGCCGTCGCGCTCATTGCCGGGGCCTATGTTGGGGGAAAATTGTTTAACCACCTCAGCGAAAACGCTAGGATACAGGCGGAAAAAGAAAAGGCTTTAGCCCAAATCCAAACTGAAAAAGAAAAAGCCTTGGCTCAGAACGAAACCGTTCAGAAGATGTTCGATGCTCACAAGGAGATCTTCAATGCCGCCTTCTCTGCCGGCCAGGAAGGTCGTATTGCCGTCATCAAGGGCGTCGCCGGAATCGAACGCGCTCAGATCGGCGAACGCGAGTACGACGCAGAGAAAATCGAACAGATCAAGCGTCGCTCAGCTTGGGTTAAAGCCGTCAGCAACACTTGCCAAATGTTGGTTACTGTTGAAAAAATCGATACTCAGGATAAAAGCGATCCTGTGGTTTACCTTCGAGAGCGCGGCGCCGATAATTCCTTTAAGGCTTCTTTAGCCATCGAAGGCGAAGACGAAGAGGATCTGCAGACGGCATTGGACATTATTTGGGATGCCGCTCGTTATCCCGACCGCTTCTTCTGGGTAGAAATTTCAATTTCCAGCAAGAAGGGCAAGGTTGTCAGCGCCTCCATCACGGCTCTGGCTCATAAAAAAGAAGACCTTCCCGACAATACAGAAGAGATCACTGAGCTCTGAATCTCTTATCCCAAAACAGCAATTCAACCCCTCAAGCATTTGCTGCTTGAGGGGTTGAATTTTAAATTCTCAAATTAAACTCGCCCTCCGAAATTGAAGGCCTATCTTGGGGCTCGATCTCGCGTCGGCCCTGCAGCCCTCGATCAAACAGCAAGCCACCAGTCTTCAAAGCTGCGCCTCCTGGCCGGGTCCAGCGGCAGCGGCTCTCCGATCAGGGGCGCAGCCATCGCAACGCCCTGCGCCCGAGTCGTGCGCCGCGCCGCCTCCAAGGGCGCATTCCAGGCATGGTGCGAGAGGCAGAACTTCGAATTGTGGATCGGCATCACGGCCTGAGGACGCAGCGTCGCCAAAGCATCGCTCCAGGCGGGCGGCATCAGATGCACGCCCGGCCAGTCGGCGTCGTACTGCCCGTCCTCAAGAAGCGCCAGATCAATTCTCGGGAAGGTCCCGGCAATCTGAGCGAAGTGCGGCCCCATGCTCGTGTCGCCGGAGTGATAGATCGTCGCGCCGCCCGCTTCCAGCACGTACCCGCACCAGAGCGTCGGATTGGGCGTGAAGCTTCTCCCCGAGAAGTGCTGCGCGGGCACCGCCGTCACCGTCATGGCGCCGCATTTCGTCGACTCATGCCAGTCGAGCTCCGTGATGCGGTCGGGCTCCCATCCCCAGGCCTCGAAATGAGCGCCCACGCCCAGAGGACACGTCACCCGCTTCACGCGGCTCTTGAGCGCCTCGACCGTGCGGTAGTCGAGGTGGTCGTAATGATCGTGCGTGATGAGAAGCAGATCCGCTGCGGGGAGATCCGCCGGCTGCCAGCAGTCTGAGCCGGGAAAGGGCTTATAGAAGCCCGGCATGGGAAACGCCTGGTGGAGCGCCGGGTCGATCAATACCCTGACGCCCGCCCAATTGAAGTAGAAACCGGAATGCCCGAGCCAGACGAGGTGGTCTTGAGGCACGTCCGCGAAGACCGTCTTCGCGTGCGGAATCGGCGCGGCGGGAAGCCTCGCGGCATTTCTGTCAAAGAGGAAGTCGCGCATGATTTCCATGCGCGACTTGTTTGTGCTCGAGCGCTCCATCGGCACGAGATTGTGAAACGCCCCGTCGGCCCAATGGGGCGAACGCTGGATGCGCTTGAGCCTTTCGCCCGAGGGTGCGGCGCCGAAGTCTGCGCGAGAGAGGATCGTGCCGCCCGCTGCAGCGCCGGCAGCGGCAAGGCCGGCGACGACGGCGCCCCCTTGAAGCAGGCGGCGGCGGGCGGGATTGACGGCGGCAGGCATGATGAGGACTCCTTGCGTTTCAAGCTCAACTCGAAGTCATTCTGCCCGAGCCTCCGGTTCAGGCGCCCTGCGTTTTCTCTCAAAGCTTTGCACGAAACCGGCGCTGCTGATTGATGCTTTCTTGACGAAGCCGCGTCTACGTAGGCGCTTCTGCCTATGGCGAATGTCCCTCAAGCGCCTTCATGTGCGCCATGATGGAGAAACCAGAGGCGCAGCCGCTTCGCCGCGCCGATTCTCACTTCTCTCCTGAAGCCTCATCGGAGCCTCTTCATGCAGACCATCCGCCATGCCGACACCCTCAAGCGCCCGCTCGCAGCGGCGTGCTTCGGTGCGCGCGCCGGCGGCAAGGCTTCCGAACTTCAGGGTCGTCAGCATTGGTGGCGGGCGTAGATTCGCCCGCCAGACGCTTCCAGTCACACATTTCATCTCCACGATGGGCGGGCGCTTCAGAAGGCGCGCCGCCCGTTGATGCATTTGGGGATCCGAAATCCCGCTTCAAAGCCCTCAGGAGACGCCGCCTTCCAGGCACAAGCGCCCGGCCATGAACACCTTTCGGACCCGCCATGAAAGCATCGCTCTCCACTCTCCTCGACCAGTCGGCTCCCGCTGCCGCCGCCCTTTCGGCCTCGCTTCTGCTCGCCGCTGCGCCCGCCGCAGAAGCCAAGCACATCACGGTCGCGCTCTCCGCGGCCTTCACGACGCTCGACAGCTACGACTCGCCCGACAACATCTCGAAGGCCGCCGCCCGCGCAGTCTACGAAGGCCTCTTCACGTTCGACCACAATATGAACCCCGTGCCGGTGCTCGCCGACGACTACGAAATGAGCCCCGACGGCCTGGTCTATACGATTCATCTCAAAAAGGGCGTTCCGTTTCACGACGGCACGGAGTTCGACGCCCAAGCCGTGAAGCTCAACATCGAGCGCGTGCTCGACCCCGCCGTCGGCCTCACGCGCCGCGCGATCTATTCCTTCATCGAGTCGGTGGAGGCGGTCGACAAGTACACGGTCAAGTTCACGCTCAAGCACCCGCACGGGGGCTTCATTCGGCGCCTCGCCATGAGCAGCTCCATCATGGTGTGCCCGAGCCTCATCAAAGAAGCGAACGGAAGCAAAGCGCTCATCGCGCACCAGTCCTGCGGCACGGGTCCCTACGTCCAGGTCGAATTCAATCCGAGCGAAAAGTTCGTCGTGAAGAAGAACCCCAACTACCGCATCAAGGGGCTTCCGAAGCTCGACGGCATCACGTTCATCCCGGTGCCCGAAAACTCCACCCGCGCGGCGATGCTGCGCACGGGCGAGGCGGACTTCATCACCACGGTGCCGCTCGAGCAGATGAAGGCGCTCGAATCCGACCCCAAGCTCTCCGTGACCGCGATGCCCTCGATCATGCAGAAGCACCTCGACCTCAACAACTTCTTCAAGCCCTTCTCCGACAAGCGCGTGCGGCAGGCGATCAACTACGCAATCAACAAGGAGGCGCTCGTGAAGGTGGCCTACAAGGGCTATGCGGTGCCGCAGTACGGCATCCTCGCGAGCCAGTACCCGGGCGCAGTCAACTTCGGCCCGTGGCCCTACAACCCCCAGAAGGCCCGCGAGCTCCTGAAGGAAGCGGGCTATCCGAACGGCTTCACGACCACCCTCTGGTCGGGCTACAACGACACGACCGCAAGCAAGGTCGTGCAGTTCCTGCAGCAGCAGCTCGCGCAGGTCGGGATCAAGGTCGAGACGAAGCTTCTTGAGCCCGGCGTGCGCACGGAATTGATCCTTCACGTCAAGGGAGCGGCCGACTCCAAGTCGCGGCTCTTCTTCATCGGCTGGAGCGACGGGTCGTTCGATCCCGATCAGATCCTGCGTCCGATTCTGCACAGCCGCGAGCAGCCGCCCGTCTACATGAACACGACCTACTACGCGAACGAACATTTCGACAGCTTGGTCGACCGCGCGCTCACGGAGCCCGATGAGGAAAAGCGCCTGAAGCTCTACGAAGAAGCGCAGAAGACCGCCTGGGAGGATGCTCCGTGGGCCTTCCTTCTCTTCGAAATGTCGACGGGCGCCGCGAACAAGCACCTCAAGAACTTCAACATGATGGTCGACCAGAACTTCGAATTCGCAAACGCCGAATGGGTGGAATGACGGCTCCGGCCGTCCAAGAGCGTCTGAACGCGCGCTCAAGGCCGCCCGATCCGCATCCTCAATCGGGCGCCTTGGCGCAGCCGGACTTCTTCAGAGCGTCTTCACGGCGTACAATTTTAGAATTACGCTGACGGATTCTCGGCCGACCCCGGCGCCGCTCCATTGAGAGCCGCCCTCTTCGACCGCCCGCAGCCTTACCGTCAGTCTCATTAATTCAGGAGATACAACAATGCGTCTTATCCTCATTGGACCGCCCGGCGCCGGCAAGGGCACGCAGGCCAAGTTCATCTGCGAACGCTTCGGCATCCCGCAGATCTCTACGGGCGACATGCTCCGCGCCGCCGTCAAGGCCGGCACCCCGCTCGGTCTTGCCGCCAAGGCCGTGATGGACAAGGGCCAGCTCGTCTCCGACGACATCATCATCGGTCTCGTGAAGGAACGCCTCGCTCAGCCCGACTGCGCGCAGGGCGCCCTCTTCGACGGCTTCCCCCGCACGATCCCGCAGGCCCAGGCCCTGATCGACGCCGGCATCCCCATCGACTACGTGCTCGAAATCAGCGTCCCCGATGCTGAAATCGTCGAACGCATGTCGGGCCGCCGCGTGCATCCCGCGAGCGGCCGTACCTATCACGTCAAGTACAACGCCCCCAAGGTGGAAGGCAAGGACGACGTGACGGGCGAAGACCTCGTGCAGCGCGACGACGACCGCGAGGAAGTCGTTCTCAAGCGCCTCAAGGTCTACCACGACCAGACGGAAGCCCTCGTGGGCTTCTATTCGAAGCTCGCCGAAAGCGGCAATGCCGAAGCTCCGAAGTACCGCTCCATCAGCGGCCTCGGCGCGATCGACGAAATCACCGCCCGCGTCTTCGAAGCGCTGAAGTAATCCGCGCACCATGGAAGCTCCCCGCGAGCTTCAAGAAGAAAGGCTCGACGGCCCCGAAGGCCGCTCGGGCCTTCTTTTTATGGCATTGCGGCCTCCCTTCCTCTGCCCGGTCCAGGCCCGCGGCTGAAGATGCAAATATTTGCGCGAGAACCCAGGCTCCCGCGTCGCAAGGCGCCCGGTTTCAGGCCCATAATGAGCGACCATCATCTTCTGGCATCTCACCCTCGAGAACATGCTCCCCATGCACCTTTCCAATTTCCTGCGGCCCGCTGCCGCCGTCAGCGCTGCCCTCGCGGCAGCCGTTCTGATTTCGGGCTGCGCTGCGACCTCGTACACCGGCGCCACCGCCGTTCCGGCTTCGGAAGCCCCGGCGAAGAAAAAGAAGGTCGAACCCGTCAAGCTCTCCATGCCCGCGGTCGACGCCTTCCGCGGCACCGGCATCTTCTTCTTCGACGACAACGTCCGCTCGCGCATGTACATCGCCGACCCGATCGCCGTGAACGGCCGCCTCGCGCTCAAGGAAGAGGCGCCGAGGGGCGCCCACGGCTTCACGTGGGGTGCGGGCGCAGCCACGGTGCTGCGCGGCGGCGTCCCGCAGCCGCTCGCCGCTCCCGAAGCGCTCTCGGTCGAAAAATCGGGCGATCTGCGCCTCATCTATCCCGCGCCGAAGGATAAGAACGCAAAGCCCATGAACCTCAAGGTGAAGCTCATCGCCTACGACCTTTCGGAGCTTCCCATCGGCCCCTACCTGCGCAACCGCGCCGGCAGGTCGACGCCTTCGGGCTGGGTGATCTCCAACCGCTACGTCTTTCCCGAAGGGGCGATCGGCTACCGCGCCGTGACGTCGGTCGATCAGTCCGAAGTGCTCGTCCCTACGCAGAAGGCCTTTACGGGCTCCTCTTCGATTGAAGACTTCTCGAAGCGCTTCACGAAGGAGATTCCCTACTGTCTGCGCTTCATTCCAGGCCGCAAGGCCGAGCCGATCGGCCTGCGCTTCCCCTCGACCATCGTCAAGCAGACGAAGACCGTGAAGCTCAAGAACGGCCGCACGCGCACGGAAGAGGTCGCCCAGTCGGGCGAGGCCGCCCTCTATCCGGTGAAGAAGAACACGCTCTTTTGCGCGGCCGACGGCAGCCAGCTCGCAAGCGCCAAGTGGGACCTCAAGTACGTGAACGGCACGCGCATCATCTACTTCACGTTCCCCAGCTCGGTGGACCCCGGCAACTATGGCTTTACCAAGGCGCACACCAATGCGCTGCGGCTCGCCTTTGCGGAAGAAAAGTCGACGCAGCGCGGCAAGACCGCCGTGCAGGTGCGCCCGGCCGCGCTCTGGCTCGCAGGCAAGACCGTTGAAGACCAGCAGTGGCGCTTCAACGGCACGGCGGCCGACGCCATTTCGGACGCCATTCGCCTCACGGCCGCGAAGCGCGCCGAATGGGAGGCTCAGCAGAAGGCGAAGTAATCGGCGCCTCCCGTCTGTCCTCTTTTCGATGCATGAAGAAAGCCCGGAGATTCCCCGCAGGAATCCCGGGCTTTCCTGATTCTGCGGGCTCGTTCAGGGGGTCTCGGCCGACCGTATGCGGGAAGATCCCTAGCCTCGTGTCCGAAATTCGATGCCCATTGTCCGTCCCTCGCCTGGCGGCGAAGCCGGCGCGACCCGAGAATGGAGCAAGACCTTCTGCAGGACGCTTCCGCTCGAGACGAAGCCTCAGGCCTCCGGGACCGACCAGCCCATCCGAAGCGCCTGCAGATCGACCCGTCAGACCGTTTTGGTCTTTCCCCAAAAAGGAGAACCTCATGCAGCGAAGAGACATCGTCAAATCGGGCATCTTCGGCGCGGCCTCAGCAGCCGCAGCCGCGTCGAGCGCAGCCTCGCAGGCGGCGGAAAAGCCCACCGGCGGCCGCCCTCAGGAAACCTATGACGTCGTCGTGGTCGGCGCGGGCTTTGCCGGCATGTGCGCGGCGCTTGAAGCCGCGGAACGAGGCGCCAAGACGGTGCTTCTCGAAAAGATGAACCGCCCGGACGGCACCACGGTCTATTCGTCGGGCTGGATCGCCGCCGTCGGGAGCCGCTTCCAGAAGAACCACCCGGAGGACTCCAAGGAGGCGTTCTTCGAGGACATGATGCGGCTCTCCCACTACCGCTCGGACCCGGAGCTCATCCGCGTCTATGCGGAGGAGTCGGGCGCGGGCATCGACTGGCTCGCCGACCACGGCACGCCCTTCTACCTCTGGGAGAACCTTCCCTCGCCCGAGCTCTCGCGCTGCCTCATCAGCCCGGGCGAAGGCATCACGGGCGGCTCCAAGCTCATCCGCTGCCTGATGGCCGCGCTTGAGAAGAAGGGCGTGAAGATCCTCTACAACACCAAGGCCGTTGAGCTCGTCGCCGACGACTGCTTCAACGTCGAAGGCGTCTCCTGCATCACGCCCGAAGGCCGCAAGGACTATCTCGCCCGCGGCGGCGTGATCCTCACGACGGGCGGCTACGGCGCGAACGAGGCGATGGTCGACAAGTACATCGGCCCCTGGGCGAGCCGCCTCATCGTGCGCGGGTCGCCCTGGATCACGGGCGAGAACATCCTGATGGCCGAGAAGGTCCACGCGCTTCTCGTCAATATGGACCAGTTCTATGCGGGACCCATCACGCCCACGGGCCACTGCAATCCGTCGCCTCTCATGCACGCGGGCTACGGCATCCAGGTGAACACCTCGGGCAAGCGCTTCCTTCCCGAAACGTGGCTTCAGGTGCCCAAGGCCAAGGCGATTGCCGAACGCACGAGCGACAACCGCAGCTTCATGCTGATCGGCGCCGACGCGGACAACAACGCCAAGATCCTCACCAACACGATTCAGCGCTTCGCGCGCCTCGGGTTCGAGGTCTTCAAGGGCGACACGATCGAAGAGGCCGCCAAGGCTGCGGGCGTTCCGCCCAAGGCGCTCGCCGAAACCGTGCGCGAATTCAACGCCGCGGTGAAGGCTGGGAAGGCCAAGGAGCTCGACCCGCCCTACGAATACGACGAGCCCCATGCGCTCGAAACCGGCCCCTACTACATGGTGCCGGCCGCGGGCGGCATGGCGAGCACCTTCGGGGGACCCAAGATCAACGCCAAGGCCGAAGTCATCAACTTCGAGCGCCGTCCCATCCCGGGGCTCTACGCCGCGGGGGCCGCTGCGGGCGGCGTCTGGGTGCACGACGACATTGGCGGCAACCAATTGGGCGGCGGCATGGTCTTTGGCCGCGTTGCGGCCCGAAACGCTGCCGAGCGTGCGGCAGCGCGCGCAAAAGCCTGACGAAGAAGGAGCCCACCATGAAGCACAACTACTTTGCCGCGGCGCTTCTCGCCGCCGCCATGACGCTTTCCATGTCGAGCGCCTTCGCCGCCGACAAGATGCTCGCCGACCGCCACGTTGAACGGGGCGTCGCCTGCGCCTCCTGCCACGGCGACAAGACGCCCGCTCCGGGCGCCCAAGTAGCCACCGCGCAGTGCAATGCCTGCCACACGTCGCTCGACGCCGTCGCCGAGCGCACGAAGAAGCTCGATCCCAATCCGCACTACAACCACCTCGTGGGGCTCGACTGCACGGAATGCCACCGCGGCCACGTGAAGAGCGTGAACATGTGTTCGTCCTGCCACAACATCAACTATCAGGTTCCGTAAGGCTTCCCGAATGCTTCAGGCCGGCCCGGCGGCGTCCCCGCACCGTCGGCGCCCGACAGAAGCGCGGGAGCCTGCGCCCTTCTTCAGCAACCCGAGCGGCATCTGCCATGCAAGCAGGTGCCGCTTTCCCGCTTCCATGAGCTCAACGTCCAAAGCGCATCATGGCCTCCTCCTTCATCGAACCCACCAAGTGGCCCGCGGGCTTCAACCCCAACGACAAGACGGCGATCCTGCAGGTCTGCCGCGTCGACGAGCGCACGCCCACGGACGCAAGCGTCGGACAGCACGCGCACCCGACGGGGCAGTTCGCCGCGGCGCTCTCGGGCCTCGTGGGGCTCGAAATCGGCCGCAAGCGCATCGCCATGCCGCCGGGCTCCTGCATCTGGGTGCCGCCCGGCATGCTCCACGAGGGCTTTCTCGGAACTGGCGCCGTGTCGCTCTACTGCTTGATCAACGCCGATTGGGCGAAGCTTCTTCCGACGACGCCCTGCCGCCTGCAGCTGAGGCCGCTTGCGCTCGAGCTCATGCGCCACTTCACGGACGCTCCGCCCTGCTTTCAGCTGAAGAGCCACGAGGGGCGTCTCGCCGAAGTGCTCTATGAGGAGCTGCTGCTTGCGCCCAAGCTTCCGCTCGTCTTCGCGCCCATGCCCTCGCACGCAGGGCTGCGCCGGATTGCCGAAGCCTTGGCCGAGACGCCCTCGATCAGCGTGCCGGCCTCCGAGTGGGCCGCATCTCTCGGAATGAGCGAGCGAACGCTGGGGCGCCTATCTCTGCAGGAAACGGGCTTGTCGTTCGGCGCCTGGCGGCAGCGCCTCGTCATGCTCGCCGCCGCCGACCTGCTCCTTCAGGGGAAGACCTCGGAAGAGACGGCCTTTCGCCTGGGCTACGGCTCGGGCTCGGCCTTCTCTGCCGCCTTCAGGCGCCTCTTTGGCGTGACGCCGGGCGCCTTCAGGCTTGGCAAAACCGCCTCCGCAGGACTCTGCGGCGCTTCAGGGGCGGATTGAATTTTCGGGGCTTCAGTCCTCCTGAGCGCCGCCCGCAGCCCCCCAGGCGCCGCCGAACGCTTCGCGCCAGGCCGTGCGGTAGAGGTTCGGGCCCTCTTCCCTGATGACCTTCGGGTCGGCCAACGTTCTGCGCCAAGCGCGCGCGCCCGAGAGCCCCTGGCAGAGGCCGTTAAGGTGCCTTGCAAAGGCGCGGATCACGTGCTCATCGTCGGCGTGGAAGTTCTTCACTTCCTCTTCGACGGCGGCGATCACCGCTTCGCGCGTGAGGCTGCGCTCGGGTTCGCCATAGAGCATCGAATCCACTTCGGAGAGCATCCAGGGCGTCTGGTAGGCCGCGCGCCCCACCATCACGCCGTCGATTCTGACGCCCTCGTGCTCTTCTTCGAGGAGCTCGCGGCACTCTTCGGTCGTCTTGACGGCGCCGTTGAGCACGATGGTCGCTTCGGGGAAGTCGCGCTTGAGCTCCCACGCGCGGCGGCGCATCAGCGGCGGAATCTCGCGGTTCTCCTTGGGCGAAAGGCCCTGCAGCCACGCCGCGCGCGCGTGCACGATGAAGGTGCGGCACCCGGCCTCATAGACTTCGCCCACGAAGTCGCGCACGAACGCGTAGTCCGAGCGGTCGTCGACGCCGATGCGGTGCTTCACCGTCACGGGCTTGTCGGTCGAATCCCTCATTGCGCGCACGCAGTCGGCCACGAGCTTCGCGTCGAGCATGAGGCAGGCGCCGAAGCTCCCCTTCTGCACGCGGGGCGACGGGCACCCGCAGTTGAGGTTGAATTCGTCGTAGCCGTAGGGAGCAGCGGCTTCAATCGCAAAGGCGAGCTCCCTGGGATCGGAGCCGCCGAGCTGCAGCGCCGTCGGCCCCTTCACGCGGGCGTTGCCGAGGAGCTGATCGCGGTTGCCGAAGCGAATCGCGCCCGTCGTCACCATCTCGGTGTAGAGGCGCCCTCGGGTGGTGAGCAGCCGCTCGAAGAACCGGCAGGGCCGGTCCGTCCAGTCGAGCATGGGCGCCACGCAGAAGCGCCAGGGCGAGAGGTTCTGGGGAGCTGCGTCGGCAGCGGGAGTGGAGACGTCGGTCATGAGGCGGTCTGTTGAATCTTTTCCTGCAGCAATGCGCCGCTTCATCGGCATCGATCAAAAGAGCGCAGAGTGCAGGCGGAGAATAATCGGGAGGATGAGGTTTGCACCTCATCCCCTCCCACACCACCGGACGTGCCGTTCGGCA
>Cebus_capucinus_imitator_PRJNA485217_SSR105__coassemble_589_pt1 | contig 14010 bp, 12 predicted proteins | sample Cebus_capucinus_imitator_PRJNA485217_SSR105__metabat2_low_PE_013 | metagenome-assembled genome bin Cebus_capucinus_imitator_PRJNA485217_SSR105 | reverse complement strand
CCCCGAGCTGGGTTCGAACCAGCGACCTGCGGATTAACAGTCCGTCGCTCTACCGGCTGAGCTATCGGGGAATCCGGTAACGACCGCGCTGAAACGCGTCCGTTTTTCAAATTTTTGGCTCCCCGAGCTGGGTTCGAACCAGCGACCTGCGGATTAACAGTCCGTCGCTCTACCGACTGAGCTATCGGGGAATCAAGGCAACGAATAATGCCGATGTTTTCCAAAGTTGTCAAATTTTGGAAAATCTCTAAGTGTAACCAAATGTTAATTAATTGAAAATTAACAAATTATTAGTATCTCTCGGGTGAGGCAGGTAAAATCTTCCTGTTCTCTATTGAGCGAACGCAGCATGCAGATCTACACCTATCCCAATTCCCCCTTTGTCCTTCACGCGCCGTTCCCGCCTGCTGGCGATCAGCCCTCCGCCATTGATGCGCTATGCGAAGGGATCGAAAACGGCCTGATGAATCAGACGCTCCTCGGCGTCACGGGGTCGGGCAAGACCTTCACGATGGCAAACGTCATCGCCCGAGAGGGCGTTCCCGCCATCATCTTCGCGCCCAACAAAACGCTCGCGGCACAGACCTACTCCGAGATGCGGGACTTCTTCCCCGAGAATGCAGTGGAGTACTTCGTCTCCTACTACGACTTCTATCAGCCCGAGGCCTATGTGCCCGCGCGCGATCTTTTCATTGAGAAGGACGCCGCGGTGAACGACCACATCGAGCAGATGCGCTTGGCGGCCACGAAGTCGATTCTCGAGCGGCGCGACACGATCATCGTGGCGACGGTGTCTTCGATCTACGGTATCGGCGCGCCCGAAAGCTACACGATGATGCGAATGATCCTGCGTCAAGGCGACAAGCGCTCGCAGCGGCAGCTCATCAATCAGCTTGTGAAGATTCAATACAAGCGCAGCGACATGGAGTTCACGCGAGGAACTTTCCGCGTGCGCGGCGATACGATCGACGTGTTTCCGGCCGAGCATGCAGAAACGGCAGTGAGAATCGAGCTCTTCGACGATGAAGTGGACGCGGTCTCGCTCTTCGATCCGATCACGGGCAAGGTCGTGCAGAAGGTGCCGCGCTTCGTCATCTATCCGGCGAGCCACTACGTGACCCCGCGCGAAGAGATCGTTCGGGCGATCGACTCGATCAAGGCTGAACTAAGAATGCGTGAAGAGGAGCTCCTCAAGGAGAATCTCCTCGTTGAGGCGCAGCGTCTTGAGCAGCGCACCAACTTCGACCTCGAGATGCTCGACCAGGTGGGATTCTGCAAGGGGATCGAAAACTACTCGCGGCATCTGACGGGGCTTGCTCCCGGCGTTGCGCCCCCATGCCTCATTGACTACCTTCCTGCAGACGCGCTCATGTTCTTCGATGAGTCTCACGTCATGATGGGGCAGTTGGGAGGCATGTACCGCGGCGACCGCGCTCGCAAGGAAACACTCGTGCGCTACGGCTTCAGGTTGCCGTCGGCGCTCGACAACAGACCGCTTCGGTTCGACGAGTTCGAGGCGAAGATGCGCCAGTCGATCTTCGTCTCGGCGACGCCTGCCGACTACGAGCTTGAGCGCAGCCAGGGAGAGGTGGTCGAGCAGGTCGTTCGTCCGACAGGACTCGTCGACCCTGCGGTCGATGTTCGCCCCGCCGTCACGCAGGTCGACGATCTTTTGGGCGAGATCTCCGAAACGGTTGCCAAGGGCGAGCGCGTGCTCGTCACGACCCTCACGAAAAAGATGGCAGAAGACCTCACGGACTTTCTCTCCGAAGAAGGCGTGCGCGTGCGGTATCTGCATTCCGACATTGATACGGTCGAGCGCGTGGAGATCATCCGCGACCTGCGCGCGGGCAAGTTCGACGTGTTGGTCGGCATCAACTTGCTGCGCGAAGGCCTCGATATTCCGGAGGTGTCGCTCGTCGCGATTCTTGATGCCGACAAAGAGGGATTCCTGCGCTCGACGCGCTCCCTCATTCAGACGATCGGCCGCGCGGCGAGAAATCTCCACGGCCGCGCCATCCTCTACGGCGACAAGATCACCGATTCGATGAGGGCGGCGCTTGATGAAACAAGCCGCCGCAGAAAGAAGCAGGAGGATTTCAATCTTGAGCACGGCATCGTGCCGCAGGGCGTCAAGAAGGCCGTGCGTGAAATCATCGACGGCGTCTACCGAGGGCCCGATGTGACGGCTGGGAGCGCAGCTCCTGCGGCGGAGTCCGCGCCGCTCGACGAGAAGACGCTCTCCAAGCGCCTGCGCGAGCTCGAAGAAGAGATGATGGGGTACGCGAAGAACCTCGATTTCGAGAAGGCTGCACGCGTTCGCGAGGAGCTGATGGCGCTCAGAAAAGAGGCTTTCGGGGCTTCCGTCGATTCATGACACAGGCGCATTTTCGGGCTAGGCATTTCTTGCGCCATGGCGTAGGATAATGCATGGTAGGGACAGACCCGGCCCGATGCGGGATTCTGACCGCACCTGGGCATTTGGGTAACGGAACAAACAATGGACAACAGTCAAGCGATCAAAATTCTCTTCGTCTGCACGGGCAACGTCTGCCGCAGCCCGATGGCAGCCGCCATCTTCGCCAAGAAGGCGAAGGAGGCTGGATTCGCCGACGTCATGCTCTCCGACAGCGCTGGTACGAGCAACGCCCACGAAGGGGAGCCCTGCGACGCGCGCGCCGTACTGACCTGCCGCCGCCGCGACGTTCAGCTCGCCGGCCACCGAGCCCGACAGATCGTCGCCTCCGACTTCGAGAAGTTCGACCTCATTCTCGCTATGGACTGGGAGGTGCTCACCGAGCTGCAGCAGCATGCGCCTGCGGCTGTGCGCCACAAGATCCAGCTCCTGATGCGCTACGCCAACGACATCGACGAAGCGATCGTGCCGGACCCGTACTACGGCCTCAATGAGGGTTTCACGAGAGTGTTTGAATACTGTTCGGATGCCTGTGAGGGCCTCATCGAGAACTTCGAAAAGAAAGCCAAGCAGCTGCTCGCTGCGCGCGCCAAAGCATCCTGATCGGATGCGCATGAAGCCCGCTTTTTGCGGGCTTCATAGTTTTCGGCCTATGCGTCGGTCGTACCTCTTCGGAGAGTGCGCAACAACCCTAATTTCCGACTTGATTGCTCAGGTTTCTCGGCGTAGAATCCGCTCACAAAATTGACAAGAACAGTCAAGATTGGGCTGCACCCTTTGGAAATCTGAAGAGGAGCGCAGCCCGCAGTCTGATGGGAGACCGAGAAGTTGAAGCTCACGACCAAAGGCCGTTTTGCCGTCACCGCGATGGTCGACATCGCCATGCGCTCCCGCGAGAGCGCCGCGCCGGTGCCGATCGCTCAGGTGGCCGACCGTCAGAAGATTTCGCTCGCCTACCTCGAGCAGATCTTCTGCCGTCTGCGCCGCGCCGGGCTTGTTGAAAGCACGCGCGGTCCGGCGGGCGGCTACCGGCTCGCCGAACCGGCTTCCGAGATCACCATCGACCGCATCGTCCTGGCTGTGGACGAGAACATGGACACGACGCAGTGCCGCGGTGAAGGCACCTGCCTCGGCGGAGCATCCTGCCTCACGCATCACCTTTGGGAGGAACTCAATGCCGTCATTGAGAACTTCCTCGCGAGCCGCTCGCTCGAGAGCCTCATCGAAGAGCATGAGGCGCGCGAAAAGGCCGAAGCTGAGAAGAGCTCCACTGTCGCCATTCCCGCCGTCATTCCGGTGCGCAAGAACGCCTGAACCACTTTCCCCGCTACTTTTGGACATTCAGTCATGAATATCGACACTGCCAAGCGTCCGATCTACCTCGACTATTCCGCCACGACGCCGTGCGACCCCCGCGTTGTCGACAAGATGGTTCCCTATCTCTACGAGCATTTCGGCAACCCGGCTTCGCACAGCCATGTCTACGGTTGGGAAACGGAAAAGGCGGTTGAAGAAGCCCGCGCGCAGATTGCCGCCCTCATCAGCGCCGACCCGCGCGAAATCGTCTTCACGTCGGGCGCTACCGAGGCCGACAACCTGGCGATCAAGGGCGCCGCGCACTTCTACCGCGACAAGGGCAAGCACCTCATCACGGTGAAGACCGAACACAAGGCCGTGCTCGACAGCATGCGTCACCTCGAAAGCGAAGGCTACGAGGTCACCTACCTCGACGTCGACGCCGAAGGCATGATCCGCTGGGACGACCTCGTCAACGCCGTCCGCCCCGACACGACGCTCATCTCCGTGATGGCGGTGAACAATGAAATCGGCGTCATCCAGGACATCAAGCGCATCGGCGAATTCTGCCGCGAGCGCGGCATCATCTTCCACTGCGACGCCACGCAGGCTGCGGGCAAGATGCCGCTCGACGTGAACGAGCTCAAGGTCGACCTCATGAGCCTCTCGGCTCACAAGGTCTACGGTCCCAAGGGCATCGGCGCCCTTTACGTGCGCAGGAAGCCCCGCGTGCGCATCGAGTGCCAGATCCACGGCGGCGGCCATGAACGCGGCATGCGTTCGGGCACGCTCGCCACGCACCAGATCGTCGGCATGGGTGAAGCCTATCGCCTCGCCCGCGAGGAAATGGGCGAAGAGATGGCCCGCATCAAGCGTTTGCGCGACCGTCTCTGGGAAGGCATTCAGAAGAACATCCCCGAGGTGTATCTGAACGGCTCCTGGGAGCACCGCGTCTGCTTCAACCTCAACGTGAGCTTCGCCTTCATCGAGGGCGAAAGCCTCATGATGGCGGTGAAGGACCTTGCGGTTTCGTCGGGCTCTGCCTGCACGTCCGCGTCGCTTGAGCCCTCCTACGTGCTGCGCGCCCTCGGCCGCGATCCCGAGCTCGCCCACTCCTCGATCCGCTTCAGCCTCGGGCGCTTCACGACCGAAGAGGAAATCGACTTTGCGATCGAATGCCTCACGAAGGCTGTGAGCCACCTGCGCGAAAGCAGCCCCCTTTGGGAAATGCATCTTGCAGGCGAAGATCTCTCGAAGGTCGAATGGGCTGCTCACTGATTTCCTCTTAGATCCCCAAATTTGATTGTCAAGAGCCCTCGCTGCGGCTGCCCGCGGCGAAGGCCTTCGGAGAAGAAAAGAATGGCCTACAGCGAAAAACTGCTCGACCACTTCGAACACCCCCGCAACGTCGGCACGCTCGACAAGAACGCGCAGGACGTGGGCACCGGCATGGTGGGCGCTCCCGCCTGCGGCGACGTCATGCGCCTGCAGATCAAGGTCAATCCCGAAGGCGTCATTGAAGACGCAAAGTTCAAGACCTACGGCTGCGGCTCGGCGATTGCGAGCTCGTCGCTCGTGAGCGAATGGGTGAAGGGCAAGACGCTCGACGAAGCCGGCAAGATCACCAATGCGCAGATCGCCGACGAGCTCGCGCTTCCGCCCGTGAAGATCCACTGCTCGATCCTCGCCGAAGACGCCGTCAAGGCCGCCATCGCCGACTACCGCTCCAAGCAGGACAAGGAGTAAATCATGCCCGTTACGCTCACGGAAGCTGCTGCCAAGCACGTTCAGAAGTATCTCGCCCGCCGCGGCAAGGGCATCGGTCTGCGCCTCGGCGTGAAGACGTCGGGCTGCTCGGGCATGGCCTACAAGATCGAATTCGCCGATCAGATCGAGTCCGACGACCAGGTCTGGGAAAGCTTCGGCGTCAAGGTGATCGTGGACGAAAAGAGCCTGCCGTACCTTGAGGGTACTGAACTCGACTACACCCGCGAGGGTCTCCAGGAAGGGTTCAAGTTCCACAATCCCAACGAAAAGAGCCGCTGCGGCTGCGGCGAGTCCTTCCAGATCTGAGACCATGGCTCAGCTTACGCCCTTTGAACTCTTCGGTCTCCCCGCGGCCTTCAAGGTGGACGGGGAGGCGCTTCGCGCCGCGCACGAGCGCGCGATTCTCCAGGTTCATCCCGACCGCTTCGCCGGCCGCCCCGCGGCCGAGCGGCGCGTCGCCGAGCAGTGGGCCTCGCGCATCAACGAGGCCTACGCCACGCTCAAGGATCCGGTAAAGCGCGCCGTCTGGCTCTGCGAAGCCGCTGGCCGCCCGGTGGGCGCGGAAACCAACACCCGCATGCCCATGGACTTCCTCATGCAGCAGATGGCCTGGCGCGAAGCGATGGAGGAGGCCCAAACGGACGCTGAAAAAGACGCCGTGCGCGCCGAGGCCCGGTCCGCCGCCGACGAGACGATCGAGGCGCTCGCTCGCGCGATCGACGAATCGCAGGATTGGGAGAAGGCCGTGGACCTCACCCGAAGGCTCATGTTCATCGAACGCTTTCTCGAACAGATCGCCTGAAGACAACCCAACAAGCCCTAAGCACAAGGCGCACGCAGCGGACGCGAACTTCCGGGCGCGCGCCTTTGCCCGCTTCAAAAAGTAGAGACAGAACTCATGGCCCTCTTTCAAATTGCCGAGCCCGGACTTTCGGCTGCACCGCATGAGCACCGCCTTGCCGTAGGGATCGACCTCGGCACGACGAATTCGCTCGTTGCCACTGTGAAGAGCGGCGAGCCCGTCGTGCTCGCCGACGAAGCCGGCAGGAAGCTCCTGCCTTCGATCGTGCGCTATCTCGCCGACGGCTCGATCGAAACGGGTTGGGAGGCGCAGGCGCACGCCGAGCATGATCCCCGCAACACCGTCTATTCGGCCAAGCGCCTTCTTGCGCGCGGCAAGAGCGAACTGAAGAACCTCCCGCAGCTGCCTTATGAAATTGCGGATGCGCCGGGGGGCGTCGCCGTCAAAACGGTCCAGGGCCTCAAGAGCCCGGTCGAGGTAAGCGCCGAGGTTCTGAAGACGCTTGCCAAGCGCGCCGAAGAGCAGTTGGGCGGCGAGCTTACGGGAGCGGTCATCACGGTGCCTGCGTACTTCGACGATGCGCAGCGCCAGGCGACGAAGGATGCGGCGCGCCTTGCGAACCTCTCTGTTCTCCGACTTCTGAACGAACCCACGGCCGCTGCGCTCGCCTATGGGCTCGATAACGGCGCCGAAGGGGTCTACATGGTCTACGACTTGGGCGGCGGCACCTTCGACGTGTCGCTTCTCAAGCTTTCCCGCGGCGTTTTCGAAGTGCTCGGCACCGGCGGCAACGCCGCGCTGGGCGGCGACGATTTCGACCACAAGGTGGTTGAGTGGACTGCGTCGCAGCTTGGGGGCATTGCACTCACGCCGTCCGATCAGCGCCAAATGCTCGACCGCGCCAAAGCCGCGAAGGAGTCGCTGACGGATCGCGAGGAAACGGCGGTTGAGCTCGATCTTTCTTCGGGCAGCCGCACCTTCACGCTTTCGCGCGGGACGTTCGACAAGCTGACGAAGAGCCTCGTGGACGAAACGCTTGAAGCCGTCGCCAACGTGCTCGCTGATGCCAAGGTTGCCCGCGATCAGATCAAGGGCGTCGTGCTCGTGGGCGGCTCCACCCGCATGCCGTGCGTTCGCCGCGCCGTTGAGGAGTATTTCGGCTTTGCGCCTCTTACCGGCATCGACCCCGACTGCGTGGTCGCCGTGGGCGCCGCTATGCAGGCCAACAAGCTCGCGGGCAATGCGTCCGAGGGCGACGACTGGCTTCTCCTCGATGTGACACCGCTCTCGCTCGGCATTGAGACGATGGGCGGGCTCGTCGAAAAGATCATTCCGCGCAACAGCCCCATTCCTGTCGCCCGTGCGCAGGACTTCACCACCTTCCGCGACGGCCAGACGGCCATGGCCGTGCACGTCGTGCAGGGCGAGCGCGAAGTGGTGGATGCCTGCCGTTCGCTCGCCCGGTTCGAGCTCCGCGGCATTCCTCCGATGGCGGCGGGCGCCGCGCGCATCCGCGTCACCTTCCAAGTGGACGCCGACGGGCTTCTTTCCGTCTCGGCGCGCGAAATGACGAGCGGCGTGGAAGCCTCGATCGTCGTGAAGCCCTCCTATGGACTCACCGACGAGGAGATCGTCCGCATGCTCCAGGAAGGCAACTCGAGCGCCGAAGCCGACATGCTTGCGCGAAAGCTGCGCGAAGAGCAGGTCGAAGCCAAGCGTCTGCTCGAAAGCACTGCGAGCGCCCTCACGCAGGACGGCGATCTGCTCACTGCTGAAGAAGCCGCGGAAATCGACCGTCTGGCCCGCGCCGTCGGCGAATCCATCAACGGCACCGACCCTGATGCAATCCACAAGGCCGTGGAAGCGCTCTCGAAGGGCACGGAGGCCTTTGCGGAACGCCGCATGGACCGCTCGATCCGCGCCGCGCTCGCCGGCCGCAGCGTCAACGACTCGATGTTCGATCTGACGCCCTCGAAGGACTGATTTTCAATCTATAAGGAACCCCAAAATGCCCAAGATCACCGTTCTCCCGAATGCCGAGCTCTGCCCGGAAGGCAAGACCTTTGAAGTCGAAGCCGGCGCCAACCTCGCCAAGGCGCTCCTCGCCAACGGCGTCAAGGTTCAGCACGCGTGCGAATTCAACTGCGCCTGCGCGACCTGCCACGTCATCGTGCGCGAAGGCTTCGACAGCCTGAACGAACCCTCCGACAACGAGCTCGACCACCTCGACACCGCCTACGGCGCCTGCGCGCAGTCGCGCCTCTCCTGCCAGACCACGGTCGGCACGGAAGACATCACGATCGAGATCCCGAAGTACAACCGCAACATCGTGGGCGAATAAGGAGTCTTCTGATGCAGCTCCATTGGTCCGACGCGCAGCGCATTGCCGAAGAGCTCTGCGATGCCGATCCTGATCTTGATCCGCTCACGCTCTCCTTCGTGAAGCTGCACGACATGGTGGTGCAGCTCCCCGATTTCGCGGACGATCCCGAGAAGTCGAACGAAGCGATCCTTGAGGCCATCCTTCAGGCTTGGCTCAACGAGCGCGACTGATTCGCCGCCCAGGCGCTTCAGAGTGCCGATAAGGCCGCTGCCGCGCAGTCTGAGAAGACTGCCTGGGCGGCCTTTCCTTTTGGCAGCGCCGATGCGGCAGCGGGCTTCAGCCTCCTGCGGCGCGCGTCTCCCTCATCGAGAAGAGAAGCGAGGCGGCGGCTTCGTGCATGACCTGGCCCCTCTCGATCAGATCGAGCACTTCAACTGCAGAAAAAACGGCGAAGCGCTCGACCTCTTGGTCGACCGCCTGCGGCTCAAAGCCCAAAGGCAGCACGAGGTCGTGTGCGTAGGAGGCTTCGAGCATCCAGCCGGCCGATACTTCCCGCGAAACCAGAAAGCTCTGCAGCATGCGGGCAGACCGAGCGGCATCTGCTGAAAGCCCTGCCTCCTCCGCAGCTTCGCGGACAAGCGCCTCGTTAGGCGATTCGCCTGCGCCCACCATGCCCGCAGCAAGCCCGTCCCAAAGACCCGGCCCCACGCGCTTCGTGCGGCTGCGCTGTCCCATCACATAGACGGGATCGTATTCGTCGACGGGATCCCTCAGACGAGCAGAGAGGTGCACCGCCCGCGTGAGGGCGCCGAGCGGACGGTAAAGCGAGCGCTCGAGCCTTGCGGCGGAGGGGGTTCCACTGGTCTCGAGATCGAAGAGGTCGAGGAGTTCGCCCCGCCATCCTTGAGAAAGCCCGGCGGCCTTCATGGCGAGGCCGAAGTCGATGAGCTTTTCGCGATCAAGCACAAGACTGACGGCCCCGTCGCCGAGAAGCCCCGGCATTCGGCAGATGCGCTTCGCCCATGCTGGGGCGGCTCTGCCGATGAGCTCGCCCGTGGAAAGCCGAATGGGTACGAGTCCCGTCTGTGCGGCGAGCTGTGCGGGCGTGAAGTCAAAAGCGCAGCATTGAGCGCAGGACGATGCGTCGGAAAGCACGAAGCCCGCCGCAAGGGAGCCGAAGGCTCGCTCGAGACGGGCTTTGAAGGAGGCGGACCCGAAGACGTCTTCCGGCCCGCCGCTGAAGCTCTCCGACGCAGGGCTGAAGATTCCCTGCGTCATGGCATTACTTCAGGTTTTCCGGACGCATGTGCGGGAAGAGCAGCACGTCGCGGATGGTGGGTGCATCGGTGAGCAGCATGATGAAGCGGTCGATGCCGATGCCGCAGCCGGCGGTCGGCGGAAGGCCGTACTCAAGGGCGCGGATGTAGTCCGCGTCGAAGTACATGGCTTCGTCGTCGCCGTGGCTCTTCTTTTCAGCCTGAGCGCGGAAGCGCGCGGCCTGGTCGTCCGGGTCGTTGAGCTCGGAGAAGCCGTTGGCGGTTTCGCGGCCGGCGATGTAGAGCTCGAAGCGTTCCGTGATTTCCGGGTTCGCGTCCGAGGCGCGGGCGAGCGGGGAGATTTCGACCGGGTAGTCGATGATGAAGGTCGGCTCGATCAGCTTCGATTCGGCCGTTTCTTCAAAAAGCGCCATCTGTAGAGCGCCGAGGCCGGCGTCGACCGGGATCTCGCCGCCCAGGCGTTCGAGCTCGGCACGGATGAAGGCGGCGTCGTTCAGCTGCTCGTCCGTATAGCCCGGAGCGTACTTCTTGATCGCGGCGATCGGGGTGAGGCGGTGGAAGGGCTTCGAGAGGTCGATCGTATGGCCCTGGTAGTTGAGGACCATCGAGCCCGTGGCGGTCTGAGCAACCGTGCGCAGAAGGTTTTCGGTGAAGTCCATCTGGTCGCGGTACGTCCAGTACGTCGCGTAGAACTCCATCATCGTGAATTCGGGGTTGTGGCGGACCGAGACGCCTTCGTTGCGGAAGTTGCGGTTGATCTCGAAGACGCGTTCAAAGCCGCCGACCACGAGGCGCTTCAGATAGAGTTCCGGCGCGATGCGCAGGTACATGTCCATGTCGAGCGCGTTGTGGTGCGTCACGAAGGGCTTGGCGTTGGCGCCGCCCGGGATCGGGTGCAGCATCGGCGTCTCGACTTCGAGGAAGCGGTGCTCGAGCATGAAGGAGCGGATGGCGGCGATCGCCTTCGAGCGCGTGAGGAAGCGGTTGCGCGACTCTTCATTCATCATGAGGTCGACGTAGCGCTGGCGGTAGCAGAGCTCGGTGTCCTGCAGGCCCTTGTGCTTGTCGGGCAGCGGACGGATGCTCTTCGTCATCAGCTTGATTTCCTTCACGCGGATGGCGAGGTCGCCCGCGCGCGTGCGAAAGAGCACGCCCTTGGCGGCGACGATGTCGCCCAGGTCGAACGTCTTGAAGGCGGCGTAGGCGTCGGGGCCCACTTCGTTCTGCTGCACGAAGTACTGCATCGTGCCCGTGAAGTCGCGCAGGGTGGCAAAGGACGCCTTGCCCATGATGCGCTTCAGCATCATGCGGCCCGAGCAGGCGACTTCAGGAGCCGCGGCTTCGAGCTCTTCGGCGGTCATGCTGCCGTACTTAGCCGCGAGGTCGCCGAAGAGGTCCGTGCGCACGAACCCGTTCGGATAGGCGACGCCGGCGGCGCGCAGAGCGGCGAGCTTGGCGCGGCGCTCTGCGATGATGTGGTTTTCGTCTTCGGCCGCGGCCTGGACGGTCTGAGGATTCTGATTGGCTTCAGCCATTTGCTTCCCCTAAGAGATTTGGATGTTGGAATCCGTTGGCCCGCAGAGCCCCCGAAGGGGAGAGCGGCAGCGCTGCTGCCCGCATCTTCCTCAGAAAGGGCTCGCGGCGGAGCCGGGAATGTTGTGTCGGCTTCTGAAGGTTATTCGTCAGCGGGAAGACCCGTGATGCCGCCCTTCAGGCTCGCTTCGATGAACTGGTCGAGATCGCCGTCAAGCACGGCGCCGGTGTTGCCGGTCTCCACGCCCGTGCGCAGATCCTTCACGCGCGACTGGTCGAGCACGTAGCTGCGGATCTGGTGGCCCCAGCCGATGTCGGACTTCGACTCTTCGAGCTTCGACTGCGCTTCCATGCGCTTGCGCATTTCGAGTTCATAGAGCTTCGCCTTCAGCTGCTGCATGGCCTTTTCGCGGTTGCGGTGCTGCGAGCGGTCGTCCTGGCAGATCGTGATGATGCCGGTGGGCTTGTGGTGGATTCGAACGGCCGACTCGGTCTTCTGAATGTGCTGGCCGCCCGCACCCGAAGCGCGGAAGACGTCGATCGAGAGGTCGGCGGGGTTGATCTCGATTTCAATCGAGTCGTCCACTTCCGGATAGACGTAGACCGAGGTGAAGGATGTATGGCGGCGGGCGTTCGAGTCGAAGGGGCTCTTGCGCACGAGGCGGTGGATGCCCGTTTCCGTGCGCAGCGTGCCGTAGGCCCATTCGCCCTCGATGTAGAGCGTGCAGGACTTGATGCCGGCGACTTCGCCCGGGGTTTCTTCTTCAAGCGTGACCTTGAAGTCCTTGCGTTCGGCATAGCGCATGTACATGCGCTCGAGCATGCTCGCCCAGTCCTGGGCTTCCGTGCCGCCCGCACCCGCCTGGATTTCGAGGTAGCAGTTGGCCGAGTCCATCGGCTGGTCGAACATGCGCTTGAATTCGAGCTGAGCGACTTCGTGCTCAATCTGATCGACGTCGGCGCCGATCGCTTCAACGGCGTCGAAGTCCTCTTCGGCCATGGAGAGCTCGAAGAGTTCGCCGGCGTCGGCGATGCCGCGGGTGAGGCGGTTGAAGCTGCCGACGATGTCGTCGAGCACCTTCTTTTCCTTGCTCACTTCCTGGGCGTGCTTGGGGTCGTTCCAGAGGTCCGGGTTCTCAATTTCCCGGTTGACTTCTTCGAGGCGTCGAGCTTTGCGGTCGACGTCAAAGATACCCCCGAAGTTCAGTGAGCCGGCGGGTGAGGTCTTCGATCGACGATTCAATCTGATTGATGCGTTCAGCTTCCATTTCTGTCCTTCGTGGAGAGAGCGAGTGTTGCTTGTTGGGGTGGAATGAGCGGCCTGCAGATGGGGCGCGTCCCCCGGAATGCGGAGAAACGAGAATTATAGACGGCTTCGGGGGTCCGCCACCTTGTGCGAACCCCCGAAGCAGACGGATAAGTCTGAGAAATTTCCGGCTTTAACTGCGCTATTCGGCAGCTTCCACCACGAGCTGCACCGTGCGTCTTCCACGGTACTCGTTGATGGAGGGCCGGTAGGCAAGCTTCACGCGCGAGGGCAGGGGATCGCTGTGACGGAAGTAGATCGCATCGTAGCGGCAGCCGCCGAGCGAGACGGTGAGCTTCAGATGTGCGCCCTTGAGGAGCGTCTGTGCAATTACGTCCACTTCGTTGGCAAAGAGCGGCGCCTCGAACCCCTGACCCCAGATGCACTCCTCGATCTCGCGGCAAAGCGCCTCGGTGATTTCGTCGGGCGCGAGTCCGCCGTCGGTGAGGACGACGCGCTCGAAGACCGAAGCGTCGCAGTGGGAGCGCACGACCTCTTCAAAGGCGGCCTTGAAGGCTTCGAACCCTTCTGGCTTGATGGAGAGGCCCGCGGCCATTGCATGCCCGCCGAAGCGCAGCACCACGTCGGGAAGCGCCTTGGCTACGAGGTCGAGCGAATCGCGCAGATGAATGCCGGGGATGGAGCGCCCCGACCCCTTGAGTTCGCCGTTCTCCGTGGGTGCGAAGGCGATTACGGGACGATGGAGGCGTTCCTTGAGGCGGGCGGCGACCAAGCCGACCACGCCCTCGTTGAAGGAGGGGTTGAAGAGCGAAAAGGTTGCGCACTGCTCGAGCTCGTCGGCAGCGAGCGACGCTTCTGCGATGTGCTGCATCTCGCTCTCGAGCTCGCGGCGCTCGGAGTTGATGGAGTTGAGGTCCTGAGCGAAGCTGAGGGCGGAGGCGTTGTCGTCGGAAAGGAGGCACTCGATGCCGCTTTCCATGGTGCCCAGGCGTCCGGCCGCATTGATGCGGGGCGCGACGCAGAAGCCGAAGTCGCGCACGCACGCAGCGCGCACGTCTCGGTTGGCGACGGCGAAGAGCGCTTCGATCCCGGGGTGCGTGCGTCCCGAGCGGATGCGGCGCAGCCCCTGCGCGACGAGGATGCGGTTGTTCTTATCGAGCTTCACTACGTCGGCTACGGTGCCGAGCGCAACGAAGTCGACCAGGGCGTCGAGCCTCGGCTGCGTCGTGGCGTCGAAAACGCCCCGCTCGCGAAGAAGGGCGCGAAGAACGAGGAGAACGTAGTAGATGACCCCTACGCCCGCGAGGTTCTTCGAGGGGAATTTGGAGT
>Cebus_capucinus_imitator_PRJNA485217_SSR105__coassemble_577_pt1 | contig 14244 bp, 10 predicted proteins | sample Cebus_capucinus_imitator_PRJNA485217_SSR105__metabat2_low_PE_013 | metagenome-assembled genome bin Cebus_capucinus_imitator_PRJNA485217_SSR105 | reverse complement strand
CTTCAGCCGCGCGAAGTGGATGCCCGACGCCATGTTCCTCGTGGCCTCGAAGGCCTTGGCTGAGCTCGTGAGCGAAGAAGACCTCGCCCAGGGCTCGCTCTACCCGTCGCTTTCCGACATCCGTCCGGTGTCCGTGAAGGTGGGGGCGGCCGTCGCGGCCTACGCCTACGACAACGGCCTCGCGCAGAACGAACGCCCGGCCGACCTCGAGAAGGCCGTGGACGACTTCATGTATCGTCCGTAAGCGGCTTTTCGACGCTCTGACGCTGCGGCCGGTCCCTGATCCGAAAGACCGGCCGCGGCGAAGGCGCCGAGAGACCGCGAAGCCCTGAGGGGCCAAAAGAAAAGCCCGTCGAACTGCAGCGCGCAGCCGGCGGGCTTTTCTTTACTAAGAGAGCGCGGCGTTCAATGGAGAATCGCCGGCCTCAGGCGAACAATCACTTCGGATTGCGGTTGCAGAGTCCTTCGTCGATCATCATCGGGTTCGGACGCGGGGCCGCGATCATCTTGAGCGTGTTCTTGTCGGTGTGATGGAATTCCTTCGGCACACCCGGGATCACGAGGACCGTGTCCTCTTCATAGGTGATCGTGCCGTCGGGGTTGAACGTGAAGGAGACTTCCCAGGACTTCGTCTGGAAGTTCTTCTCGAGGAACGGGTTCGAGCAGATGCCGTTCACTGTGGAGCCGCGTTCGGCGCGCAGCGTGATCTTGCGGTCGCCGGGCTTGGCGGTGCCTTCGGCCATGGCGACCTGTGCGCGCGGGATGGCGAGCGTCATGTAGATCTTGCCCGAGGCCGGCTCGTAGAGGATGTAGCCAACCTGATCGTGGAAGGCCGTCAATTCGCCGGGCTTCGTGATCGCGATGTGGTAGCGCATGCCGTAGAGCTGCTGCGGGCCGCTGTTCTGCGGGTCGAGGAGCTCGCACGTGAGCGTCTCGACGAAGGGCTCGCTTTCCGTACCTTCAGCAACGGGGTGGGTGTCCACGCCCTGGTCGCCGTACCAGGTGCCGGCGAGCGGCGCCAAGGGCCCGAGGTTGGCGAGGGTGTCGGGGTCCGCCGGGTTTTCGGTATAGATGTCTTCGGAGTACTGCATCGCAGGTCTCCTCCTTCTTGTGGGTTTGGGATTTGGTTCCTGAACGCCTGCCGCCCTGGAAATCAAGGGCTCGGGGAGCGTTCAAGACTGCCGCATACTAGCACTCGCAGTGGGAATTCTCGAGAAGTATTTCTCCGGTTGAACTGCAAATCACATAAACATTTATTTTGGGACACGCATCAGCTGACCCGCGTTCCTGCGGAGCATCCCTTAGGCTGATCTCATTAACCAAAGGCTAGTATCATTCGGCCATCCTTCCGGACGCCCTTCGGCAGCCCCAAAGCACCCATCCCATCCGGACAAATCCATTCATTCACCGCACACCCACCGCGCCATGTCGTCCGCTCTTTTGAAACCCGCCGCTCTTGCACTGCTTCTGACCGCCGCCGGCTTTTCGAGCCTCTCGAACGCCGCTTCTGCCGCCCGGCCTCAAGACCCTGCGGGCGCATTGAGCTTTCAGGACGCCCGCGAGCAGTTCCATGAACGCGCGGACATCTTCCGTGCGGACGCGGCCGACGTCGACCGTGCGCGCCATGCCGCTGAGAGCGCCAAGGCGCTCTCCGGCCCCAAGGTGGAGATGGTCGCGATGCAGGTTGAAGGCCGAAAGGACATCGAGTTGAACCTCGACGTGCCGCAGAACCTGCAGGCACTTGGATCGGCGCTGGGGCAGCAGCTCAACCTGCCGATCAACATCCCGAGCAAGCTCTCCTACGGCACCGAGTACGACCTGAGCGGTCCGCGCGCCATGATTTCGGCCAATTGGCCGATCTACACCGGCGGCCTCATCACCGCTCAGCAGAATCTCCTCGAACACAAGGTCCGCGAAGCTTCGGCCGCGCAGTCGGCGCGGCGCGAAACGAAGGACGCCGAGCTTGCCGCCCACTATTGGGGCGTGCAGCTCGCCCGCTCGGTGGAGGAGCTCCGCCGTTCGATGCTCTCCGACGAAGAGGAGCAGGTGGCGCGCGCCAAGCGCTTTGAAGCCAAGGGGATGATCTCCAAAATCGAGCGCATGTCGGTCGAAGTCTCCCGCGACGCCGCCCGCCGAGAGCTGATTGCCGCCGAAACCAACGCTCGCGTCGCTGAGTCCGAATTGATGCGCGCGCTGCGTCTCGAGAAGCTCCCCGAGCTCGCCACGCCCCTCTTTATTCTGAAGGGCGACCTCGGCACCTTGGACGACTGGCAGGGCCGCGCCCGCGCCAATTCGCCCGTCCTCATGCAGATCGACGCCAAGCGCGACCAGGCCCAGGAGGGCGTGCGCGCCGCGAAGGCCGCCTTTCATCCGCAGATCTTCGCCTTCGGCATGAAGAACCTCGTGAAGCACTACCTCACCGTGGTCGAGCCCGACTGGATGGTGGGCGTGGGCGTCAAATTCACGCTTTGGGACAACCGCGACCGGTTCTCGAGCCTTGCGGCCTCGCGCTCGCAAGTGACCCAGGCCGAAGCCGCCCGCGCCGAAGCCGACAACGCCTTGGCGCAGGCCGTTGAAACGGCGTTCCTGCGCACGACGCAGGCCCGCGAAGAGTACGAGCTCACGACCTCCACGATGGCGTTGGCCGCCGAAAACCTGCGCCTTCGCGAAGCGAGCTTCGCCGAAGGCCTTTCGACAGCCATTGATCTTCGCGAAGCCCGCACGCAGCTCGTGGGCGCCGAGATCGCGCAGCGCGCCGCCGCCTACAAGTTCGTCGTCTCCTGGGCGATGCTTCACGCTGCCGCCGGCGTCATGCCCGACTTCGAATCGAGCCTCGGCCGCGCCGACTTCGTGAACGCCCAGCGCTGAAGCCCTCGAACCCGCACTTTGCACCCACAACACCCAGGGCGCTTCGCGAAATTAGTCCGAAGCGCCCCGCCGATACCGAATCCCTCACACCGCCCCAAAAGGCGCAAATCGTCATGACTGAAGCCCAGCAGACCGTCAAGCACTCTCCATCTGCATCCGTTCTTCCCGCCGTCTTCGGAAGCGCCGTTCTGATCGGCGCCGCCGCCTTCATCGGCTGGGGCGTTTGGCAGGCGACGCACCCTGCGCCCGTGCCGCTGCAGGGGATGATCGACGCCACGACCGTGTCGGTGGCGGCGAAGGTCCCGGGGCGTCTCGCTGCCGTCACCGTTCATGAGGGCGACCGCGTGGCCGCGGGCGACGCCGTCGCGCGCCTCACGCTCCCCGAAATCGAAGCCAAGGTCGCGCAGGCCAAAGCCCTCCATGCCGCGGCCGCGGCCAAGGCCGACATGGCGCAGGAGGGCGCCCGCACGGAAGAGCTTGACGCCGCCCGCGCTGATCTCGCACGCGCCCGCGCCGGCGAACACCTCGCCCGCGTCACCAACACCCGCGTCGCCGCGCTCTTCAAGGACGGGCTCGTGAGCACGCAGAAGCGCGACGAAGCCGCCGCTCAGTTGAAGGCCTCGAGCGAAGTTGCCGCCGCTGCCGCCGCCAAGGTGACGGCGCTTGAGAACGGCGCCCGCCGCCAGGAAAAGGCCGCCGCTGAAGCCTTGGCCGCTCAGGCCGCCGGGGGCGTTGCCGAAGCGTCGTCGTTGGCAGGCGAAGCCGAAGTCCGCACGCCGGCCGCGGGCGAAGTCACCCGCGTCGTCATGCATGCGGGCGAAGTGGTGCCGGCGGGCTTCCCCGTCGTCTTGGTCACCGACCTCGACGACAGCTGGGCCGTCTTCAACATCCGCGAGGACGAGCTCGAGAACATCAAGATCGGAACGAAACTGAAGGCCCATGTGCCCGCGCTCAATTCGGACGTCGAATTCACCGTCTACTGGATCAACCCGCGCGGCGCCTACGCCTCGTGGCGCGCGACGCGCCAGTCGTCCGGTTATGACCTTCGCACCTTCGAGGTCCGCGCGCGTCCGGCCGCGCCCAATCCTGATCTTCGTCCCGGCATGACCGTGGTGGTCGACCGCACGAACCTCTCGAACGTCCAATAAAGGGAGCTCCCTATGGCTTCCTGGTTCCGGCATGCAGCCGCTGCCGCCGCCTTCGAGATCCGGCAGGTGCTCTCGCGCCCGGTTGAGTTGGTCGCGGGCGTGGTCGCTCCGCTCTTCTGGTGCGTGGTGCTCTGGTTCGCCTTCAGCGCGGGAACGCTTTCACACCTTCCCGTCGCGCTGGTGGACCTCGACCAGTCGTCGGCTTCGCGCGGGGTTGTGCAGGCGCTCGATGCCCTTGCGTCTATTGAGCTCAAGCCTTATGAGAACGCGCTCACGGCCGACCAGGCTCTGAGAAGCTCCAAGGTCTTCGCGAGCATCACGATCCCGAAGGACTTCGAGCTCGAGCGCCGCCGCGGCGAAGGCGTCCCCATATCAATAGACATCAACAAGAGCTGGTACGCCGTAGGCACGCTCCTTGAGGTGGACTTCAAGACGGCGGTCTCCACTGCGCTCATCACGCAGGCCGCCGTCCAGGCGACGGCGCGCGGCGGCACGTTTGCTGAGAACGCGCAGCACCTGCGCCTCACGATGCCCGACGTCTATTTCGAGGGCAACCCCGCTTTCAACTTCGTCGCCTATCTGCTCCCGACCTTCATCCCGGGCGTCATTGCGTTGGGAGCTCTGCTCGCCTTCATCTCGGCGCTCTCGCGCGAATGGCGCTGCGGGGGCATCCGCACGGTGCTCTCCGCCGCGGGCGGGTCGGGGAGCGCCGTATTGGTCGGCAAGCTCCTGCCGTGGGTGATCATTTTCTCTACGGCCATCTCCGTCTGGGCCGCCGCCTTCGGGGGCGCTGCGGGCTGGGGTGCGGCCGGTCCCATGCTCCTCTGGTTCACGGCCTCGTGGCTCCTGATCCTCGCGATGGCGGGGCTGGCGGCGCTCGTGGTTGCGATCGCGCCCACTTGGGTGATCGCGTTGTCGGCCGGCATCTGCCTCATTGCGCCGACCTTTCCCTTCACGGGCTTTTCGTTCCCGCTCGACGCCATGACGCCGGGGGCGCAGCTTTTCGGCTCGCTTCTCCCGCTCACCCACTACCTCGAAGCCCAGGCGCAGATCTGGGTGCTCGGGAGCCCCTTGGATGCGGTTGCAGAGACACAGCTGACGCTTGCGCTCTTTCCGATCGTGCTCTTTGCGGCCGCCATACCGCTCTTTGCAGGGCGCGTGCACAAGTGGGCGAAGGCTGAAGCGGTGAGCGAGGGGCTCTCCGCCGCGTTGAACGAATCCCAGGCCGCCAGCACGATGCCAGAGCGCTTCGCCTATACGGGCTTCTGGAAGGCCTTCGGCATGACACTGAAGCGCGGGTTCCTCTCGCGCGACACGCTCGCCATTTTCGGCGGGGCAGTGGCCTTCTACCTCATCTTCTACGGCTGGCCCTACGGCACGCAGCAGATCGAGAACGTTCCGGTCGAAATCGTCGATCTGGACGGGTCGTCCGCCTCCCGCCGCCTCGTGCAGGCAATTGACGCCGCGCCCGCTGTGGCGCTCCAATCCGTGTCGGCCGACGAATCGGGCGCCATTGCCCGCTACCGCAGAAAGGGCAATGGCGTGGTCGTCACGATCCCGTCGGGCTATGCCGAAGCGCTCGCCCGCGGCGAGAACACCACCGTCCATATTCTGGGCAGCGCCGCCTACCCCGTGAAGGCGCGCGCCATTCAGGCCGCCGTCTCCGCGGCTGCGAGCGATGCCGAGCTCAAGGTCGACCAGGCCTCCGTGATGACCTCGGGGCTGCCGCCCGCGAAGATCCTCGCAGCGGCCAACGCGGCGCCCCCGCTTCACATCCAGTACCGCTTCAACGAGATCTCGGGCTACGGCAACTACACGGTGCCGGCAGTGGGCCCGATCATCATTCAAGCCGTGATGCTGATGGGCATCGGCATGTCGTTGGGCGGCTGGCTCTGGCGCCGTCCGCGGCGCGACTTCATCCGCTCGGCGGTTGACCGCCCCTGGTGCGAGGGCCTTGGGATTCTCTTCGCGCTCTGGACCGTCGCCTTCGGGTGGTTCCTCTACATGGAGGGGTTCGGATTCTGGTTCAGCCAGTACGGCGCCATGGGAACGCCTGAGGGCGTGGTGCTTACTGGCGCCTGCTATGCTGCGGCCGTCACGGCCTTCGGGAGCCTCATCGTCACCTTCATCCGCGACAACTGCTGGACCGCGCCCGTCACGGTGATTCTCTCTGCGCCCGCGCTCTTGATTTCCGGCGCCGTGTGGCCGACGGAAAATCTGAATCCGGCTGTGGTGAACTTGGCGCAGTTCATTCCGTCGACGCCCGCGATCCACGCGTCCGTGGCGGCGGCGCAGGACGGCGCGGCCTTTGCCGACATATTGCCTTACTGCCTGCACCTTGTGATCCTCACGGCGGTCTATGGACTCCTTGCGCTCATGCGCCTGAAGACCCTTTCCGACCAGCCGCGCCAGCTTGCCGTGAGCGACATCGTTTGATTTCAGCGATTTTGCGAGCCTCATCATGACGCCCTTCATCGACTCTCACTGCCACCTGACCGACCCGGCCTTCGCCGAGGACCTCGACGCCGTCATCGACCGTATGAAAGCGGCCGGCATGACCGCCGCCGTAACGATCGGGTGCGAAGACGGCGACATCGTGCCGCTCCGCAAGATTCTCGACCGGTTCCCGGGGTTCCTCTACGGCGCCTGGGCCGTGCATCCGGAATACCCGGACGCGCGCGAAGCCGACGTCGACGAGATCGCGGAGCGTGCGATGGAGCCTGGGATGGCGGCCGTCGGCGAAACGGGGCTTGACTTCTACTGGTGCAAGGAGCCGCTCGACTGGCAGCGGGCGCGCTTTCGCCGCCACATTGAGGCTGCGAGGGAAGTTGGCAAACCCCTGATCGTTCACGCTCGTGACGCCGAGGCCGCGGCGCTTGAGATCCTCGCCGACGAAAAGGCGGGCGACATGGGGTTCGTGATGCACTGCTTCTGCGGGTCGCTCGAAACCGCCCAAGGCGTCGTCAATGCGGGCGGGCACGTGAGCTTTACGGGCAACCTCACGTTCAAGAAGAACGAGGCGCTGCGCGCCATCGCCAAAGCGCTTCCGCTCGAAAAGCTCATGATCGAGACGGACGCGCCCTACATGGCGCCGGTGCCCTACCGCGGAAAGCGCTGCGAGCCCTGGCACAGCGAGGAGGTTGCCCGCACAATCGCAAGCGCCAAAGGCCTCCAATTCGAAGAAGTGCTCGAAGCCACCTGCCGCAATACGGTGAAGTTCTTTCATCTCCCAGAGTCGGCGCTGACGCTGGCGTGAAGCTCTAGATGGCCGCGCCCTACACGCTCGCCGCTGCCGCGCGGTTCATGCCTCCGCGGAGGTTGGCTTCGACATTGAAGAACGATCCACCGTTGCGCTGACGAGGTTCATGGTCTCGCCGTAGAAGCCGAGGCTCGCGGAGCAAATGCCCTTGAGGATCATGGGCTATCAGAATTTGATGACCAATTCGCTGCCGCTCGTGCAGGCGGGCCTCGGCTGCATCCTCTGCGTCGAAGGGGCCTGGCGGCTTCGCGAAGCGCCCGGGTTCACGTTCCTGCCCGTGACCCCCGAGCGCGTCGCCGCCCACCGGTTGGTGAGGAAGAAGAACCGCCTTCTCTCGCGCACGGCGGAGAGCTTCTGGCGGTTTGCGTCGGACCATTGGCAGGCTTGAACGGCTCGTCCCAATCGAAAGGACCTGCCGGGATGCCGGGCTTCGGATAAAGAAGCGCAGCGGAAAGCAGACAGAAGGACGGACGGCTTTTGAGACAATTTGCAGCCCTTGGCCGCCAAGGAGTATTCGACCCTGAGTGCTATCCTTTGGGCGCTCTAAACGAATACCTTCTAAACCCATCGCGCCATGGTTCCTACCCGCTTTGCCGCCGCGCTCTGCGGCGCGCTGCTTCTGACCTCTTCCGCCAGCTCATTCGCCGCTCCTTCCACCGCTCAGACATCTGAGACCGCCTCCGCGCCAGGCGAAATCCGCATGCGCGTGCAGATTCCCGCCAAGGTCCCGGCCGCTCCTGCATTGCAGTCGCACACCGCCGACAATGCGCTCGCGTCCGCCGAACTGATCGAACTCCGCCAGGCCGTGCGAAGCGGCAGCGCGCAGCGCGTCAAGGACCTCCTCAACAAGGGGTGGTCGCCCAACTTCCGCATGGAAAACGGCGACACGGGCTTCACCTATGCCGTGCGCGCGGAAACCTACGACGTGGCCTTCACGCTTCTCAACGCCAAGGGCTTCAAGATCAACGAACTCAACAAGTTCGGTGAAACGCCCCTGATGCTCGCCGTCTTCAAGGGCGAGAAGGATCTCTTTGAAGAGCTCCTTTCCCGCGGCGCAGATCCCAAGCTCGGCGGCAACTGGACGGCGCTTCACTACGCCGCCACCGAAGGACGTCTCTATTTTGTAGAACGCCTCCTTGAAGCGGGCGTCTCTCCCAACGTCCAGACGTCTTCGGGCGTGACGCCTCTCATCATGGCCGCCCGCAAGCCCTCCCGCCAGGTCGTGCGAGAGCTCCTTCGCGCCGGCGCCTACCGCGATTACTGCACGGATGCCGGCCAGTCGCCCGCCGACTATGCGCGCCGCGCGGGCGACGACGAGCTCGCCAAGTACCTCGCCATTCCGAAGTGCGCGATCCGGGGGCCCGTCCATTCGATCCTCAACCAAGGCAAGAACGGAGGCGCCCAGTGACGCTCCATTCCGGCATCTGGACGGCGCCCGCTCAAACGGCGCTTGAACTCCTCGCACCCGCGCGCGACGCGGACTCCGGCATCGCCGCAATCGACCATGGCGCCGATGCGGTTTATATCGGCGGCCCGGCCTTCGGGGCGCGCGCCGCTGCGGGCAATTCGCTCGACGACATCGCGCGCCTCACCGACTACGCCCACCGCTTCAACGCCCGCGTCTTCTTGGCGCTCAACACGCTCTTTACGAACGAAGAACTTCCGCTCGCGAGGAAATTGGCGTTTGACCTCGCCGACGCCGGAGCGGACGTCTTGATCGTGCAGGACATGGGGCTTCTCCATGGGGAGCTTCCCGACATCGAGCTCCATGCCTCAACGCAATGCGACATCCGCACGCCCGAAAAGGCGGCCTTTCTCGAATCCGCGGGCTTTTCGCAGCTCGTTCTCGCGCGCGAACTAAGTCTCCCTGAGATCGCCGCCGTGCGGGCAAAGCTCCATCGCGCGCGCATCGAATTCTTCATTCACGGCGCCTTGTGCGTCAGCTACTCGGGCCAGTGCTGGATGAGCCAGGCCCTCACGGGGCGCTCGGCCAACCGCGGCGAATGCTCGCAGCTCTGCCGCCTCCCCTACGACGTCTATACGACAGCGGGCACCGAAGTCGCGCGCGCGAAGCACGTGCTGTCACTCAAGGACAACGACCAGAGCGCCAACTTGGAGGCGCTCATCGACGCGGGCGTGTCGTCCTTCAAAATCGAAGGGCGCCTCAAGGGCCCGGCCTATGTGAAGAACGTGACGGCCTTCTATCGAAAGAAGTTGGACGAGATCATCGCCCGCCGGCCTGAGCTCTCGCGCACATCTCAAGGCGTTTCGTCCTTCACGTTCGATCCTTCGCCCGAGAAAGTCTTCAATCGCGGCCAGACGGACTACTTCATCCACGGGCGCGAGTACGACAAGCCCTATGAATTGGCTGAGCTCGAGAGCCCCAAGCATGCGGGCGAGCCCGCCGCCATGGTGGAGATCGTGGAGCCTGGGAAGATCATCGTGAAAGCCCTTTCGGGCGTGACATTCGCCAACGGCGACGGACTTACCTACTTGGCCGACGACGAGGAGATCCGCGGCATTGCGGTGAACCGCGCCGAACCCGTGCTCGACCGCCACGGGAATCCGAAGAAGAACGTCTGGGCGCTTCATACGCTCGAGCGCCGCCGGATGGAGGGGCTCCGTCCCGGATTGATGCTCAAGCGCAACCGCGACCACGCGTTCCTGCGATTGATGGAAGGAAAGACCGCCGAGCGCAGAATTCCGATCGACCTCATCTTCACGACGCATGAGGACGGGCTCGACCTCGTCGCGTCCGACGGCGTGCACTGCGCTGCGGCGAACGTGTCTCTTGATCTGCAGGAGCCTTCGGACGCGAAGAAGAACATCGCGAACCTGCGCGCTCAGCTCGAACGATTGGGCGACACGCCCTTCATGGCCGCCAACATCTTCATTCCCGAAGACCTCGACGTCTTCGTGCCGGCGAGCTTTGCCAACCACCTGCGGCGCGCGGCAGTCGACGAACTTCTCGCCATGCGGGAAACCGAGCGGGAAAAGCCTCGGCGCGCGCCCTGGGATGATGCGGCGCCCTATCCGGAGCGCATCTTGGGCTTCAAGGCCAATGTCGCCAACGACGCGGCCAAGGCCTTCTACGCCGCCCACGGCGCACTCGTGACGACGCCTGCGTTTGAGATCAAGCCCGCGGCCAAAGCAGACCTCATGACCTGCCGCCACTGCGTGCGCGCGGCCTTGAAGCTCTGCCCCAAGATGTTGAAGGCCTTCCCCGAGATTCTCGAGACCGTGGACCGGGCGCTTCTAAGGCCCGATCCTCTCGTACTCGTCAATTCTGGGGGCGAGCGCTTCGTCGCGCACTTCCACTGCAAAGCCAAGCCCTGCGAGATGACCATCACGCCCGAAGGCGACTTCGTGAGGGCGAGGCCGGCGCGAGTGCAGAGCGCTGCGGGTTCTGCGGCCGAGGGGACTGGTCGCGGGGACGGCTTGCAGGATGACGGAAAGCGCGATCGCTTCGACCAACGCGAAAAGCCGGGAAAGCACGAGAAGCGCCGGCAGGGTGCGCCAACTGAGGAGAGATTCTCCAATGCGGGCAGGCCGGCTTCTCGCGGAGATAAGGCTGGTGCTCGTGGTCAGGCCAATCGGGGCTTCGAGGGGCGCGGCGGGCGTTCGAGCAGTTCCGGCAGCAGGAAAAGCTATGGAAGAGCCGCAGGGAATCCTCACGGAAAATCTCGCTCTGGAAACGCCGAGTGCTCCGGCGGACGCAATTCTGGTAGTCGAGGCAATTTCGGCCGGGGGCGGTGAGGCCCTTGGTTGGCGCCGGAGGCTTGAGTGCTGACGGTGTCGACTGAGCTAGGTTGATCGATGAACAGGAAAGAGCCGTTCTGAGAGGTTTCCCCAGAACGGCTCTCTTCCGCTGAGGGGTTTGAGCCCGCATAATCAGAACCTAGTCCGCTTCGCATTCATAGAGAGCCCGAGACATGCAGTTTGAAGACGAAACCCTGGAAATCCTCGAGCCCGGCGCCGCCATGGCGCCCGTTCTCAAGGCACTCGACGCCGCGCTTGAGGCTCACTCGGGTCCCGACGCGCAGGCGCCTAGGGAATATCTATGGGAGGATATTCCGTTTGCCGAGATCGCTCAGGCGGCAGCGAGCTTTCCGCTTCTGATTGAAGGGTGGACGGAAGGCGCCATTCCTGCGACCGAGTACTCAACGGGCGATCTTCTTCATGAGCTCTCTTCCAACCTCGACATCATGAGCGCGCAGGACTTGGACGAGCGCTTCAAGCTGCTCGTTGAGGGGGCGAGAGCCAGCGCGGACTTCAGGAAGGTGTTGGCAGCATCGTCCGTCAAGAAGCTCGTGCGAAACGATGCGGGCCTCGGATGGAGCGGGTTTGAGGTGGTGCCGCAGAACGCGGAGCTTCTCAAACGGATGAGCAGAAAGCGCATGACGGCAGATCACTTCCGAGGGAAGCTCGACTGGACGGCGCTTCGCGGCTGGGATCTGGCGTTGGGCGCTGCACTCATTTCGAAGGCGCTTGCGGCCGAAATGATTGAAGAGGAGGAGGCTTTGGCCTACTTCCGCAGGATCACGGGAGAGCTCCTACTGCGGTGCGACGGGTGGCAGGCGCTTGCGCGAACGATGCTCCTCGGCATCTTCTGGACGGCGTTGGATGCGGGAGAGTCGCAGACGATGGAGGCGCTGCAGCAGGCGAAAAAAGCGTTGGATGCGCTTCTTTCGCCTGAAGGAGTGTGGAGAAAGACGGATTGGACAAAGCAAATCGAGGATCCGATTGGAATTTAAATCCCTCTCAAAACCTATCAAATTAAATCCATGGCCTCTCAACAGCAACCTTGGCAGCTTCCAAGGCCAGACTTCCAGGACGGATCCGCGAAGCGCGGTTTTGGCAGCGCTCAGCTCGCCGACCTTCGCAGCGCCCGCAGCGGAGCCGTCGGAGACTTCGACCTTGCGCTCCTGAGCATTAGGGCGCGCGAGCATTGATGAGACCTATCGTCAGCGAAGCACCTTCGCGGACTTTAAAGGTCGCAGCATCACCGCCCAATGCCTTTGCCCTCAATAGCGAGGGCGCTTTCCGCCACAACCCAGGCGTCATTCCGCGCTCTAAAGGTTTACCCGTAGCGCAACAATGAACCAATCCCTTGAACCGCCCCTCTGCGGCAAGCCCCGGCTACTACCCTGGTATTAGACTGTTCAGTCTCTAGAACTAAAAGCACCTGCGGACCCTTGAAGACCTTGAGGGATCCCAAGCAGGGCATGCCGCCATGGAATCCGTTCTCACTTCACCCACGTCGATCGCGCACATCGTTCTGGTGTACGCGTTCGTCATCTCCGTCGGGCTTCTGCTCGGGAGGATCAAGATCTTCGGCGTGTCGCTCGGCGTCACGTTCGTGCTCTTCGTGGGGCTTGCCGCCGGCCACTTCGGCATGGCGATCGAGCCGCACGTCTTGATGTTCCTGCGCGACTTCGGCCTCATTCTCTTCATCTTCTTCATCGGCCTTCAGGTCGGGCCGTCCTTCTTCTCGAGCTTTCGATCTGGCGGCATCGTCCTCAACGGCCTCACGATTGCGGCGGTGCTCCTCTCGATCCTCGTGACGATCGCGCTCTGGCTCCTTGGAGGCACAATCGACCTGCCGCAGATGCTCGGCATCCACTTCGGCGCCGTCACCAACACGCCCGGCTTGGGTGCCACGCAGGAGGCGCTCGCTGTCATGGGCTGGCAGGGGCCGGACATTGCGGTCGCCTACGCCTGCGCCTATCCGTTGGGCGTCGTGGGCATCATCGCCTCGGCGATCATCATCCGAATCATCTTCAAGGTGAACCTCGCGGAAGAAGACAAAGCCTGGGAGGCGGACGAAGCCGACAAGAACGAAGCGCCCTCGGCCTTCCACGTGGAGGTGGTGAACGATTTCTTGAACGGCCAGTCGATCCAGACGATCCGCGCCTTCATCAACCGCCCGTTCGTGTGTGCGCGCATCCAGTCGCCCGGCGGCCCCATCCGAAGCCCCGGCCCGGATACGGAAGTCTTCAAGGGCGATATTCTGCGCATCGTGTCGGAGCCCGAACACAAGGACGGCATCGTGGCCTTCTTCGGCAAGGAAGCCGTCGACGTTGAGTTGAAGATCCCGCACTCGCCCATTCACTCGGCCGACGTCCTCGTCACCGATCCCAAGGTGAACGGCATGAAGATCAGCGATCTTCACCTGAGCCACTACGACGGCCTCAACATCACGCGCCTCTACCGCGCCGGCATGGAGCTCTTCCCCTACCGCAGGATCCACCTGCAGTTGGGCGACCGCCTGCGCGTCGTGGGTCCTGAGCGCGACATCATGCGCTTCTCCGCCCGCATGGGCAACCAGTCCCACAAGCTCGACCACCCGAACGTGGTCTCCATCTTCGTGGGCATTGCGTTGGGCATCCTCGCAGGCGTTCTGCCGATCGCCATTCCGGGTATTCCGGTGCCGGTGAAGCTCGGGCTTGCGGGCGGTCCGTTGATCGTAGCGATCCTGCTCGGCCGCTATGGCCCCAACCTCCGAATGGCGACCTACACCACCAATTCGGCGAGCTTGATGCTGCGCGAACTCGGCATCGCGTTCTTCCTGGCGAGCGTGGGCCTGGCTGCCGGCGGCGGCTTCATGAACGCATTCGCTTCGGGCGAAGGCTTCGCCTACATGGGCTTGGGCCTCTTCATCACGATGATTCCGCTTCTGATCGTGGGCTACGCGGCGAGGAAGTTCTTCTCGCTCAACTACCTCTCGATCGTGGGGCTCATGGCCGGCACCACCACCGATCCTCCAGCGCTCGCCTACGCGGCGACGCTCTCGGAGAAGAACAGCTCAGCAGTTGCCTACTCAACGGTCTATCCGCTTGCGATGTTCCTCCGCATTCTGACGGGCCAGGCGCTCCTCCTCATCTTCTGGTCCGCCGTCTAGCCGCCCGCCGCATCAAATCGGGTAGAGGATGAGGTTTGCACCTCATCCCCTCCCACACCACCGGACGT
>Cebus_capucinus_imitator_PRJNA485217_SSR105__coassemble_564_pt1 | contig 14444 bp, 10 predicted proteins | sample Cebus_capucinus_imitator_PRJNA485217_SSR105__metabat2_low_PE_013 | metagenome-assembled genome bin Cebus_capucinus_imitator_PRJNA485217_SSR105 | reverse complement strand
GACAGTGGACTTTCACCACATAAACACACGTGCGCTGCCGGGCGCACAAAGAAAAGCGCCCGGTCCGCACATGCGGGTCGGACGCTTCAATGCTTTTGGCCGGGAGCTTGTCGAAAGCGTCTAAAGCCGTCAGTCTTTGAGGGTGGCCTCCGCATCGGGCGACTCGCCCGACACGTAGAGCCAGCGGCCGCCTTCTTCCCGGCGAAAGAGCGAATGCTCCTTCATCCGGAAGGCGCCCGCAGCCGTGCGGCCGGTCGCCTCGAAGAGCACTTCGCCCGTGCGGCCGTCGAGCGCCTCGGCGCTTGAGAGCACCTTGAGCTTCAGCCACTTCGGCCGCGCGTCGCCCGGCGCATAGAGCGTCTCGGGCCGGGTTTCGGGCGCCCAGGTGCCGAGCACGTAGGCGTCGTCGCCCAACGCATAAGCCGTGTAGCGGCTGCGCATCAGGGCTTCGGGCGTCGGCGCGCCGAAATGCGCGGAGCCTCCCGAGAGGAACGCTCCGCAGCAGTCGGAGAGCGCGAGGCCGCTGCCGCAGGGGCAGCGCGCCTCGACAGCAGCCTTCCTCTTCGGCTTAGCCAAACTCCTTCTCCTCGGCGCGGGCGGCGCGCTTGCGCTCGAAGTCCTTCAGCCAGCGCTTGCGCAGACGGATCGTCTTCGGCGTGATTTCCACGAGCTCGTCGTCGTTGATGAATTCAACGGCGGATTCGAGCGTGAGCTTCACGGGCGGCACGAGGCGGATGGCTTCGTCCGAGCCCGAGGCGCGGATGTTGGTGAGCTGCTTGCCGCGGATCGGGTTGACGACGATGTCGTTTTCGCGCGAGTGCTCGCCGATGATCATGCCTTCGTAGAGGGCGTCGCCGGGGTTGACGAAGAGGCGGCCGCGCTCCTGGATCTTCCAGAGGGCGTAGGCCACGGCGTTGCCGTCGTCCTGCGAGATGATCACGCCCGAGCGGCGTTCGCCCACGTCGCCCGTCTTGATGGGACCGTAGTCGTCGAAGACGTGGCTCATGATGCCCGTGCCGCGGCACATTGTCATGAACATGCTCTGGAAGCCGATCAGGCCGCGGGCCGGGATGCGGTATTCGAGACGCACGCGGCCCTTGCCGTCGGGTTCCATGTCCTGGAGGTCGCCGCGGCGGCGGCCGAGCTCTTCCATGACGGCGCCCTGGTGCTCTTCCTCAACGTCGACCGTGAGGAGTTCATACGGCTCCATCTTGACGCCGTCGACTTCCTTCAGAACGACGCGCGGACGCGACACGGCGAGTTCGTACCCTTCGCGGCGCATGTTCTCAAGGAGAATCGTGAGGTGCAGTTCGCCGCGGCCGGCGATTTCCCAGACCGTCTCGTCGGCGGTCGGGCGCATGCGCATGGCGACGTTCGACTTCAGCTCGCGCTCGAGGCGTTCGCGGATCTGGCGCGACGTGACGAACTTGCCTTCGCGGCCGGCGAGCGGCGAGGTGTTCACCTGGAAGTTCATCGTGAGGGTCGGCTCGTCGACCGTGAGCATCGGAAGCGCTTCGGGCTGATCCTTATCGGTGATGGTCGTGCCGATGTTGAGCTCTTCAATGCCGGTGACGAGGATGATGTCGCCCGCCTGGGCTTCATTCACTTCCTTGCGCTCGAGGCCTTCGAACTCGAGAATCTGGTTGATCTTGGCGCGGCGCGGCGTGCCGTCGGGGCCGTCCATGATCGCCACTTCGGAGTTCGGGTGGATGCGGCCGCGGTGCACGCGGCCCACGCCGATCTTGCCCACGTAGGTCGAGTAGTCGAGCGAGCAGATCTGCAGCATCAGGGGGCCGTCGGGATCGTCGTCGCGGACCGGGACGTACTTGATGATGGCGTCGAACACGGCGCGCATGTCGCCGATCTTCTGGAGCTCCTCGACGTTGTCGGTCGTGCCGGCGAAGCCGTTCAGGGCGGACGCATAGATCACGGGGAAGTCGAGCTGGTCTTCGGTGGCGCCGAGCTTGTCAAAGAGGTCGAACGTCTGGTTGAGCACCCAGTCCGGACGGGCGCCCGGGCGGTCGATCTTGTTGACGACGACGATCGGCTTCAGGCCCTGGGCGAGCGCCTTGCGGGTCACGAAGCGCGTCTGCGGCATCGGGCCTTCAACGGCGTCGACGAGCAGCAGCACGCCGTCGACCATCGAGAGGACGCGTTCGACTTCGCCGCCGAAGTCGGCGTGCCCCGGGGTGTCGATGATGTTGATGTGCACCCCTTCATATTCGACCGCGCAGTTCTTCGCGAGAATGGTGATGCCGCGTTCGCGTTCGATCGCGTTGGAGTCCATCACGCGCTCTTCAACCTGCTGGTTGGCGCGGAACGTGCCCGCGCACTGAAGAAGGCGGTCGACCATCGTGGTCTTGCCGTGGTCGACGTGGGCGATGATCGCAATATTGCGGATAGCTCGAGTCATGGGAGTCTGCTGTTGAATTACTAATGAAAATGGATCAATTGGGAACGGTGATGAGCCGTTCGGGCTCCAGCACGCCGCGTTCGCCGATGAGGGCGGTTCCGAGGAGGCCGCGGCAGGGGCCGTACACGCGGGCGCGCCCGCGCTGAGTGAGACCGAGCGCTAGGCGCTGGCCGCAGAGAAAACGCGATTCGCCCGCCTCGTCGAGGTCGACGCGGGGGAGCGAAAGGATAAGCGTATCGGCGGGCAAGAGTTTAGCGCGCACGGCCTCGGGGTGCCCGAATGCGCGCAGTTCTTCAAGCGTGAGCGCGTTGTCGACCGTCAAATCTCCGACGCGCGTGCGGCGAAGCGCCGCTAAGTGCGCGCCAACGCCGAGCCTGCGGCCGATGTCTTCGGCGAGCACGCGGATGTAGGTGCCCTTCGAAACGAGGCACTTCATCGTGAAGGCGCCGCCGGAAAAGTCCGAGACTTCAATCTCGTGAATCGTGACGCGCCTCGGCTCGCGCTCGACCGTCTCGCCCCTGCGGGCGAGCGTGTAGAGGCACTGGCCGTCCTTCTTGAGAGCGGAATGCATCGGGGGAATCTGGTCGATTTCGCCGAGGAACTGTCGGGCGGCCTCGCGCACGTCGTCTTCCGTCACGCCCGACCAGTCGAACGTCTCCGTCACCGTCCCGGTGCGGTCGCCCGAATCGGTGACGGCGCCGAGCTGCACGCGCGCCTCGTAGCCCTTCTCCGCATTGAGGAGGTCCGCGGAATACTTCGTCGCGTTGCCGAAGCAGAGGGGCAGCAGTCCCGTCGCCATCGGATCGAGCGTGCCCGTGTGGCCCGCCTTCTGGGCGTTCACGAGACGCCGCGCGATCTGCATCGCCGCGTTGGAGGAGAGCCCCTCGGGCTTGTCGAACAGAAGCACGCCGTCGATCGGGTCGCCTTTCTTCTTCATGGGCAGCTCCCGATCAGTCTTCAGCGCCCGACGTCGCAACGGCGCGCTTGATGAGCGCATCCATTTCGAAGCCGCGCACCGTGCTCGTGTCGTGCTCGAAGTGCAGCGTCGGCACCGTGTGAATGCGCAGACGCTTGAAGAGGAAGTTGCGCAGGAGCCCGGCGGCGGCGTTGAGCCCCTTGGCGGAGGCGGCCGGGTCGCTCCCGAGCACCGTGAAGTAGACCTTGGCGTGCGCGTAGTCGGGCGTCACCTCGCACCCCGTGATGGTGACGAGACCCACGCGGGGATCGCGCACTTCCTGCGGGATGAGTTCGGCGAGATCGCGGGCGATCTGGTCGCCGATGCGCTGAGCGCGGCCGGGTTTGGCGTTCTTCATAAATGTTCTTGTCCGATATTCAAAGCGCCCGGTAGGAGTTCGGGCGGAATGCTGCGGGCCGATTCGGGCGCCGCGGCATTCCGGCCGAACTCGCCGCCGGGCGGGTGAGGCGCCCCTCTAGAAGAGGGGGCGCCGGAGGGCGAAGTCTAGGAAGACCTGCGCGCTCAATTAGAGCGTGCGGGCGACTTCCGTCACCTCGAAGACTTCGAGCTGATCGCCCGTCTTGATGTCGTCGTAGCCCTTGAGCGACAGACCGCATTCCTGGCCGGCCTTGACTTCGCGGACGTCGTCCTTGAAGTGCTTGAGCGAGGCGAGCTCGCCCGTCCAGATGACCACGTTGTCGCGCAGGAGACGCACGTTCGCGCTGCGGCGAACGAGGCCTTCGAGCACGCGGCAGCCGGCGATGTTGCCCACCTTCGGCACGCGGATGATCTGGCGGATTTCGACGAGGCCGAGGGAGGTCTCGCGCTTTTCGGGCGAAAGCATGCCCGAGAGGGCCGACTTCACATCGTCCACGGCGTCGTAGATGATGTTGTAGTAGCGGATGTCGATGCCTTCGACCTCGGCGACCTTACGCGCCTGCGCGTCGGCGCGGACGTTGAAGCCGATGATGACGCCCTTCGAGGCGCTCGCAAGGTTGACGTCCGACTCGGAGATGCCGCCCACAGCGGCGTGCACGACGCTCACGCGGACCTCGTTGTTCGAGAGCTGCGTGAGCGCGTGGATGAGCGCTTCCTGCGAGCCCTGAACGTCGGCCTTGATGATGAGCGGCAGCGTCTTCACTTCGCCTTCGGTGACGTCGCTGAAGAGGTTGGCGAGATTCGTCGCATGCTGCTTGGCGAGCTTCACGTCGCGGTACTTGCCCTGACGGAAGAGCGCGATTTCGCGCGCCTTGCGCTCGTCGGAGAGGACGATCACTTCGTCGCCCGCCTGCGGCACGCCCGAGAGGCCCTGGATTTCAACCGGGATCGAGGGGCCCGCGCCCTGCTGCGCCTTGCCGAACTCGTTGAGCATCGCGCGGACGCGGCCGAATTCAGCGCCAACGAGCACCACGTCGCCGCGGTGGAGCGTGCCCGACTGCACGAGGATCGAAGCGACCGGACCGCGGCCCTTGTCGAGGCGCGATTCGATCACGAGACCGCGCGCGGGACCTTCCTTCGGCGCCTTGAGTTCGAGCATTTCAGCCTGAAGGAGCACGTTCTCAAGCAGTTCGTCAACGCCCTGGCCGGACTTGGCCGACACCGGGCAGAAAGGCACGTCGCCGCCGTATTCCTCGGGCAGCACGCCCGCCGTCACGAGCTCCTGCTTGACGCGTTCGGGATTGGCTTCGGGCTTGTCGATCTTGTTGATCGCCACGACGAGCGGAACGCCGGCCGCACGGGCGTGCGAGATGGCTTCCTGCGTCTGGGGCATCACGCCGTCGTCGGCCGCCACCACCAGAATGACGATGTCGGTCGCCTGGGCGCCGCGGGCGCGCATGGCCGTAAAGGCTTCATGGCCCGGGGTGTCGAGGAACGTGATGATGCCGCGCGGGGTCTTCACGTGATAGGCGCCGATGTGCTGCGTGATGCCGCCGGCTTCGCCCGCGGCGACCTTGGCGCGGCGGATGTAGTCGAGGAGCGACGTCTTGCCGTGGTCGACGTGGCCCATGATGGTGACCACCGGCGGACGGGGCTCCTCGGGATACTCGGCCTTGGCTTCGAGTTCGCCCAGGTAGGCTTCCGGATCGTCGGCCTTCGCGGCGACGGCCTTGTGGCCCATTTCCTCAACGACAAGCATCGCCGTATCCTGGTCGAGCATCTGGTTGATCGTCACCATCTGGCCCATCGTCATGAGGGTCTTGATGACTTCAGTCGCCTTCACGGCCATCTTGTGGGCGAGGTCAGCCACCGAGATCGTCTCGGGAACCTGCACTTCGCGCACGACGTTTTCAACGGGCGCCGGCGCCGGCTCGTTCTGACGGTGGCGGTCCTGGCTGCGGCGGCCGCGGGCGGTGCGCCAGCCCGTCGACTCTTCGCCCGAGTCGCCGCGGGTCTTGAGCGAGCGGTGCGAGCGGTTTTCGTCGTCCCAGGAGCCGTTGGCGCGGTTGGCGTTGTTGCGGCTGCCCTTCTTGTCTGCGTGGCCCTTCTTCTCGGCGGCGGAGGGAGCGGCCGGACGGGTCGCATTGCTGCGGCGCGGCTGCTGCTTCTTGTCGGCGTCCGCAGCGGCCTTCTTTTCTTCAGATTTCGGCGCGGGCTTGGCGGGCTCGACCTTGGGCTTTTCTTCCTTCACAGCCTTCTTGGCCGTCAAGACGCCCGCCTTGCGGTTCATCATTTCGCGGATGCGGCGCGCTTCTTCTTCGGCCTTGCGGCGGGCGTCTTCGCGGCGCTTGGCTTCGGCTTCCATGCGCGCGGACGTCGCCTGAGCGACCTCGGCGTCGAGCTTCGCCTTTTCGGCTTCGCGGCGGGCGGCCTTCATCGCAGCCTCGTCGGCGGACTTCTTGGCGGCCTCTTCGCGGGCGCGGGCTTCTTCAGCGAGGCGCTTGGCTTCAGCGGCGCGCTCGGCGGCGGCGCGGCGCTCGGCTTCTTCGCGGGCGCGGCGTTCTTCCTCGGCCTTGCGGCGGGCTTCCTCTTCAGCCTTGCGGCGGGCCTCTTCTTCGGCCTGGCGGCGGGCTTCCTCTTCGCGGCGGGCGGCCTCTTCGCGGGCGGCCTGCTCGATCTTGGCCTCTTCTTCGGCCTGCAGCTGCGGGTTCTTCATGAATACGCGCTTCTTGCGGACTTCAACCTGGATCGTGTGGGCACGGCCCGAGGCGTCGGTCTGCTTGATGACGCTCTTTTCCTTGCGGTTGATGGTGATCTTGCGCTGGCTCGTCTGCGTGCGCTCGATGCGCAGGCTCGCAAGCAGGCTGCTCTTGTCGGAATCGGAAAGAAGATCGGTTTCGGCGGTCTTGTTCACGCCGGCGGCGCGCAGCTGCGCAAGAAGCGTCTTCACCGGAAGCTTGAGCTCGAGCGCAAATTCTTTAACCGTCATGCTGGTCATGTGTGATTTTCTCCTTCGAATGCGGCGGGTGGGGCGTCTTCTCGGGCGCCCGCGCCGCCTTCCCGCTGCCGGGGGAGGCCGGGGAGGACCGCTTCTCTCGGGAGAGCGGAGCCCGCAGGCTCAACGCTCTCCGTCTCCAAGAAGGGCTCCTATCGCCGCATTCCTGCGGGATTGAGGTTTTTCGGATGCTCTTGATGCTCGAGCGGATTACTTCGCTTCTTCGGCCTTGGCGGCTTCGCCCTCGCCGAACCAGTGCGCGCGGGCGCCCATGATGAGCTTCTTGGCGCGTTCTTCGTCGAGGCCCGAGATTTCAACGAGCTCTTCGACGGCGAGGTCGCCCAAGTCGTCGATCGTCTTCACGTTGCGGGCAACGAGCTTGTTGGCGAGGTCGTTGTCCATGCCTTCAAGCTCGAGCATCTTCGGGTCGGCCTTGCGCAGGTTCTCTTCGCGCGTGATCGCGTCGGCGACGAGCTTGTTGCGGGCGCGCTGACGGAGCTCTTCGATCGTCTCGCGATCGAACGCTTCAATCGAGAAGAGTTCCTTTTCGGGCACGTAGGCGATTTCCTCGACCGAGGAGAAGCCTTCGTCGATCAGGACGTTGGCGGCGGCCTCGTCGATGTCGAGGCTCTTCATGAACTCTTCGCGTATGCGGGCCACTTCGGCGTCGCGCTTCTCGTTGGCTTCCTGAGCCGTGAGGATGTTGATCTGCCAGCCGGTGAGTTCGGACGCAAGGCGCACGTTCTGGCCGCCGCGGCCGATGGCGATGGCGAGGTTGTCCTCGTCAACGACGACTTCCATCGTGTGGGAGTCTTCGAGCATCACGATCGAGCGGACCTTGGCGGGCTCGAGCGCGCCCACGACGAACTGCGCGGGGTCGGCGTTCCAGACGACGATGTCGATGCGTTCGCCCGAGAGTTCGGTCGTCACGGCGTTGACGCGCGAGCCGCGCATGCCGATGCAGGTGCCGATCGGGTCGACGCGCTGATCGTGCGTCATCACGGCGATCTTGGCGCGGGCGCCGGGGTCGCGCGCGGCGGCCTTGATCTCGATGATGCCTTCTTCGATTTCGGGCACTTCAAGCTCGAAGAGCTTCTTCACGAATTCGGGCGAGGTGCGCGAAAGAATGACGGTGCGGCCCTTCGGGGTGTCGCCCACGTGGTCGACGTAGGCGCGCACGCGGTCGCCCGAGCGCATGTTTTCGCGCGGAATCATCTGATTGCGGGGGAGGCGCGCTTCAAGACGGCCCACTTCGACGATGGCGTCGCCCTTGTCCATGCGCTTGATCGTGCCGGTGACGACGGTTTCGTGGCGCTCAAGGAACTCGGCGAGGATCTGTTCGCGCTCGGCGTCGCGCAGGCGCTGCAGGATCACCTGCTTGGCGTCCTGAGCGAAGCGGCGGCCGGCAGAGTCGACGTCCACGTTCTCGATCGGACGCTCGACGTAGTCGCCAGGCAGAAGCTCGGGGAATTCGTCGTGGATGTCCGAGAACATTTCCTGGTGGTCGGGCTCCTGCAGGCCCTCTTCGTCGGGCACGACGAGCCAGCGGCGCACGGCGGTGAATTCACCCGTCACGCGGTCGACGCGCACGAGCACGTCGGCGTCTTCGCCGGGGAAGCGGGCGCGCTTCACGGCGCTCGCAAGGGCAAGTTCGAGAACGCCGAACACGACGTCCTTGGCAACGTTCTTTTCGCTCGCGAGCACGTCAACGAGCTCGAGCATATCGCGGCTGTTCATTGGTGTATTACCCCTTGAAGTTCAGTTCTTTGATGAGGTGAGCCTGCTCGACCTCGGAAAGCGGGAAGCGCACGCGCACGGGCGCGGCCTCAACCGTCTGCTTCTTGCGGGCACGCAGGGCGGCGGCGCGCGGCGTGCGGGCGATGTCGACCTCGAAGTAGTCGAATTCGATCTCCTCGGCGCCGGACTCGCCCGAAATGCCGATGATGCGGCCTTCGAGCTTCCTGCGGCCGGCCTCGGGAAAGCCCTCGGCCTGCATGGGCGCGAAGAGCTCCACGCGGGCGAGTTCGCCCGAGAAGCGCTGCCAGTCGCGGGCGCGCTTGAGGGGACGTTCGACGCCGGGCGAGGAGACCTCGAGGCGCTCGTAGGGCACGTCCTCGACCGTGAAGAGGTGCGAGAGCTGATCGCTCACACGTTCGCAGTCTTCGAGCGAGATCCCGCCTTCGCGTTCGATGTCGATCGTGACGCGGACGAGGCCGCGCTGAAGCCGCTCGACGTCGACCAACTCGTAGCCGAGGCCTTCGACCGTCTTCTCCACAAGGGCGCTGAGCGCTCCGGATGAATTCATGGACTAAACCTTCGAAAAAAATGGAGACGCGGGCGAAGAACGCTTAACTGCATCCTCCGCCGTCGCCTCGAAACCAAAAAAAAATGGGCGCAATGCCCATTTCCCTCTCCCGCCGGCTCCGAAGCGCGCCGCTTGCTTGAGGCAGCGCGGAGTAGTTCTTCGTCGGAACCGCAGGCGGCGCCGGGAATGTCCTCGAAGGACCTCCGACGCGCAGAATGCGACGACTCAAGGCATCGTGCGCGCGCACGCCCTCAGGAGCGTTCGGCGCCTGTCCCTGGAGCAGGCTTCTGCGGGATCCTAAAGATCCGCACCCGCTCGAAAAAAGCCTAGGGGACATTCGGTCTCCGGCCCGTACTGCACTGCCAGCAGCTTCTTTCAAGCAGCTTCTTCGTGCAAGGGGCGGCTCTGACCGGCCTTGATGAATCAAGTGATTTTAGGAGAAACTCAACGGCCGTGCAAGGCGCGACCGTGCATAAGTTTGCGATGGCTGCGGGCGGCGAAACCCGCCGCCCGAGCGCCCGTAAGTCAAATGACTCCGCGCCTTCTTAGAGACGCCCGCCTCGCGGCCCGCGGGAGCCGCGATTGCCGCCTCGGCCGCCCTCGCGGTCGTCGCGGCGCCCATTGCGCCCGAGCGTGCCGTAGGGCGCGCGCATGGCGCCCGCGGGACGCTTCACGTCTTCGCTCTCGGCGTCGCGCGTGCGCACGGGCTTGTTGGACTTCCCGTAGGCGCGCTGCGTGCGGCGGTCGGACATGTCGCGGCCTTCCGCAAAGGGCACGCCCGTGCGGTCGGACTTGCCCGGAGCGCCGCGGCGGGGTGCGCGTTCAACTTCTTCAGCTTCGCGCTCAAGGCGCTCGCGCCACTTCTGGCGGGCCGCGGCCTTCATCGCCTTGGCCTCCGCGGCCTTGGCGGCAGCGGCCTCGGGCGAGCTCGCGCGGTCGATGCGGTCGAGCTCGGCGATCCAGCGGCGCACGTCTGCGGGATCCATCTCTTCGCGCTTTCCGCGCAGGAGCCCCGGCGGAAGCTCCACGGCGCCGTAGCGCACGCGGATCAGACGCGAGACCGTGAGATTCACCGATTCGAAGAGGCGGCGCACTTCGCGGTTGCGGCCCTCGCGGATCGTCACGGCGTACCAGTGGTTGAGCCCCTTGCCGCCTTCGTCGGTGAGGGTGTCGAACTTGGCCGGACCGTCTTCGAGCTCGACGCCGGCGAGAAGCTTCGCTTCATCTTCTTCCGTGAGTTCGCCCACCGTGCGCACGGCGTACTCGCGCTCCATTTCGTAGCGCGGGTGCATGAGGCGGTTGGCGAGGCTCCCCGAGGTCGTGAAGAGGAGCAGCCCTTCGGTATTGAAGTCGAGGCGCCCCACGGCGATCCAGCGGCCGCCGGGAACGCGCGGGAGGTGATCGAACACGCTCGGACGTCCTTCGGGGTCGTCGCGCGACACGATCTCGCCCGCGGGCTTGTGATAGATGAGAACGCGCGGCGTTTCCGCTGCTTCCGCGGCGATGCGGCGCACGAGCCGCCCTTCGACGCGGATCACGTCCTCGGCCGTCACGCGGTCGCCCAACTTAGCCGGGTTGCCGTTCACGGTGACGACGCCCGACTCGATCAGGCGCTCCATTTCGCGGCGCGAGCCCATGCCGGCGTCGGCGAGCGCCTTCTGAAGCTTCTCAGTAGGCGCTTCAGCGCGGTCGATCGCGGCAAAGGCGCCGGCGAAATCGCCCTCAGCGGCCTTGGCCTGAGCCGTCGTCTCCTCGGCCGGACGCTTCGGGAAGCGGGGCTTCTTCATCGGAGCGCGAAACGGTGTGCGCTTTTTTTCGGGCGCTCTTTGGCGCGACATCTTCTTGTTCAAAATTCAGCTCCTCCTGCCTGGGATCCTGATCGGCAGGATCGTCGTGCAGATGATTGTCGGGGTTCTCATCGCCCAACGCAAATTCTTCGGGCGCCGCCTCCATGAGGCTCGGCAGCTCCGTGAGGCTCTTGAGCCCCAGATCATTCAAAAAAGTTTTCGTGGTTCCGAGCAGCGCCGGTCGTCCCGGCGTTTCGCGCCACCCCACCGTCTCGATCCAGCCGCGGTCTTCGAACTGCCTCAGAATCGCGGGGTTGACCGTCACGCCTCGAATCTCCTCGATGTCGCCGCGCGTGACGGGCTGCCGGTAGGCGATGATGGCAAGCGTCTCCATCGCGGCGCGCGAGTAGCGCGCGGGCTTTTCTTCCTCAATGCGCGAGAGCCACCCCATCGCGCCCTCGGCCGTCCGGAACCGCCAAGCACCGTCCGAGAGCTCTTCGAGCACCATGGCGCGATTCTCCCAGAATGCCTGAAGCGCTTCAAGCTCCTGCCGCACGGTCTTCGTCGAGAGCTCGTCGTCGAAGAGCTTTCTCATCTCGCGGATCGTCAGGGGCTTGCGCGCCGCAAAGAGCGCCGCTTCCAGAACATGCTGCGTCGTAAATTCAGCCATATCGATGCCAGTCCCGCGCAGAAGACCGCAGCGAGGCGTTTGTTGAGGGATTCGCTCTGCCGAAGCTTTCAGGACCTTCTTCCCCGGCGCCCGCCGCGCGTCACTCGAAGAGTTTGCGGGCAGGCGAAGCTTCCGATGCGCAAAGCGCGCAATTTTAGCCGAGCGCCCCGGTCCTTGGATGCGTTCAGCAGGAAATCTCTGGAGTCTTGAAGCGCGCCTGGCCGATTCGAACCTACTCAAGCCGCTAAACTGCAGCAGCAGGCAGCCTCAGAGCTGCCGCACCGCAATTTCCACACAGCAGCAAAGGGCCCACCATGGCACTCATCTTCAAAGTCCAGATCGTCGGCATCACCAAGCCTCCCGTCTGGCGCCGCATCGCCATCAAGAACGATGCAACCTTCTACGGTCTGCACGACGCCATTCAGCGCGCCTTCAACTGGGGCGACTATCACTTGTGGTGCTTCCAGCCCACCAAGCGCCTGGGCCAGGGCTGGAGGATCGAGCCGGAGGAAAACGACGACGGCTGGCTCGAGCCTGCGGAATCGCCCGAAATGGAGATCCGCGAATGCGCGCTTCCCATTCCGTTCTACTACCTCTACGACTTCGGCGACCATTGGCTCCACTCCGTCAAGTACGAGAAGTCCGAAGAGATGGATCTGCCCCACGGCTGCAAGCTGCTTGCAAGCAAGGGCGAGGCGCCTGAAGAGGACTCCGGGGGCATCTACGAGTACATGAACCGCCGAGACCACCCCGAGGAGTACGACTAAGACGGCTGCTGCATCGGGCCGGCCGACTAAGCCGACAGCCGCAGACTTCGAAGTCTTCCGCGAGCAGAGCCTCTGCTCACGGAGACTTTCTGCACGCCGCAGAAAAACAAAACCCCGGAACCCTTCAAGATTTCGGGGTAGTTGTTCTGGCGGAAGGGGTGGAATACCAATGCCGCTGTAATTCCTAGATAATTTCTAGGCAAGCAGAATTCTTACCACCCCTTTTTACCACACTCGCGTTGCTGGGTGCCCGAGCTTGAGGTTAGAAGCGGTAGCGCATGCCCACGGAGTAGCGGTAGTCCTCCTGGTACTCAGATCCGTTGGAGCGTTCAAGCGTACCGTAGAAATTGAGGTTGGCGGTCGTGTTGAACTGCGCGCCGACGCCGTAGGAAACCCAAGTGCCACCGATGTCCACGCCGAAATTGCGGGTGACGTCGCCATAGGAAGCGGAGTAGTCCGCGTCACCGAGGAAGTCGTGGTTGACGGAGGCGTGCGCATAGACCGTGCCGTCGCCGTCAGCGAAGGATGCGCCAACACGAGCTCCCAAGCGGCCAACCAACGTCTGGAAGTCATCCTGCGAAATCTTCACGCGGTTGGCGCCAGTGAAGTCGTCGCCCTTGACGAAGCCGTAGGCGAGTTCAGCCTGAGGCTCGACGTAGAAGATGTCGTTGAACTTCCAGTGGTAGCCGACCTCAGCAGAAAGACCGAACGTCGTATTGGCGTAATCGCCCTTGAAGACGCTTCCCTGGCTGCCTGCGGTGATGTCGGTGGAGAGCCTGCCGATGCGGCCCACCAGATCAACGTAGCCGCCGCACGGGAAGAAGCCCGAGAGGTAGGCCGCAAGCGTGTAGCCATCGGATTCGGAAGAGCCGTTCGAGAACTTGCCTTCGCCGTCCGTGTAGCTGAACGCACCACCCACGAGCCAAGTGTCGTTGATGCGGTAATCCCCGCCTACCTGGATCGAATTGGCCTTGTAGTCGATCGACACGTTGTCGCTGTAGGAGCTGTCGTAGCCGTAGACTCGGGCCCAGGCGCCGACCGTGGACGAAGAGTCGCGGACATCGCCCAAGCGTTGGTTGATGTGGTTAGCTTCGTTGCGCCACTGCACGAGCGTCATGGCCGTGAAGTTGCTCAGAACGTCCAAAGCCTCATTTGTCGTGGTTTCCGTTACGACGACATCGCCGTCAGCATTGACTTCTGCAACCCAACCGTCGGAGAGCTTGCCTGACTCGCCCATCATCGTGTGCGTGCCGGTGGTGCCCTTCTGGTCGGTGACGCTGATGCTCTTCTGGAGCGCCTGAGCAGCCTTCTGGGCGTCGCCCGCGAAAGTGTCGTTGACCTCGCTCGCGAGGGCGATCTCGTAGGCGTGAACGGCATTGGAGCCGACTTCAAGCACGGGCGCTTCGCCGTCCTGCGAAAGACGGTGAAGAACGGTGCGCGCGTTCCTGCCTGAGAGCTGATAGATCTTGGCCGTGGACGAGCCCTTCATTTCGAGAACGCCGTCGTTGATTTCGACCGTGCCATCCGTCGAGAATGAATCCCCGGCAAAACTGAGGCTTGAATTGCTGACGGCAAAGGTCGTTCCTGACGCAGCCTTCACATTGCCGGCAATGGAAACTGTCGATGCTTCGACTGCAGCTCCCTTGAGCAGCAGCGAAGTGTCGGCGCCGCGGAGTTCGACGTTGCCATCGAGCGAAACCTTGTTGGATTGGATGTTGACAGCAGAATTCTGTTGAAACAAGGCGTTGCCGTGATCCTTATCATTCGCGGAGAGGACGACTTCCGGGGCCGCAATCGAGATCTGCATGCCGGATACTGCACCTCCGTCGTTGTTGGCCTGAAGCCCATACAGATCGCCAGCGCTCGTAAACCTCCTCGAGGCTAAAATGGTAAACGCAATGGTGGATGATGGCGAGTTGCTGAGGTAGGCCGTCAAACCTGAAGTGCCGCCCGTGAGAGCAATCTCATCTGCTTGAATCGAAGCAAGGGCATTGCCCCTACCTTGGTACTGACCGGCTGTATTGGAAATGTAGATGGCGGCAGATCCGCCAGATACATTGAAGGCGCCCACCTTGCTGACATTGAGGACCTCAAAGGTTTTGACGGTGTCTGCAGTCGGGCATGTTGCGCCGATTTGAATGCCGATGCGTCTTGCGCCGCCGGAAATATTGACT